>LKGT01007490.1_pt1 | contig 18153 bp, 21 predicted proteins | sample 503861 | NCBI WGS metagenome assembly LKGT01 (sample SAMN04113194, study PRJNA297058) | marine sediment metagenome | biome: marine benthic biome; feature: marine benthic feature; material: marine sediment; isolation source: sediment sample collected at the water-sediment interface from the South......
GGTGAGTACTGGGTTGTCGTGATGGCGACGAGCCTCTTTGCGGAGAAGGATTACCAGAACAACACCGCCATGACGAAGATTCGCTTCGATGCTCAGGGCAATGTGACGGTCCTCGAGGAAATAGGGCCGAAGGGGCCGCCGACAAGGGAAGGGGTCAAGCAAAGGGGTTAGATCTTGAATTTTGACAATGCGGCTGGGAGATGCGCAGGCTGTTCGGGATAGCGAGACCGCTGAAATCCGGACACACGGTCACTCGCAAATATGACAGAACCCGACGCCATCCACCGTCATCGGTGTATCGCGTGCGGCGTTGACTATGCAGAGAAAGCCGAAGGGCTCTTTTGCGTCCTCGGGGTTTCGAAACTGATGAGGGTCGTTTGGAGCAACGTACACCACATCTCCTAGCTCCACCTTGTAGATATAGCAGCCGAACTGTGCCTCACCTCGCCCCCGCAACGGAATGACGACGTGCTCGTGTTCATGCTTCTCGAGCGTGCTGTACCCGCCGGGGGCGATCTCGAAATACCGCACGTGAAACCGCTGAGACTCTCCGCGTTTCCCTGATAGCTCGAGACGCGTGACGCCCTTCCATGTCTCCGTCGTCTCTTTGTATGGCTCGAGGGCAATATCCTGCCAGGTGAACTTACCCTGGTGCCGGATCACTTTGCTGTGATTGCCGACCAAGGGTGGCGGGGACGGGATTTGCTCCTTGATCTCGTCATCCACGATGAGGACTCCTTGTCCAGAATTTCTCGCGGAGGAATTCTACCACAATCGCGTGTGCCAGGGGAAGGGGTCAGGGGAACGCTATTTTTCGTGGCAATCCTTAACACCGTCCGGTGCTGGCATGCTTTTTGCCTACCCTTGCCCTTGGCAGGGTCGATTCGTGCTGGAGGCAAGGTATGTCAAGCGATGGAGGAGAAAAAATGCGCCGGTACCTCCGCTTTGTTCGGTACCTGCCCGTTCAGTGCACGGTTCTCAACAGCGAGGACGGCCAGCCCCCACCCCTCGAGGGGTTAACCGGCAACGTCAATGCCGGCGGAATCGAAATGTTTCTGCCGGAGCCGCTGTCAGTCAAGACAGTGGTCTCGGTCCAGGTCGCGGGGCGGGACCCCCTGCGTGGTCACATCGTCTCAGTTGGTGAAGCCATTCCAACCCTCTTGGGGAACAGATTCGCCCACGGACTGGCTTTTGAAAATGCGGTCGACGCAGCCCTAGTCCGGTATTGGGTGTCTCTGCCCGAAAAACGGGCACATCCCCGGGCCCCCGTCCAATTTTCCGTCGAATACACGCAGGCGGGGACGACAGCGCACGGGACGTGCGCCAATCTGAGTGTGGGGGGGATGTTCATCGTCACTGAAGATCTGCCGATGGCAGAGACGGAGATCGTACTTGAGTTCACGCTACCGGGCCTGTCCCGCCCTCTCTCGGTCCGCGCGGAAGCCATGTGGGTCTCTGACGAAGAGAGGGTACCGGGTGCCATCAGCGGAATGGGAGTAAGGTTCCTCGATCTCGAACGTTCAGACGCCGTCGTGATCGGCGAGTTTGTTAATCGCTTTTTCTTTGGGGGGGAATCCGCTCCCTCCGAGTCCCTCGACCCGTCCGACTAACCGCGACCTACCATCGATCTCGTCGACTACCCAGCCGACCGCCTCCGATCCTTGCTCGGTCCCTCTTGATCCCCCCCCGGTCTACTCGAATGGTAAGTTCTTGATTCAAAAGAAGATTCCACTGAGGGTACTTGTACGAGGCGCCCTACTTAGGGTACAAGAATTGCACCGCTTGCGACCTTCATGAGGCAGTCTAAATGTAGTCGGGCAGCTTATCCTGGGAGCGGGTCGGATGATCTCTTTACGGCATGCAGTGAAGATACTGATGCTTGTGATTTCGTTGCCGGCGACGGTGTGTGGAGAAGGGGGTCAGGCTTGAATACGTGAATGGACGCAATGGGGTCGAGTCTACAATAGACAATTGGATATGTATTGACGTAGCGTTGAGGGAAGCGATCGATCCGATCCGAATCTCGGTCCGAGGAGGAGCGGCAACGTCTAGGGAATTTTCAGAAATGAGGAGAGACTATTTTTTCAGGCGTGTTTTTGGAGGTTACCGAGGCGTTTGGTGTAGTGCGATGCTGCGACTGTTGATCATCCTTGCCGCTGTCATGACTGTGTCCCAGCCTGGTTTTGCCGAGGCTAGCGAGCATCTTCAACGACTCAGGGCGTCGACTGAATCACGTCTCAGGATAGAAGGGGCAAAGGTTTCGACGGAGAATGAGGCGCGTAAGATAGCCCTCCAAGCCTACTTCAAGAAAATGGGTGGGCTTCGTGCGTTGCAGACCGCCAAGGTAGTTTCCGTCCACAGGTTGGACGTGAAGATCAAAGGATTTGCGCGAAAGGGGGATCGGGTATGGGAAATCCGGATATACGGACTCAGGGATCTCAGGGCGGTTATTTGGGTTCATTCTGAATCGGCGAAAACCTTCTTTCTTGTGCCAAGAGGGGAATAAAAGGTGTAGAGATGAGAGGCATGCTCGGCGAGGAGGTGTCTCAATCCCATCTCGAACTCCGACCAGAAGCGTTGAAGCCTGCTATGGTACATATTGGGCTGTAATCACGAGAGGAGATCGTGTTGCGGCTAATCGGGGTACTACTTGTCGGGTTAGTTTTCTCTGGGGTCGGTTGTGATAGAGGGTCTCAGCACCGGGGTGAGGAACCAGAGGAGCGGGGCGCAGTGCAAGAGTTCGCAGAAGTCGCCAAGGTGAAGGTTGACCAAGCCGGCACGATTTATCTCAACGGAAAGACTGTAAGTATTGAAGAGTTGAAGCAGGAGTTTTCCCGGCTGAAACAGGTCAAGGGCGAGGTCTGGTATCATCGAGAGAACCCGCAGGGCGAACCACCAACGCAAGCGATGGCAGTCATCCAGGCTATTGTCGATGCAAAGCTCCCCGTGAAGCTGCTTGAGAAGGACTTCGATTAGCGTGGCAGTAGTGGCACGTAAGTGGTCGGTTCTCTGTTTCCCAACATGTTCATTTCCACATTGCTTCCCCGGAGAAAACATGTAGGGTAAGGCGAGATCCTGGGTCCGCCAGTAAACTGAACCTACGGTCCGTGACGGAAGCATGAGATCGCCCGGGGTGAGAAGACCCTGCGATCCTCATACATGCCTATAAAACTCCTACGGTGGTCTGCCATGGACCTGTTTAACATTCTTGCGATTCTCATCACGCTGGCCGCCGTCTTCAGCTACATCAATTTCCGCTACATTGGCCTACCGGTGACCATCGGCGTCATGGTTATCGCCCTCGTGATGTCACTGGCGCTAAATGTCTTGGGCTCATTCGGGTTCGGCTTGGAACAGCAGGCACAGAGCTTGCTTCGCAGCATCGACTTCGACAAGACGTTGCTCCATGGCATGCTCAGCTTCCTCTTGTTCGCGGCGGCGCTTCACATCGACATCAATGACCTGATGGAGTGGAAGTGGAGCATCGGCACTCTGGCGACGGTCGGAACCATCATATCGACGTTCCTCGTCGGGACGCTGACGTGGGTGGTGCTGGGATGGTTTGGGATCGCGTTGTCGTATATCTACTGCCTGCTGTTCGGTGCGCTGATCTCGCCAACGGATCCGATTGCGGTGCTCGGCACATTGAAGACCGCGGGCGCGCCGAAAAGTCTGGAGATGCGCATCACCGGGGAATCCTTATTTAATGATGGGGTGGGGATCGTTATCTTCCTCGTCATCCTCGAGATGGCCACCGGGGGCCATGCGGTCAGTGCCGGCCACATCGGGCGGCTGTTTGTTCAGGAAGCGATAGGGGGTGCTTTGTTCGGATTGGGAATCGGCTATGTGGCCTACCAGATGCTCAAGAGCGTGGACAACTACCAGGTAGAAATCCTCATCACGCTCGCCCTCGTCACGGGTGGCTATGCGCTCGCCGACGCGCTGCACCTCTCAGGTCCGATTGCCATGGTGGTAGCAGGTGTGCTGATCGGGAACCACGGTCGCCTGTTCGGCATGTCAGCGGAAACGCGTGCTCATCTGGATGTCTTCTGGGAGCTCGTAGACGAAATCCTCAACGCGGTGCTGTTCCTGCTGATCGGCCTAGAGATACTGGTACTTACCTTTACACAGCAATACCTCCTCGCGAGCCTGGTCATTATCCCGCTTGTCCTCTTAGCCCGGTTCGTGGCCATCGGGATTCCGGTCACGGTGCTTCGTTCCTTTCGATCGTTCAGTCCAGGCGCGGTCCGGATCATGACCTGGGGCGGCCTCCGGGGGGGCATCTCGGTCGCGCTCGCACTATCGTTGCCGCCGGGCCGGGAACGAGACGTGATCCTGGCCATCACCTATGCCGTAGTGGTCTTTTCTATCGTGGTACAGGGACTCACGCTTAAGAGAGTGGTGGAGCGGACTATGCTCCGCCACGCAGCACAGGGCGTGGGATAGCAAGCCTACTCGCAAAGGGAAAACAATCTACGCGAGGAAACACCCCCTTTGAGGCAGGGAAGGGCCGATTCGAATTTCGATCCGAGGACGCAATGTATTGCGAGGGAGGATTTGTATATGAGTCATGGTCCTCTGAGCCCTTTTCTGATTCAGGAACTCCCAGGCTTCACGCCCCAGATCAGCGGACTGCTGGTGATGATGAACTATGCGCGGTACACGACGCTTGCGGCGGTGCAGGACCTGACAACCAGCCAGCTCGATTACCTGCASGACGCCCACAGCAATACGATCGGGGCTCTTCTGGGTCACATCGCGAGTGTTGAGGTGGCGTATCAGGTTGACACGTTCGAGGGACGGGGTCTTACGGCTCAGGAGATGCAGCAGTGGGGCACGTACCTGGAGCTCGGCGAAAGGGCAAGGCGAGAGATTCGGGGTCACCCGGTGGAATACTACACGGGATTGCTGGAAGACGTCCGACAGAAAACAGTGAGCGAATTTGCCAAGCGGACTGACGATTGGTTATTCGAGCAGACCCTCTTTTGGGGGAACCAGCTGGCCAACAATTACTTCAAGTGGTTTCACGTTGTAGAGGACGAGATCAATCACCGGGGCCAGATCCGGTGGCTGTGCAAGCGTCTACCAAGATGAGGAGATAAAGGTGATTAATAAGCAATATCTCACAATCTATGGCCCGGCATTATTAGTTGCAATCATTGGTTTCTGGATAACGTATCAATTCGTCCAGCCAGCACCACCCGATCGAATTGTCATGAGCACGGGCGGAAAAGAGGGGGCTTATTATTTGTTCGCTAAGCAATATCGAGACATATTGGCTCGGAAGGATATTATCCTTGAGATACGAACCTCGGCCGGGTCCGTCGAGAATATCGAGCGCTTAAAAGCAAAGACAGCAGATCTTGCTTTTGTTCAGGGCGGAACGAGTAGTTCAAGGAACCGTCAGAATCTGGTATCAATAGGGAGTCTTTACTATGAGCCGTTATGGGTCTTTTATCGCAGCGATGACCAGTTAGGTCGTCTTACCGATCTTGGTGGCAAAACGATAGCTGTGGGAGGGGAAGGAAGCGGAACTCGCTTTGTGGCCCTGCAGTTATTGAAAGACAATGCTGTCAGCCAATCCCCAACAATCCTCTCGCCCCTCGGCGGCCAAGCTGCCGCCAATGCGCTTTTACGGGGAGACGTCGATGGGGCTTTCTTCATCGCTTCACCTCGGGCACCTGTCGTTCAAAAACTTCTCACATCAAGTGGAATTATGCTGATGAGTTTTGAACGCGGAGAAGCTTACACACGTATACATCAGTACCTGTCCAGTGTGACCCTACCTCAAGGTGTCATTGATCTCGAGAAAAACATACCACCTATCGATACAACTTTGATCGCACCAACTGCCAATCTCGTGGTGGGAGAAGACTTCCATCCTGCGTTGATCGATCTCCTTCTCCAGGCCGCTACGGAGGTTCACGGAGCTGGAGACCTATTCGCACAACAGGACGAATTTCCCTCTCCGAAATACTTAGAATTTCAGCTGAGTAAGGAAGCCGAACGTTACTATAAGCATGGTTCCTCATTCCTGCAGCGCTATCTCCCTTTTTGGGCTGCAACCTTCGTCCAACGCATGATAGTCATGCTCATACCCTTAGTCGCGTTGCTTTTTCCATTGTTTAAGGTCGTGCCGCCGACGTATAGATGGAGGGTGCGATCACGGATCTATCGCTGGTATAGGGACGTAAAGGCTGTTGACCTTGAATTGAGGGATGAACAATCTCCCGAACGCCTCACAATGTATATGACTGAGTTGGATAGGATCGAAGATGAAGTCAACAAAATCCCCACTCCCTTGTCGTACGCGGATCAGCTTTACAATTTGCGTATGCATATCAATCTTGTGCGCCAAGAGCTCGTGAAGGCAATGAAAGGTGTTGAAGCCTAAATTGGGGTCTCAAGAGAGATGGGATCTCGGACGGGAGCCCCGATGAGGCGGTGCGGGTGGGCCGAGGGGAGTAGGCTGATGATCGCCTACCACGACCGGGAGTGGGGGGTACCCGTTTACGACGACCGTAAGCTCTTTGAGTACATGGTGCTGGACGGCTTCCAGGCCGGGTTGAGTTGGGCGATCATCCTCAATAAACGAGAGAGCTTCCACGAGGCTTTCGATAACTTCGAACCTGAGAAGATCGCCCGTTACACGACGCGCAGAATCGAGCGGCTGCTGTCGGACCCCAGAATCATTCGGAACAGACAAAAGATTACGGCCACTGTGACCAACGCCCGAGCATTCCGCAAGATCCAGGAAGAGTTCGGGTCGTTCGCTGTCTTTATGTGGCAGTTTGTGGAGGGGAAGCCTCGGCACAACTCCTGGAAGACGATGCGGCAAATTCCCGCCAGGACGGAGGAGTCGGCCAGGATGAGCAGGGTCCTGCAGGGCCGGGGGTTCAAGTTCGTCGGCCCGACCATCTGTTACGCGTTCATGCAGGCTGCCGGAATGGTGAACGACCATCTGGTTGGGTGCTTTCGCCACGCCGAGGTACGGGCGCTGGAGAAGCGSGGCGGCGTATCACGGYAGCCTAGGTATTGAGANCCCCCCKCTCTCAATCACGTCGGTACCAGCTGGCAAACCACACGTTCCCTTGCACGTATCACTGCTGMTCATTAMGTAAACTAWWGCTTTWYATATGTGTGCTATATAGTTGGAAACAGTGTGTTGTATGGTTAATAATTCCTTAGCGATTTGCGGTCGCCTGTTACACTTGCTTGCTCCCCTCTGCCATAAGTCTGGGCAGATCGAGACCTGCCTCGACGCCTCTTGATCCGTTCCAGGTACTCAGATATGCTGACATGGCCCTAGAGCAGACGTCGCTTCGATCCATCAGTAGGGAGCGAGGACTTGGCGAGGGTGGGACTGAGACCACAGGCGGCTGATCATATCATTGGTGYCATATCTGACACTCATGGCCTGCTGCGACCTGAAGCGGTTGCTGAACTCGAGGGTTCTGAGSTGATTATCCACGCGGGCGATATCGGAAAGCGCGAAATTCTGGAGRAGCTCAGAAATATCGCGCCCGTGATTGCAGTCCGGGGTAACAGCGACAAGGGCGCGTGGACCGAGGCCCTACCAGAAACTGAGGTCGTTCAGGYGGGTGAAGTCTCCCTCTATGTCCTCCATGACTTGARCGATCTCGATCTYGATCCGGCCGMRRYCGGMWKCGCAGCCGTCATTTCCGGCCATTCTCATCGGCCCGGCGTGGAGGATAGAAAGGGTGTGATGTTCCTCAATCCTGGAAGTGCGGGTCCTCGGCGTTTCAACTTACCGGTCTCTTTGGCCCGCCTGTATATACGGGATGGCAACCTCGATGCGGAGGTCATTGAGCTAGGCATCTAGGCCTTTTTTTGACAGAGCGATGAGGCTGACAGCCTGAGGGCCTGACGCCGCTTATCGCTGATTCCTGAGGTGCCTGTCGTGGGCCACCGCATAACGGGAGACGGATGGGGCTTCGAGCAGACGCGGAAGAGCTGATTCAGGTGCTGGAGTCGGTGGGCGCCGGACTTGCCGACTTTCAGGGATCGTCCGACCAAATGGAATACACGGAACACGTGCACCGGAGATTGCTCCCGCTTGTAGAAGAACTGAGAGAGCACGTTGGTGTGAGGTCCGATCGGTCTGAAATCCTACGAACCATGGCTGAAATCAAGGAAGTTATGTATGAGGTGAGCGGTGCCGCCAACAAGCGAGAGATGAGGATTTGCGCAGAGGGGATCCTTGATACGTTCTGGAAGCTCTCCACAATCTTCCAGGAGCAACGCTACCGTGATGAGGATCTTTATCATCTCTCTCTCCACGACGAGAACTCCGGGTGCAACCCAACAGTGTCCTGAGACGGACGCTGATGGCGAGGCGCACCCTGGCACCTGACCGATACGTTGCACGCGAGCGTCACAAAGAAGTCAGCTAATCAGCGGTACAATCGGGGAGGGGGCGGGATGGAGAAGGCGATGTTTGGGGGAGGATGTTTCTGGGGAGTCGAGACAACGTTTCGCCTAGTCAAGGGAGTCACATCTGCGACGGTTGGATACTCTGGCGGATCCCTCAATAACCCGACGTATGAGGATGTGTGTTCAGGGAAGACTGGACATGCTGAAGTTGTGCAGGTGGAATATGACCCATCCAAGGTATCTTACGAAGAGCTTCTGGAAGTGTTCTGGAATATCCACGACCCTACGATCCTGAACCGTCAGGGACCGGACATCGGGACACAATACAGGTCTGCGATATTTTTCCATACGCCAGAGCAGGAATCTGTGGCAATTGCCTCGAAAGAGAAACTCCAAAACAGCGGTCGTTATAAAAGGCCCATTGTGACCGAAATCACATCCGCATCGGAGTTCTATCGAGCAGAAGAATATCACCAGCGGTACTATGAGAAGCACGGCCTGATCCACTGAACACGAGTGTGGTGTCCTGGGCCACGCTTGCTGAGCAAACGCTGAAGGATTAGCCGCCTGATGGGTAGAAAAACGAGATCCAGCAAGAGTTAAGGAAGCAGGGCTGACCTTGATAGTGTGTTCAAGGATGAGGTCCTTCTGACGCAACTATTGACCAGGTGAAGAGTCCTTCGACTGAAGTCCCGCAGCCAGGCTCTTGGTGAGGTTCAGCAAAGCAGTCTTCGCCTCTGGATTCAGGCCGAGCCATTGGAGGCTGTGTCGGTAATGTTCACCTTCTGGGTGCAGCTCGGCTGCGACGACTTGTGCCCTTCCTTGGAAGTTTACCTCCCCGATCCGCATGAAGAGTTCGACCCGGCTGAAGAGCGGAAAACGTTCGGTGAGGCAAACCTTCGTCCCACCATAGCTCACATCCTCTGTCTGGCCGGTTGCCGTTTTGGACTCCTCGGTGTCCAAGAGGCGACATCCGACAGGCACTACCAGGGACACGCGGGGTTCCTGCCGGGAATCTCCTCGGCGGGCGGGGGAGACGCAAAGTGGTATCGCCTCGCCAGCCTCCATGGTCGTCGCATGAGCGTGGGTCCTGAGATGCAGCAGCCCCCGCTGGATGAGCTGTTCCTTCGTCCGCTCGAGCATGGAGAGAAGATCTGGGAGTAGGTCAAGAGGCACGGAAATCCCTTCCTTCCCTGGCAGGGGCTCCTGACCGGAATGGGGCGAGCGGCGGTACACCCGCAGTTCCACATGGGGTGCCCCGTGGACGTCTCGGAGCAACGCGCAGATGTCTTCAAGTTTGCTGCGTTTCAGGCGGCCAAGTTTTTCGTTCACAGTTTGCGCTCCTCGTTGTAGACCCTGATAGCGGATGGCTCCCCCGAATGTCCTCATCGAAGGATCTCTGCTGTGACAGTTCCGTCAGCAGCGGCTCCGGGTTGCCATTAGCCTTTTGGCCAACTCGCTTGGGGGAGACTGATTTTCTGGACACAGCTCCACCGCAGAGGACAATACGCAATCTCTGTGCCAAGACCTGAGGACCGTGATTTAGCGATATTAAAGGGGTCCCGAGGTGAGTCCTCTCTCCCCGGGTGACGATTTTCAAGGGTTGCCGGGAAAACGAGCAGTCATTTTGGCGCGCTCATCTGGAGGGCTGTAATCCCAAACGTACACGAGTCGGTGGGTGAGGCAGGGAGAGGAGGAGGGGCGGGATGGGATCGGTCTGGGGATCGGATCAGGAGGGCAAGATCAGAAAGAGTGGCTGGTGATTCAACGAAGGTTTTTCCAGCGACGGTGCATCCAGAACCACTGCTCGGGATGCCGGAGGATCAATCTCTCGAGCGCAGCATTGTAGGCACGCGTGTTCGCCCGAATGGCCTCGCCAGGGTCGTCACACTCGACGACCGGAAGTGCCTCCTCGAAGCGAAGCACGTGGTGGCCATCCGGCTCCCGCCAGCTTGCGGCCGGAACGACTGGAGCTCCGGTCGCGAGTGCGATGGTTGCGAGGCTTCGAAAGGTCTTGGCTTTGTGCCCAAAGAACTCCACCTCCACACCGTCCCTCCCTCCGGCGTGCTGGTCAAGAATGAAGACGACGACATCCTGGACAGCAAGCCGGTCCAGGATGGCCTCAAGTGCTCCCTTCTTGGGAAGGACCCCGAGACCACCGCGGCGGAACCGCCCGGTGACCAGCGCATCGAGCCAGCGAGGGTGAAGCGGTTTCCGGGGTATGTGGAACCGACCGCGGTGTTGCGGAAAATTTGCCAAGCCCGCGACGGTTGCCAGTTCCCAGTTTCCGAGGTGGCCGGTGAGAAGGAGAACGCCTTTCCCCTGGGCATGTGCACGAAGAATCGCATCGACGTTTTCCACGCGTACGAGCGCGGCGCGGCGTCCCCTAGAGAGCCAGGAAAATCGGAGGAACTCGACCAGGAAACGCGCCATGTGCGCGTAGAAGGCTTGCGCCAGCCGCATGATTTCATTCTCGGAGACCTTTCCCCCGAGGACGAGACGGAGGTTCGAGAGAACGACCCGACGGCGGATGGGCAGGAGGTAATAGATAAACTTGCCGACGAGCGGCACATGGGTCTCTGCAGGTTCGGTGACCGCGACTGCAGATGCACTGACGTCATGGTGCGTAAGCGAGATGGCAATCCCTTTTAGACGATAGCGATCGAGGAGTTCCTGAGCCTTTTCACTAGGAACGAGGTGGGGCGCGCCGTAGCCGTCCTGCGCGACCACAAAGTCCTCTGGACCGATCTGTCCAAGCGCAGTCTCACGGGGAAAGAGTTTCAGGCACGCCTCTTTGGCAGCAAACCGCGCCGCCATGCTGGCCACGCGACCGCCCCCGTCACCAGCGTCCTTGAGCTCTTGCGGCGAAAAGATTCGCAGGAGATCCTCCTGGGGGGTCTCACGAAGCAACCGCTCCATTCGCGCGATCTCCACGGAGTCGATGCCACAGCGCGTAAGGGGGCCGGAATGGTCCATGATGCATCTCCCTAGTTGGCCGAGGCCCGGAAGAGTAGCGCAGCGTTTGTCCCGGCGAAGCCTCTACTGAGAACGAGCGCCACATCGCTGCGTGCCGGTTGCGCCATCGCTGACACAGCCAGGTCTGCGCAGGACGGGTCGGGTTCGCGGAGGGTTGCGATCCCGGGGACCTCACCCCGTCGCAGCGAGTTGAGGGCCAGTACGGTATCAATGATACCGGAGGCGGCCAGGGAGTGCCCAAACGCCCATTTGAAGGCTGTCATCGGTGGGGTCGTGGCACCAAAGATTCGCCGAAGTGCCGACGCCTCTGACGAGTCCGACGACGGCGTGCCGTTTCCGTGAGTCACAATCATGCCGACGTCAGCGGTGGCAATCCCGCCCTCGTCGAGCGCCAGGGCAATGGCGCGGGCAAGCCCATCTCCGTCTGCACGGATCGAAAGTAACCCTTCCCCCTCCGCGACGCAGCTACCCGCAAGAAACTCCCCAAGGATCTTGGCGCCGCGCGCACGCGCGGCAGAGTCTGTCTCGAGAACCAGTGCCGCGGCGCCCTCCCCTAGGAGGGTCCCGCTTCGCCCGGAGTCAAAGGGCCGAATCGTATCCGCGGCGAGGAGGCCGAGCGCATGGTAATAGAGGATCATCTCCGGCTCGATGGGGGAATCGTGCCCGACGACGATTGCTCGGTCTGCCTCGCCGGCTCGAAGGGCAGCCGCTGCGTCGGCGACCGCGAGCATGCCGCTGACGGTGTGGTTAGTGATGCACGCATTCGGCCCCTTGAAGCCGTATCGGATTCCGATATGGCAGAGGACGTTATTGGGGAGGATTCGGAGGAGCCACATCGGGTTAACGATCGCGTCGAATTCGCGACCGAAGGTCCTCAGATCCCCCGTTGCGGCACTCAGAAGTGGGAGGAAATCGTACTGGTCCTGATAGGTGCTGCCGCCGGATCCAACGTAGACCGCGGTGCGGTCATTGAACACATCCGCTCGGTCGGAATCAAGAGCCTCGCGGTGAGCGATGAGCCCGGCACCCTCAATTGCCTTCGCCGCGGTGTACAGTCCCAGCAGATCGGTGCGCCGAATAAGCTTGTGGAGTTTTCGGTCCTCCACGAGTGTTCGCGGGTTGAGGTCGACAATTTCTCCCGCCCGCCTGGAGGGCCAACTTGACGAGTCCCACTGCTGGATAGGACCGATCGCAGATCGCCCGGCGCGCACCGCTTCCCAAATCTCACCGGGATCCTTGCCAGCGGCACAGATGGCACCCTCGCCGGTTACCATCACCCTTTTGCTCATGGGTGAACGTCCTCAGGGTTTCGAAGGACGATGCAGTTGTTTGACCCGCCGAAGCCAAAGGAGTTCGAGATGGCGACGCCCACTCTCTGGACGCGGGGCCGGTCCCGGACGAAATCGAGGTCGCAATCAGGATCCAACTCCCGGAGGTTTGCGTTGGGCGGAATGACTCCATGATGGATCGCAAGAGCGCAGATCGCGGCCTCGACTGCCCCGGCCCCCGCAATGAGGTGCCCCATGAGACTCTTCGTCGAGCTGACCGCGCCCCGTGTCGCATGCGCGCCGAACACGACCCGCACCGCTGCGCACTCGCTCTGGTCGTTCATGGGAGTCGAGGTCCCGTGCGCGTTCACGTAGTCTACATCCTCTGGTCGTGCACCGGCATCGGTGAGGGCGTAGTCCATTGCCTGGATCGGCCCATCGCCCGATGGATGGGAATCGGTGATTCTATAGCTGCTGAGAGAGTTCCCGTCACCGGCGAGTTCAGCATAAATCCTCGCCCCGCGCTGGCGCGCTATATTCCACTCCTCAAGAACGAGAAAAGCGGCCCCCTCGCCGAGCACGAAGCCGTTCCGGGTAAGGTCGAACGGCCGGCTCGCACGGTCGGGTGTGTCATTGTCTGGTGAGAGGGCGCCAAGGAGGCAGAATGCTGCGAGCCCGATTGGGTTCAGCATCGAGTCGAAGCCGCCGGCGAGGGCGAAGTCAGCGGTCCCGCGCCGGATCAGCTTCATCGCCGCCCCGAGTGCCTGCCCCCCCGAGGCACACGCTGTGTGGACCGACGAGGCGTAGCCGCGGATCCCGGAATGGCGGAGCAAGAGCGAGAGTCCGGTATTCGCCTGACTTCGGCAGAACGCGAGCGGGTCCGCGGCCGTCATGTCCACGGTGCCGATTCGCTCCTCAGCGAAGTGGCCATCCACGGCAAATCGTCGATGCGTTTCCAGCAGATCCGCGAATTCAACCCCCATCATTCCGCTGCCGACAACGCACCCCCAGCGCGTCGCGGTGCTGTTCTCGGGGTGAAGACCGGCGTCGCGAATCGCTTCCTCGGCCGCGGCGAGGGCAAAGCCGTGGCAGCGGTTTGCGAACTTGAGGAGTTTGCGGTCCTCGATTGCGGTTTGCGGATCGAATCCCTTCACCTCAGCACCGATCCGGACCGGAAAACCACGTGCATCAAAACGCGTAATGGGCCCGATCCCCGTGCGATTTTCCAGGAGAGCTTCCCAGGCGGTTGCGGTGTTGTTGCCGAGTGGGGTCACAAGGCCTAATCCGGTAATCGCGACCCGGCGTCGTCCCTCCCTCATGATGTTCCCCACAGGCCTATTTCCAAACGAGCGGTTGACACCCGTTGCCCTCCACCCTTTGCGGTGAGAGCAAGCTCGGCTGAAGCCCGGCTCACCGCCAAGACCTCGACTCCAATCTCTAGCGTCTGGCCGGGATGCACGAACGATCGCAATTTCACGTTGCAGATGCGCGTGGGCCTGAGCAACATCCCAATGCTCGGGTCAATCGCCTCTGCGGCAAGTTTGACGGCAAGCTGTATTTGCGCGTCCAGGAGGAGCGTCGCTGGAAGGACCGGCTTTCGCGGGAAGTGGTCTGCAAAGAACGGGGCCGTCCCGGGGACGCACATCTCCGCGCGGAGCCGCTTACCGGGGTTGTGATCAATGAGGACAACGTGAGGGTCCAGTGCAGCGGTACCGGAGAAACCCTGGCGGGGTACCTCTGCCTCGCAGAGTAACTGGAATTGCTCGCGGACGGCCTCGGGATCATCGAAGTCCTCCATAGGCAGCATCGGACCCATGCACCGGCTCAATTCAATGATCGGCAGACCTGCAGCGCGCGCCTGGCCGCCGTAGAAGACTGCATCGCTGTCGCAACTTTCCAGTTCGACTTCGAGGTTGAGCATTGTTCCGGGAACAGCCCTTCCGTTGATCTTCACCTCGCCGGTGACCCCGGCAACCGGCCGACTTCGAAACTCCGCCTGTGCCATCGCCACCCACGCTGCGAGCTGCCCAACCGCTTCAGCCACGAGGCAGGGCGACAGATCTGGGAGATCTCCGGGGATGGTGAAGCAGCCTTGAGCCCATCTTCCCGGAACGACCTTTGTGATCCGATCAACCAGTAAGAATGCCATTCCTCAACACGAATGCCTTACTTGAACCCATACAAGAGGTCCCCACACCGCGTCACACCCTGCGTGTGGGCCCCCGCTAGGGCCGGCAGACTGCAGGCTCGGATTGCCGATTCTCTTAGCCATCCGGGGACTTCGTGTTTTGTCTTTGGGCGCGCACTACGAGTTTGCAAAAGGTTTCCACGGTAAAGAGGAGTGAGATGTCGCGGACCTTCATCGAAGAGGGGAAGCGCTCTGCAGGGACCTCACTTAGGTACTCGTGCAGCTCTTTCAAACCCGCCTCGGTCAGGTAGCCATTTTGCTCGAACTCAGCCTCCGAGAGGCTTCCACGCGCGTCCTCTGCAATCTTTCCCCGCGGGATCTTGACCTTGAACAGCCGTTCGAGGCGAAACACGATATCAAGAAAGTCAATCGACTCTGCGTCGAGGTCGTCCATCAGGGGGGTCGTGAGCGTCACCTCGTTGGCATCGCGACCCAACGCGTCCGCAATAGTCTCCGCGACCCTCGGATAGACTTCTGAAATATCATCCTTCGTTACGTCTCCTGGTATCCCCATCCGTTCACTCCATCTTGAATCCGCCATCGACGTAGAGGACCTGCCCAGTGATGTAATCCGCATACCTGGAAGCGAGGAACATAATCGCATAGGCGACCTCCACCGGCATGCCGAACCGCCGGAGGAGGATTCGCGACTTTACTTCATCGGGTGCCCGCTCGAGAATCTCTCGTGACATGTCGGTTTCGATGACCCCGGGGGCTACAGCGTTTACTGTGATCCGGCGTGGTGCCAACTCGACCGCGAGTGTCTTGGTCAGCGCGTTGATTGCCCCTTTACTGGCCGCGTAGTTGGTTTGGCCCCGGCCACCCTTTTCGGCGGAGACCGAACTCACATTGATGATCTTCCCGGCGCGGCGCGAAATCATGTGCGGTGCAACTGCGCGCGTCACATTAAAGACGCCGATGACGTTCGTGTCGAGGACGGTCTCCAGGTCTACGTCCTCGAGCAGCGGCAGTAGGTTGTCACGGATGACCCCGCTGTTGTTCACGAGGACATCGATGCGGTCGCAGCGGGCCGCTACGCGCTCAACGGCCGCCTCGCACGCCTTGCGGTCGCGGACGTCGACCTGTTCTGCCGTGATGCGGCGTCCCTCGGCGCGGCCAACGGCGACTACCTCATTGGCGATCTCGGTGCTCTCACGAAAGAAGAAGGTGACGTCTGCTTCATTTGCCGAGAAGAGGTCCACGCATGCGCGCCCGATACCGCGGGTGCCACCCGTAATAATCACCGCTTTGTCCGTTAGTCCGGAGGCCTGGAACATCGGCATCCCTCAGCCTGACATTGAGAACCCGCCATCTACGACCAGCGTGTGACCGGTGACCATGTCGGCCTCCGGGAGACAGAGGAGGTAGACCGCGCCCGCCACATCGTCGGGCGTGAGTTCCCGCCGTGCCGGCGCGCGTTGCATGAACAAGTTCAGCAACTCTTCGCGGTTTGGGAAGAACTTGAGCGCATCGGTGTCTACCGGTCCCGCGCTGACCGCGTTTACTCTGATGCCGAGCGGCCCGAGCTCCTGTGCCAGGGCCCGCACGAGCGACTCCAAAGCCGCTTTGGAGGCTCCGATGAAGCCGTAGCCTGCTATCGCATGGTTTGCACCGAGGCTGGATAATGCGATAATTCGACCCCCCCGTGGCATGAGCGGGACCGCGCGCTGAGCGAACAGGTTCAGGGCCAATGCGTTAGTCTCCATACAAAAACGCCAATGTTTGAGGGTCATCTCGCGCACAGGTTTCAACACGCCGGTGGCGGCATTGCTGACCAGAATGTCGAGGTGGTCGAACTCGTTGTGGAATGTTTCAATGACCTCATCGACACTTTCAGGGCTGGCGACGTTGCCCTGGAGCGCGCACGCGCGCCGCCCCATTGCCCGAATCTCCACGCACAACGACTCCGCCTCCCTGTGGCTGTTGTAGTAGTTCGCCGCAACGTGACACCCGGCTGAGGCCAACTTCCTCGCGATCGCGCGGCCGATGCCACGGGAGGCGCCAGTCACTAGCGCAACCTTCCCGGCGAGGGGGGATTCCATCGTTTTCTCCGCTCGGGCAGTCTTACGAGAAGAGCTCGGTGAGGGACCTCGTTCGAACTGTGCCCGTCGACCGCCAGATTACCAAGGCTTCGACGACCATCCCCGTCCCGTTCCACCTTCGACGGTTCATCCCGCGTTGATGAAACGTGATCCTGGGAGCCCATTCGGTGAGCTCTTGTTGTAACATGTACTTAACGCTGCGTTCGTGACCTTAGCACGGGCCGGGGGGAGCGTCAAGGCCCCTGAATATGGATATGATCGGGCCGGCCCTCCCTGCTCAGTCGCGGGGGCACTTCTGCCGCCCTGAGGGTTTTGCCCAGCTCACAGACGTACCGGGTCACTTTGACGTTCCCCACAGGTGCCAGACCGTAGGCAAGGGGTCCCGTGGTACCGAGGCGACCGCATCACGGTCTCACAAGTGGGGGCCTCCCTCAGCGTAGGCGGACACGCCTATTCGAGCCCCTGGGGATCAACCCTATCCCGAGTGGAGGTTACAAAACTGTTCTTCGGGCGAAGCGATATGCTCTTCTCAGAGATTGCTACCTATTCTGTTCCCGCTGTGGTCTTGACTTAGTCTGTCCGGGAGCCTAATCTGGTTACAGTAACCGTTCTGTTAAATATGTCGAGGGGGCGGCTCTTTCCGGTGGAGTTTCCTCAGCTAGACCACCACGTTGCCGAGCTTGTGGGTAATGTACCTCATCCATTGGGCAGACCCTCTGAGCCGAAACCTGATCGGCTTCGGTGGTATTCCTCGTCTGATGCAAACATGGGTCAAAAGGTGAACATCTCATGATAGCTAAACTGTTCATGGCCATTTGTCGACTTTCCCCGTATCTGAGAAGATTAATCTGGAGACACTGGTACCAATTCCTGGCACGATTCTATAAGAAAAAAGACTGGTCATTCATAAATTATGGTTATGCCCCATTAGACGGTCAAACAGAAAAGCTTCAATTAGACGAGCCTGACGAGCCAAATCGCTATTGCATTCAACTTTACCACCATGTTGCCAATGTTGTAGACCTTTGGGATTTAAGGGTGCTAGAGGTAGGCAGCGGTCGTGGAGGAGGATCATATTATATCAAAACTATTTTAAAACCAAACCATATGGTTGGTGTTGACTTCTCACAAAGAGCAGTCGGATTGTGTTATAAGAGTTATTTTTTTGTAGCAGGACTTTCATTCGTAACTGGGGATGCGGAATATTTGCCCTTTAAGGATAATAGCTTTGATGTGATTGTTAATGTCGAATCCTCCCACTGTTWTSRWKCMRWRGAYGSYWTWC
>LKGT01013709.1_pt1 | contig 18143 bp, 14 predicted proteins | sample 503861 | NCBI WGS metagenome assembly LKGT01 (sample SAMN04113194, study PRJNA297058) | marine sediment metagenome | biome: marine benthic biome; feature: marine benthic feature; material: marine sediment; isolation source: sediment sample collected at the water-sediment interface from the South......
CATCCAGCTAGGGGAAGCGCGGCTCAATATCCGCGGCCCCCGCCCCGGAGAAACCATGATCACACCCGGAGAGGGCAAACTGTTTGGAATCGACCACTTCGCCCCCTCGGTGGACGAACTCGAGGTGATGATCGGCAAACTGGAGAAGAACGGAGTGAAGATCGTCGAGTCGATCTTCACAACCCCCGACGGCGGGCGGGCGTCCTTCATCGAGGGACCAGACGGCGTGCTGATCGAAATCATGGAGATTTCATAAACCGGCCCTCGCCAATCGCTGCCGGCGCTTGCGTGCCAGCGGGGCGGGGCCCTGCGCCGGCGCTTGATTCCGCCCGCCGGGACCCCAAATATTGGATGGCGGCGCCGCAAGGGCCGCCACGGTGACTGTCCATAGGGCGCCGGTGACGGGCCCGCCCATGCGTCTCGCTCAAGATGAGGAGGTTGCGCCATGTCTCGCCTGACCCTTTTCAACAGTCCGCTGCTGCTCGGTTTCGATCATTTCGAGCGCGTCCTCGATCGCGTCTCCAAGGCCTCAACCGATGGCTACCCACCCTATAATGTAGAGCAGACCGGCGCCAATTCCTTGCGTATCACCCTCGCGGTGGCGGGGTTTTCCAAGGATGAGCTATCGGTATCGGTCGAAGACGATGAGCTGGCCATCGCCGGCAAGCAGGTCGACGACGCCGACCGGGTCTACATCCACAGGGGCATCGCCGCGCGCCAGTTCCAGCGGCGCTTCGTCCTGGCCCAGGGGATAGAGGTCCAAGTCGCCGCGCTCGACAACGGTCTCTTGCACATCGATCTGGTGAGGCCCGAAATCGAGGTCCGCTCCCGCACCATCGAAATCCAGGGCTCCGGCGCCGGCGCCGAGGTCGAAGACGGCGGCCAGGAGATCAGTGTGGCGCCCCACCGCAAACGGACCTGAACGGGTTCCGCATTCCGCTCCGCGATCCTCGAAACGGCTGAATCCCCCGGTTTGGGCGGGTTATAGCGTTCCCCGCGGTTTAATAAACTTTAAGGAAATAAAGGTACTCTAGAGGGGTGAAAGGACCCTAGTGATGCAAGCGCCTGAACAATTACGGATCATGTCCGACCAGGACCTGGCTGTTCTCGGCCTCCAGGATCTCGCTTATATCAAGCGGGTGATCATCGACGGCGAGAACGCTTATTCGATCCACGCCGCGGACGGGACGGCGATCGCCGTTATGGACGACCGCGAGGTCGCGTTTGCCACCGTCCGCCAGCACGAGTTGGAGCCGGTAAGCGTCCACTGACCCGCTTCCACTGACCTCGGGGGCCCGGCGCGGCCCCATTCATCCCCCTGCGAATTTGTCCAACCGACCGGCTTGGCTCGGCCCTGGATGGCGCCATCGGCGCGGCGCGTGTCGCTTCGCGGGCGCGACGGGATCAGGCCGGAAGATCGCCGGGCCTTCGCCACGCCGAAGCGGCTCCGGCCGCGCAGGCGGGCCGGCGCGAAAGGTTTAGGCGGCGTGGCTCGCCGCGGTTTCGGTCAGGAGGAAATAGAGGACCTCGGCGGTCTCGGCGCCGCGCAGCTTATCGCAGGTCTCCTTGTCGCGCAAAAGACGCGAGACCCGGGCCAACGCCTTGAGATGATCGGCGCCCGCCGATTCCGGCGCCAATAACAAGAACAGCAAATCCGCCGGCTGATCGTCGAGCGCCTCGAAATCGACCGGTGAGTCAAGGCGGGCGAAAACGCCGAAAATACGGTCGAGCCCGGGAAGCTTGCCGTGGGGAATGGCGACACCGGCGCCGACGCCGGTGGTGCCGAGACGCTCGCGGGCGAGCAGGAGCTCGAATATCGTGCGTTCGTGCTCTTGCGTGATTTCGGCGGCGCGGAGGGACAGTGCCTGAAGCACCTGTTTCTTGCTGGTTGCGTGTAAATTCGGGATGATGCTTTGCGGCGTGATCAGATCGATGATTCCCACTGACATTTCCTCACGATTCGTTCGGCGCCGGCGGCTCGCCCTGGGGGTCGATCCAGCCGATGTTGCCGTCGGACCGCCGGTAAACCATGTTGAGGCCACGATGGGCGCTGTTGGAAAACATCAGCGCCGGCAACTCACCAAGATCCAGCCGCATCACCGCTTCCTCCACCGTAAGCGTCGGAATCTCGGTGGCCATTTCGGCGATGATGACGGGCCATTGTTTCTCGTTTTCCTCGGCCAGGGACTCCTCCGTCTCGCCGGCCAGGATGTATTGCTGGGCGGGAAGGAATTTCTCCTTGGCACCCTTGTGGTGGTTGCGCAGGCGGCGCTTGTGGCGTCTGAGCCGCTTGCCGAGGCGTTCCAGGGCGGCGTCGAAGGCCGGGTAGGGCTCGTTGACCTCGGCGTGGCTCTGGACCAGGATGCCCCGCCCGACATGCACCGAGATGTCGGTCCTGTACCGGTGCGCGACCCGTGAGAACACGACGTTAGCCTCTATCGCGTTATCGAAATATTTGCCGACCGATGCCTGCAGACTCTCCTCGACGTGCGTCCGCAAGGCGTCTCCGACGTCAAGTTGTTTGCCTGTCACGGAGAGCTGCATAGGCCCTGATGTCCGGATTCCAGATCCAAATCCCGCCCAAATTCCGAACGCGGGGGTTTCACGGGGCTCGAAGAAGGGACGCAACATAGGTCCGGCGGTTATCGGAGTCAATAGCGCCCGGGAGGCCGGCGCGAGGGCCATGTCGGAACGGTTCCCATCGCCCGATCCCGGCTTCGACCGGCCACCATCATCCCTCTGTACCGGCCCTACCGGCGGCTACCAGATATGGTTTTAACGGCCGTTTCCCGGTGATCCTGGTGGGCCGGAATTTACCCCGCCAGGCTAATCGGATAACACTTCAGAGCACCACTGATTTCTCCCGGCGGCGCTGGACCGAGGAGGGAATCCGCAGGGCCTCGCGGTACTTGGCCACCGTGCGCCGGGCGATGTCGATGCCGTTGCTTCTCAGGATGTCGACGATCTTGTCGTCGGAAAGCACCGCGCCGGCCTCTTCCTTATCGATCAGTTCCTTGATGCGGAATCGCACGGCCTCGGCCGAATGGGCCATGCCGCCCTCGGAACTGGCGATGGCCGAGGTGAAGAAATACTTCAATTCGTAAATGCCGCGCGGCGTCGACATGTATTTGTTGGTGGTCACGCGGCTGACCGTGCTTTCGTGCATGTCGATGGCATCGGCGATATGGCGCAGGATGAGGGGACGCAGATGCTGTACGCCGTGCTTGAGGAACCCGTCCTGGCGGCGGACGATTTCCGATGCCACCCTGAGGATGGTGTTGGCGCGCTGATCCAGGGACTTGACCAGCCAGTTGGCGGTCTGGAACCGCTCGACGATGAATTCCTTGTCCTCCTTGCTGCGCGCCTGGTCCCTGATCTTGGCGAAGTACCGGTGGTTGACCAGCACCCTGGGCAGGGTCTCGGTCCTGAGTTCGACGTGCCAGCCGCCGCCGGGGTCGGGCCGGACCACGACCTCGGGCGTGATCGACTGGACGATGTCGTGGTCGAAGGCCAGGCCGGGCTTGGGATCGAGGGCCTTGATTTCCTCGATCATCTCGGCGAGGTCCTCGGCGCCCACCGCGCAGACCTTCCTGAGCGCCGCGATGTCGCGTTTGGCTAGCAGGTCGAGGTTGTCGAGAAAGCACTGCATCGCCGGGTCGAGCCGGTTGCGCTCGCGGAGTTGCAGGGCGAGGCATTCACCCAGTGATCGCGCGAATATTCCCGGCGGGTCGAACTGCTGGAGCTTCCCGAGGGTCGCTTCGACACGCCCGGGCTCGCAATTGAGAAGCTCGGCGATGTCGCCGATCTCGCCGGCGAGATATCCGGCCTCGTCGATCATGTCGATGAGGTGCAGTCCGATCATCCGGTCGATGGCATCTTCGATATCGACGTTGAGCTGGGTCACCAGATGATCCCTGAGGCTTGTCTCCTTGGCCAGGAACTGCTCGATGTTGTATTCGGTGTCGTTGAAACCGCCGCCGCGTTCGCTCCAGGCGGCAAAGGCTTCCGCCTCGCCCCCGGTGGTATCGGTCTGGTGCTCGCCGGTCCAGGCGTCCTCGAAGTCGGTCTCCAGCGGCGTTTGGTCGAGATCCGTCACTTTTTCTTCGCTGCCGGAAAGTTCCTTTGCGCCCGTGGCCTCGGCGTCGCCGCCGGTCTCATCCCCGCTCCGATCGGTATCGGCCTCGCCGTTGGCGCCGGCTTCGGGGCCAACGTCTTCCTTGCCGCCGTCGTCGATTTCGAGAAGGGGATTTTGCTCCAACTCCTCCTCGACGTAAGCCGTCAGCTCCTGGTTGGACATCTGCAGCAGCTTGATCGCCTGCTGCAACTGGGGCGTCATGACGAGGGCGGTGGTCTGCCGTTGGCTTAATTTYGGGGACAAGGMCATTTCAGATACCGCTCAGAGGACGAAGCGCTCTCCGAGATAGACCCGGCGGACATCTTCGTGGGCGACGATATCGGAAGGCGTCCCCTCCATCAGSACCMTCCCSTCATGCATGATGTAGGCGCGGTCGACGATTTCGAGRGTCTCGCGCACATTGTGATCGGTGATCAGCACACCGATKCCGCGGTTCTTCAAGTGAAGCACGAGATCACGAATGTCGTTCAACGCGATGGGATCGATGCCGGCGAGCGGCTCGTCCAAAAGCATGAACTGGGGTTTCGAGGCGAGCGCCCTGGCGATCTCGACACGGCGGCGCTCGCCGCCGGAAAGGGCCAGCGCCGGCGTGCGGCGCAGATGCGAGATGGAAAACTCGGCGAGCAGATCGTCAAGCATGGTTTCGCGTAGCTCGCGAATCGGTTCCGCCACCTCGAGGATGGAACGAATGTTGTTAGCCACGCTAAGGCCCCGGAAGATCGAGGCCTCCTGCGGCAGATAACCGATGCCGAGCCGGGCGCGCCGGTACATCGGCAGGTCCGATATATCGTGGCCGTCCAGCGTTATGGTCCCGTAGTCAGCCGCCATCAGACCCGTGATGATGTAAAAGCACGTCGTCTTTCCCGCGCCGTTCGGCCCCAACAGACCCACGACCTCGCCGCGCCGCACCGAGATAGAGACGTCGCGCAGGACCGGGCGCTTCTTGAACCGCTTGCCGATGTTGCTCGCGGCCARGCCCGGGTTGTCATTCACCAGCCGGGGCGACGGCTTGTCGCTCGGMTCGCTGGGTGGTGTAGATGGCGCGGTWTTCGTCATTTAAGATTGAMTATAAAGGCCTTATTWSTTGATWTTTTCTGAACGTTTCTTCGAATTTGCCGCCGGTTTTTTGGCCGATTTCYTGGCCGGAACGATAAGGGCCCGTACGGGCTTGGATTCGCCGCCCTTTYCGGCCCCGGCCAATATCCGGCTGACGCCGGTGTTCATGTTGATCTCGGCGATCTCGCCGTTCAACTGGTTGTCGCCGCGGGTAATCTTAACCGCKCCGGTGAGCGTGGCGATACCGGTGTCGACGAAATAGACCCCCTTTTCACCCCGCGCGATMTCCGTCGGGGTGGTGATCAGCACCGAGCCGAAGGCGTCGACACGGTARACCTTGGACTCTTCGTTTTYGTCCTTGCGCAAATGGGCGGTGAGGATGTCGGCCTTGATCTTCCTGTCTTCCAGCACGGCAAGGGCGTCGCCGCGGGCCACGAACATGTCCTTGAGCTGCCAATATTCCAGGCTATCGCGCGCGGTCACGGTTTCCTTCGGCGTCACCAGCTTCAGATTGTTGCCGGTGACGACGAGGATGGAGGTGTCCATATCGTAGATCGCTTTTTCGCCGTAGACGGTGCCCTTCGGCGATTCGATTCTGACCTTCCCGTCGGCGTCCAGGCGCCAGATTTCCGACCCGCCGTCGGCGGTCTTTCGGTACTTGGCCGTCAGGACACTGCCGTAGATGGTGACATCGCCCTGAACCGCGCGCGCGTTGCCGCGGGCGATATAGGTTTCGCTGTTCTGATCCCATTCGATGCCCTCATGGGCATAGATCTCGATCGGCTTATCGCTTTGTATCGGGATCGATGCCGGCTCGGCGCCTTTCGCCTTGTCCGCGGCCGCCAGCGCCGGCGCCGCCGCAAAAAAGGCGCCAAGCACGAGGCCGGCGGCGACGGGTCCGGCGGCGCCGCGAAACCGGTCGCCAAGGGACCGCCGGAACGGTTTTGGCGACTCAGGAGTCATCGGGCCGTCTCCCGGCTTTCGGCTCATCGGTCGCCGATCGCCTGTCGCGGGGATAGATGACGAGCTTGGCGGTACCGGTGAAATGGATCGTCTTTCCCTTATCGGAGATCCGGAAGCCCTCGGCGGTCAACTCGCCGAAGGGGCCCTGGCCGGTGACCGGTCGATCCCCTTCGGCGGTCCCGGCGACCAGATCGATACGGGCGCGGGTGCTTTGGAATTCGTAACCCGAATCGTGAAAGAGGTTCACCATACCGAAGAGGTCGAGAATCTGCCGGCTCTGAAAGTAGCGGCCCCTGTCGGCGGTGATCACCAGCCACGAACCGTCCTTCAAGGTGATGTCCGTCTTCGGGTTGGAGAGCTCGATTTCGTCGGCCTGGGGGTTGTCCTGGACGGCGAGAGGCGCCGTCACCGTATAGGGCAAGGTCTTTTTGTTGAGGCCCGAGAACCGTGCGTTGACCATGCGCAGACGATCGGCGTCTTGCGGACCTACGCTGGCAACGCCGGGCCGGAATCCCTTGTCGCCGACTTGCATCTGCGGCCACAGCACCACCAGGCCGGCAAGCGCCAACGCGCCGGCGGGAAGGCAGATTTTCATGAGAGTGACGAAGCGGCTATAGGAGCCGCGCTTTTGCTCAGGCTTCGGGCCGGACGGTCCGGCGGTGTTCGCGGCCCCCTCCTTCGCCGGTGTCGGCCGGTGTGAAGGGACCGGGTCCTCCGTCTTTGCCGCCTGGGGGGCCATGATCAACTGATGCCCGCGCGCAGGCAGTCGTGGATATGGAGGATGCCGGCCACCTCATCGCCGCCGATGACGAACAGGTTGGTGATCGAGCGTTCGTTCATGATCCTGACGGCTTCCACCACCAGCGCCTCTGGACGGATCGTGACCGGCGAAGCGGTCATGGCTTCCCCGGCGGTCTTCTCCAGCAGCCGCGGCGCCATCTGCCGGCGCAAATCGCCGTCGGTGATGATGCCGGCAAGCCTGCCGTCCGGCCCCGTCACGCCGACGCAACCGAGGCGCTTTTCCGTCATCTCCAGGATCGCGTCGGCCATGGATGCGTCGGCGTCGATCAACGGTATGTCCTTGCCGCCATGCATTATGTCGCTGACTTTCAGCAGCAGCCGTCCCAACTGGCCGCCGGGATGCAGGAGTTCGTAATCGTCGGTGGTGAATCCCCGTCTTTCAAGCAAGGCGATGGCGATGGCGTCGCCGAGCGCCAAGGTCATGGTCGTCGAGGTCGTCGGCGACAACCCCATGGGACAGGCCTCTTCCGTCGGCGGCAGGAGCAGCGCCACATCGGCGTTCTTGGCGAGGAAACTCTCTCCGCCCCCGGTTATGGCGATCAGCGGGATGCCGTACCGGCGCGTGTGGGCGAAAAGGTCCGACAGTTCACGGGTCTCTCCGGAATTGGAAATGACCAGCACCAAGTCGTGCTTGGTGATCATGCCGAGATCGCCGTGGCTGGCTTCCGCCGGATGGACGAAAAAAGCCGGTGTCCCGGTGGCGGCGAGGGTGGCGGCGATCTTGTTGGCGATGTGGCCGCTCTTGCCCATGCCCGAGACGATCACCCGCCCCTCGACCTCGGAAATCTTGTCGAGCGCCTGGCAAAAACGGTCATCGAGGGATTCAGCGAGGTCCATGATGCCCTGGGCCTCGAGCCTGAAGACACGCTGGGCCGCGCTGTGATCGTCGGATGCGGTTTTGGCCATCGACTGAACCGTCATTGAGATGAACCCGCTCCCTGGTCAAAGCCCCGCGAAATTAGGCTCGCCCCAAGAGAATAGGCCAATGAAAGACCAAGTAAACAACAAACCTACAGTAATGACGCCGAAGCGTTATCCGATGAACTCGACCCTTCCCGCTTCCCTCCGCGCAACCGCCCGCGGCATCGCGGGCTAGGGGCGGCCGTGTCGAGGGGAGCCGGCCTTCGCCACGCCTAAGCGGCTCCGGGGGCAAAGGCGGGCCGTCGCAATTCCTCGTGAGGGCTCTAAAAGCGCTTTGGATCAGTGGGCGAAAATATCGTCCGACGCCCAGCCCGAGAGGTCGAGTTCGGCCCGCACCGGCAGGAAGCGGCAACAGGCCTCGGCGAGGTGGGCCCGTCCTTCGCGCTCCAGAATCTCGTCGAGTTTCTGTTTCAGGGCATGGAGATGCTGGACGTCGGCCGCCGCGTATTTCAGCTGCTCGTCGGTGAGGCTTTCGGCGCCCCAATCGGAGGTCTGCTGTTGCTTGGAGATCTCTATGCCGAGCAGCCCCCGGCACAGATCCTTGAGCGAATGGCGGTCGGTGAAGGTACGGGCCAGGCGCGAGGCAATCTTGGTGCAATAGACCGGGCCGCACGCGACGCCGAGATAGCGGTGAATGGCGGCCAGGTCGAAGCGCGCGAAATGGAAGAGCTTGGTCACATCCGGGTCTGTCAACAGCGCCTTGAGCCTCGGCGAGTCGTAGGGGATGGCCGTGTCGGCCGGGAACTGCACGAGATGGCAGTCCCCCTCGCCGGCCGAAATCTGCACCAGGCACAACCGGTCGCGCAGCGGGTTGAGTCCCATGGTCTCGCAGTCCACGGCGACGAGATTCCCGAGATCAAGGCCGTCGGGCAGGTCGCTGCGATGGAGATGGTTGGCCAACTAGGGGTGTCCTGGAAGGGAAAGAGGAAACGGAAGTGGTGCCCAGGAGAAGACTCGAACTTCCACGGGCTTTCGCCCACTAGTACCTGAAACTAGCGCGTCTACCAATTTCGCCACCTGGGCAAGTTTGCAGGCCGGTCTGGATAACGCCGGCGGTATCGAAAGTCAACCACAGACGCTTTCGGTGCGCGGGCATCGCCGCCCCTCTCCCACCCGGCCCGGGGCATCAAAGTCCGGGCGTCGCGACCGTCAGGGAAATTCGCCGCCGSCGCCCGATGGCCAATCGTGTCGACGCCAGCTTCGACTAACWAAGTCACGMCCTCATTACTTCGGAAAACGATTATAGATCAATGGGTTAAGGAGAATTGGGAACGACCTCTGTTTGGTGAAAAATTGCTAAGTTTCAATGTCTTAGCCGTTTTATGAGTCCATGCCCTAATATAGGCTGCTCGATACCCTCCYGATGTCTAATATAGGCTGTTCGATAACCTCCTGAAAGGGGAGGGCCTGGCGCCAGGTGGCCGTYCCACCCAACAGGGAACGAGTTTCGGGAACGCACGCTAAAAACAGGGTGTGCCCGGGTGAAGGGAGAGCGTGATGACACCATCCATGGTGACCGTATTCGGCGGTTCCGGTTTTTTGGGCCGCCATTTGGTGCAGCGGCTGGCGGCGACAGGCGCGCGGGTCACGGTCGCGGTGCGCAACCCCGAGAGCGCGCTGTTCCTCAAGCCGATGGGCGATGTCGGCCAGATCACGCCGGTCGGGGCGGATGTGCGCGACGGCCCGGCGGTGGCGGCGGCGGTGCAAGGAGCCGATTGGGTGGTCAACCTGGTGGGCGTTCTCTACGAGACCAGGCGCCAAAGCTTCAGCGCCATCCATGCCCAGGGCGCGGAGCGGATCGCCAAGGCGGCCAAGGCCGCGGGCGCGAAGCGGCTGGTCCACGTCTCGGCGATCGGCGCCAACCGCCATTCGAGTGCCGCTTACGCCCGTTCCAAGGCGGCCGGCGAGGCCGCCGTCGCGGCGGCCTATCCGGCGGCCACCATCTTGAGGCCCAGCATCATCTTCGGACCCGAGGACGATTTCTTCAACCGCTTCGCGGCCATGGCCCGCGTCTCGGTGGCGCTGCCGCTTTTCGGCGGCGGCGAAACGCGGTTTCAGCCGGTCTATGTCGGCGACGTGGCCGCTGCCGTCGTCAAGGCGCTGACGGACGAGGGGACGGCGGGAACGACCTATGAACTCGGCGGCCCCAGGGTTTACAGCTTTCGCCAACTGATGACGCTGATGCTCGCCGAGATCGGACGCAAGCGGATACTCCTACCGCTGCCCTTCTTCGTCGCCGACGCGATGGGGGCGGTCTTGCAATCCTTGCCCCTTCCCTTCGGGATGGCGCCGCCGCTCACCGGTGACCAGGCCAAGCTCCTGCGCTACGACAATGTGGTGTCCGGGGACGCGCCCGGCCTCGCGGATCTCGGTATCGCCCCGACGGCATGTGAGATCATCCTGCCAACCTATCTCGACCGGTTCCGCCGCCACGGCCGGTTCGAGGCCTCGCCCGGCGGTTAGCCGGATAGTGCTCTAACCGTAGACCCAGTAGAGAAGCCCGGCGCCGAGGCCGATCCGGTAGATCACGAAGGGCGTGAAGCTGGCGCGCCCCAACCAGCGCATCATCACGGCGATGGCGATGAGCGCCGAGACGAAAGAGAACACAATCGCCAACACGGTGACGGTATTCATCTCCGCGTTGCCCATCCGGTAGAGGTCGATCCCCGCCAATGTGCCGGCGCCGATGATCACGGGCATCGACAGCATGAGGGAGAACCGCGCCGCCTCGACCCGCTCGAAGCCGAGGAACCGCGCCGCCGTCATGGTGATGCCGGAGCGGCTGGTGCCGGGAACCAGGGCGAGGATTTGCGCCACTCCGATGATCAAGGCCGAGCCGATGGTCATGTGCTCGACCCGGCGTATCCTGAGCCCCAGCCGATCGGCGGCGTAAAGCAGTATGCCGAAGCCGAGCGTCGTCCAGGCGATCAGGGCGACGCCCTGACGGAAATCACCGGCCACATAGTCCTTGAGGTAAAGGGCCGCCGGGATGATCGGCAGGGCGGCGACGACGACGTGAATAGCAAGCTTGGCCTCGGGCCCGCCGCGCAACAGCAGCAAATTGAATACGCCAAGGACCATCAACCGGCATTCACGATGGAAGTAGACCATGACCGCCGCCAAGGTACCGACATGGAGCGCGATATCGACCACCAGTGTCTGGTCGGGCCAGGGAGTGAGTTTGGATACGAGAATGAGATGCCCGGACGAGCTGACGGGAAGGAATTCGGTGATCCCCTGGATGAGGGCGAGGACGATGATGTGGATTAGGGTCAATGCCGCCCCGAGATATTGWGCCAAGCCGCTTATATCACTTGGATTTGCGGGACCCAACAGAAGAATTAGTACCAAATYGGAATTAATTTTAGGGTCCTTTCGGTCAATTTCCGCCCCGGRCCTGGGTTYKGGCCCGGATTTTTAACCATTTTAGGTCAGYATATATGACATATATGTTCGATTTCGCTCGCGTTTTGGGGGATTTTAGCTTATAGAGTAGCTGGCTTTTTGATGATGGACCCTTGAAACAAGGCGTTAGTCCTTGGTGGTCTGTTGTGGGCGGGGAGATTCGGRAACCCMTGGTGGGCTCCCGGATTTTAGCACTAGCCGGAGGGGCGGCCCGATAGTGGCCCGATGCRGATAGGTGCGCGGGACACTTCCCCTGGATAAGCGCGCGCCACTGASCAGCGGCGAAGGCAGCCCGGGCGGTTCAAGCCCGGAGCGATTCGACCGGGTGCCGTGAACCGGGCCGCCGCCGTTTTTAAGGACCCGCYCCCTGCTTGCAAGAGGCGGGCCTCCAAGGRGCGGGACGGTCCGGGGCGGAATGCGCCGGTATCGTGGACGCCGGGAATTTGGAACCGAGCCGAGTGAGTGAGAATGCCGTCACGGATGCTCAAATTTGTCAAGATCGACAACCTGATGCCCGACAAGCGGGAGGCACGGGAGCGCCGTGGCGACTTCGACGAGATCTTCGGCGATTACGAGCCCGAGCAGGCCAGGGAGCAAGCCTCGCGTTGCTCCCAATGCGGCATCCCGTACTGTCAGATCCACTGCCCGGTGCAAAACAACATTCCCGACTGGCTCAAGCTCTCGGCCGAGGGCCGGCTCGAGGAGGCCTACGAGGCCTCGGCCGCGACCAACAACTTTCCCGAGATCTGCGGCCGCATCTGCCCCCAGGACCGCCTGTGCGAGGGCAATTGCGTGCTCGAACAGGCCGGCCACGGGACCGTGACCATCGGCGCCGTCGAGAAGTACATCACCGACCAGGCCTGGGAGATGGGCTGGGTCAAGCCACCCATGCCGCTCCGCGAGCGCGGCCAATCGGTAGGCGTCATCGGCGCCGGACCGGGCGGTCTGGCGGCGGCGGAGCAGTTGCGCCGCAAGGGTTACGAGGTCGATGTCTATGACCGCTACGATCGTGTCGGCGGCCTGATGATCTACGGCATCCCCAATTTCAAGCTCGAAAAGGACATCGTCGAACGCCGCGCCAAGCTTCTGGCCCGAGGCGGCATCAAGTTCCATCTCAACTTCGAGGTCGGCCGCGACGCCAGCCTCGAGGAGCTGCGGGTCAAGCACGACGCCGTGCTGATCGCCACCGGCGTCTACACCGGCCGCGATCTCGCCATGCCGGGGGTCGGCCTTCGCAATATCTTCCAGGCGATGGACTATCTGACGGCGTCGAACCGCAAGGGGCTGGGCGATCGGGTGCCCGAGTTCGACAACGGGGCGCTCAACGGCAACGGCAAGGACGTCGTGGTCATCGGCGCCGGCGACACCGCCATGGACTGCGTGCGTACCGCGGTGCGCCAGGGCGCGAAGTCGGTCAAATGCCTCTACCGCCGCGACCGCGCCAACATGCCGGGATCCATGCGCGAGGTCTCCCATGCGGAGGAGGAAGGGGTCGAGTTCCTCTGGCTGTCGGCGCCCGAGGCCTTGCTCGGCGACGACCGGGTCTCCGGCGTGCGCGCCATCCGCATCCATCTCGGCGTCCCCGATTCTTCGGGTCGCCAATCCCCTCAGCCCATCGAGGGAACCAACTTCGTGGTCGAGGCCGACCTCGTGATCAAGGCCCTGGGTTTCGATCCCGAGGATCTGCCGGTGATGTTCGACGCGCCGGACCTCGGCGTCACCCGCTGGGGCACGATCAAGATCGACTACCGGACCACGATGACGACGATGGACGGCGTCTTCGCCGTCGGCGATATCGTGCGCGGCGCCTCCCTCGTGGTGTGGGCGATCCGCGACGGCCGGGACGCCGCCGAGTCCATCCATTCATACCTGACGGCCAGGGCCGAGAGGGACGCCCCTGTCCTCGCCGCGGCGTCTTGACGCGGGGCGCAAGGAGAACGGATCGGATGACCCTCAAACCCGACAACGAAGGACAGCGGTTCGTCGACCACTGGCGCGCCGAGGCCGAGCGGCTTTACCGTGACGGACTGTACGACCCCGCCCAAGAGCACGACTCTTGTGGCGTCGGACTGGTGGCGGCCATCGACGGCAAGCCCCGCCGCGAGGTCGTCGTCGCCGGCATCAACGCCCTGAAGGCGGTGTGGCACCGGGGCGCGGTGGACGCCGACGGCAAGACCGGCGACGGCGCCGGCATCCATGTCCAGATTCCCCAGGACTTCTTCAGGGAACACATCGCCCGCACCGGCCACGAGCCCGGCAGCGGCCGGCTGGCGGTGGGCATGATGTTCCTGCCCAAGACCGATTTCGCCGCCCAGGAACATTGCCGCTGCGTCGTCGAGACCGAGATCCTGAGGTTCGGCTACTCGATCTATGGCTGGCGTCAGGTGCCGGTGGACGTTTCCGTCATCGGCGAGAAAGCCAACGCCACCCGGCCGGAGATCGAGCAGATCATGATCGCGTCGAACCCGGGTGTTTCCGAGCAGCAGTTCGAGCTCGACCTCTTCATCATCCGCCGGCGCATCGAAAAGTGGGTGTTGGACGAGCACATCACCGATTTCTACGTCTGTTCGCTCTCGTGCCGGTCGGTGATCTACAAGGGCCTGTTCCTGGCCGAGCAGCTGACCGCCTTCTATCCGGACCTGCTGGACGAGCGTTTCGTTTCCTCCTTCGCCATATTCCATCAGCGCTACTCCACCAACACCTTCCCCAACTGGCCGCTGGCGCAACCCTTCCGCATGCTGGCCCATAACGGCGAGATCAATACCCTGCGCGGCAACAGCAACTGGATGCGGAGCCACGAAACGCGCATGGCCGCCACGGTCTTCGGCGAGTTCGGCGACGACATCAAGCCGGTGATTCAATCCGGCAGCTCCGATTCGGCGGCGCTGGATGCGGTGTTCGAGGTCATGGTGCGGGCGGGGCGGTCGGCGCCCATGGTCAAGAGCCTGATGATCCCCGATTCGTGGTCGAACAAGGCCACCATGCCCCAGCGCTACAAGGACTTTTACAGCTACTGTAACTGCGTCATGGAGCCTTGGGACGGCCCCGCGGCGGTGGCCGCCACCGATGGCCGCTGGGTGATCGCCGGCATGGACCGGAACGGGCTTCGGCCGATGCGCTTCACCCGCACCGCCGACGGCCTTTTGATCGTCGGATCGGAATCCGGCATGGTGCCGGTGAAAGAGGCGGAGGTCCTCGAGAAGGGCCGGGTGGGCCCGGGCGAGATGATCGGCGTCGATCTCGAGGACGGACGCTTCTACCACGACCGCGAGCTCAAGGACATGCTGGCGCGTAGCCACCCCTACCACGAGTGGGCGCGCAACATGACCCTGCTCGACAACCAGATCAAGCGCAAGCACGCGGCGCGGCCCGAATTTTCGCGCACCGAGCTGCGCCGGCGCCAAAGCATCGTCGGCTACAACATGGAGGAGCTCGAGCTCATCCTCCACCCCATGGTCGAGGACGCCAAGGAGCCGACCGGCTCCATGGGGGATGACACGCCGCTGGCGGTGTTGTCGGACCGCTATCGCGGCCTCCATCACTTCTTCCGCCAGAATTTCAGCCAGGTGACCAACCCGCCCATCGATTCCCTGCGCGAGCAGTACCAGATGAGTTTGAAAACGCGGCTGGGGAACCTCGGCAACATCTTGGAAGAGAACTCGGAACAGACCAGGCTCCTGCAACTCGAATCGCCGGTGCTGACCAACGCTGCCTTCGAGGCCATGCGGACCTACATGGGCTCCGAGGCGGTCGAGATCGATTGCACCTTCCCGGCGGACGGCGCCGAGAACGCCTTGCCGGACGCGCTCTATCGTATCCAGCGCGAGGCCGAGGACGCGATCCGCGAGGGAAGCGTTCACGTCATACTGAGCGATAAGGGTGTCAGCGCCGAACGCGCGCCGATGCCGATGATTCTCGCCACCGGCGCGGTGCACACCCATCTCGTCCGCCAGCAGCTGCGCACCTTCACCTCGCTCAATGTGCGCTCGGGCGAGTGCCTCGACGTTCATTATTTCTCCGTGCTCATCGGCGTCGGCGCCACCACGGTCAATGCCTATCTCGCCGAGGAAAGCATCGCCGACCGCCAGCGCCGGGGATTGTTCGACGGCCTGACCCACGGCGAGTGCGTCCGGCGCTACAAGCAGGCCGCCGACGAGGGCATTCTGAAGGTCATGTCGAAGATGGGAATCTCGGTGCTGAGTTCCTATCGCGGCGGCAACAATTTCGAGGCCGTCGGCCTGTCCCGTTCATTGGTCGCCGAGTTCTTCCCCGGCATGACCTCGCGCATCTCCGGCATCGGGCTTTCGGGCATTCAACGCAAGGTCCTGGATATTCATGCGCGCGCTTACAGCGAGGACGTGATTACCCTGCCGGTCGGCGGTTTTTACACTTACCGGCACAGCGGCGAGGTCCATGGCCTCAACGGCAATCTGATCCATACCCTGCAGCGGGCGGTCGAGACGGACTCCTATGCGGCGTACAAGCAGTTCGCCGAAGGGGTGGGTACCGCACAGCCGATCAACCTGCGCGATTTACTCGATTTCAAACAGGATTGTGAGCCCGTCGCCCTGGAGGAGGTCGAATCGATCACCGAGATCCGCAAGCGGCTGGTRKCGCCGGGCATTTCGCTTGGCGCGCTGGGCCCCGARGCSCACGARACCCTGWCCATCGCCATGAACCGCATCGGCGCCAAGTCGGATTCSGGAGAGGGCGGCGAGGACTCGGCCCGCTATACGCTCCGGCCCAACGGCGACAACGCCTCTTCGGCGATCAAGCAGGTGGCCTCGGCSCGGTTCGGCGTCAMCGCCGARTAYCTCAACAAYTGCCGBGAGMTCGAGATCAAGATGGCSCARGGSTCGAAGCCSGGCGAGGGCGGYCAGCTKCCSGGCWTCAAGGTSWCGGMSRWGATCGCCMGSYTGCGCCAYTCSACSCCMGGGRTSACCCTGATYTCRCCGCCGCCSCAYCACGACATCTAYTCGATCGAGGAYCTGGCSCAGCTSATCTAYGACCTCAAGCAGATCAACCCSGAGGCCMRGGTSTGCGTGAARCTGGTGKCCSAGWCSGGMATCGGCACCATCGCCGCCGGCGTSGCCAAGGCCAAKGCCGACGTGATCCTGGTSTCSGGCCATTCCGGCGGCACCGGSGCSWSSCCGCARWSMTCSATCAAATAYGCCGGCCTSCCCTGGGARATGGGKGTKKCCGAGGTSMATCAGGTGCTGACSCTGAACCGGYTGCGCCAYCGSGTSRTSCTGCGCRYCGACGGCGGCATCAAGACCGGSCGCGACATCGYCATCGCCGCCATRCTGGGGGCCGAGSAGTTCGGCATCGGCACCRCCKCGCTCRTYGCCATGGGCTGCATCATGGTSCGCCAGTGCCACACSAACACCTGYCCGGTCGGCGTSTGCACCCAGGANNCGNAKCKGCNGCGCCANNRGTTCACCGGGACGCCSGAGAAGGTGRTSAACCTGTTCAGCTTCWTSGCCGAGGARGTGCGCGARATCCTGGCSTCGCTSGGSGCSMSGTCGCTGRCSGASATCATCGGSCGGACCGACCTGCTGTTTCAGGTGAGCCGCGGCTCCGAGCATCTCGACGACCTCGACCTCAACCCGCTCCTCACCCAGGCCGACCCCGGCGAGCACGCCCGTTATTACACCATCGAGGGACGCAACGAGGTGCCCGAGACCCTCGACGCCCAGATCATCGAGGACGCCAAACCGGCGCTCGAGGGCGGCGAGAAGATGCAGCTCGCTTATAACGTCCGCAACACCCAGCGCGCCATCGGCACCAAGCTCTCATCGATGATCACCCGCCGCTTCGGCATGGCTGGGCTCGAGCCCGGCCACATCACCGTGCGTCTGCGCGGCACCGCCGGTCAGTCGCTCGGCGCCTTCGCCGTGCAAGGGGTGGAGTTGAAGGTGTTCGGCGACGCCAACGACTATGTCGGCAAGGGACTGTCGGGTGGCGTCATCATCGTCCGCCCGCTGGCATCGTCGCCGCTGGTCAGCAACGAGAACACCATCATCGGCAACACGGTGCTTTACGGCGCCACGGCGGGCAAGCTGTTCGCCGCCGGCCAGGCGGGCGAGCGCTTCGCCGTGCGCAATTCCGGCGCCGACGCGGTGGTCGAGGGCTGTGGGTCGAACGGCTGCGAGTACATGACCGGCGGTGTCGCCGTCATCCTCGGCCCCGTCGGCGACAACTTCGGGGCCGGCATGACCGGCGGCATCTCTTTCGTCTATGACGCCGACGAGACCTTCGCCGACCGCGTCAACGGCGATACCCTGGTCTATCAGCGCGTCGAGACCGAGTACTGGGAGAACCGCCTCAAGGCGCTCATTACGGAGCATGTCGGGCACACCCAATCGCGATTCGCCGAGCGGCTCCTCATCGACTGGAGCCGCGAGGTCGGCAGGTTCTGGCAGATCGTCCCCAAGGAGCTGCTGGCGATCCTCGAGCATCCGGTCACGGCCGAGATGGAGAGGGCCGAGCGGGCTTAGCAACGGTCCTGTTTGGCACCCGCCCCCTTTTCCAGTCCCCGGAATTAAGGAATTAAGGTGGGAATTAAGGTGACAGCTTACTTAATTCCCCGTCCCGGCAATTCAGGGCTATGGAATTAAGTAAGCTGTCACCTTAATTATGGTGTGCCCTTAATTACCCAAGGCCCGCCCCTGTTCTAGTCCGCGCCGTTGCGGTAGAGTAGCCACCGATGCGCCTGCTCTATCATCTCTGGCTGTCGCCCTTCTCGCGCAAGGTGCGGGTCGCGCTGCGCGAGAAGAACCTCGATTTCGACATGAAGGTCGAAAAGGTGTGGGAACGCCGTCCCGGTTTCCTCGCCATCAACCCGGCCGGCCAGGTGCCGGTG
>LKGT01007085.1_pt1 | contig 18091 bp, 16 predicted proteins | sample 503861 | NCBI WGS metagenome assembly LKGT01 (sample SAMN04113194, study PRJNA297058) | marine sediment metagenome | biome: marine benthic biome; feature: marine benthic feature; material: marine sediment; isolation source: sediment sample collected at the water-sediment interface from the South......
CAAAACCATGTCGGTATCAGCGGTGGAACCGGCGGTCCGCGCCGGGCAGATGGAGTTTGGCGAAAATACGATTCAAGACGCGCGCACCAAGATTCCCCGGTTCGAAGGCCGCGGTCTCACGTGGCACTTTATTGGCCATCTGCAAACCAACAAAGTCAAATTTGTTCCAGGCCAGTTCGCCTGGGTACACTCTATTGATCGGTTTGACCTGGCAGCGAAACTGTCGCGTCATGCACAACGGGCTGGAAAACAGATCAATGGCCTTATTCAAGTAAACGTGACGGGTGAATCTGGCAAGCACGGCACAACACCCAAAGATGTGTTTGCCTTGATCGAGCAAATCTTAGAGGCTGAACTTGCTGGCGTGGCGTTACGCGGACTGATGACGTTGGGAGCTTACACCGCCAACGAATCGGAGTTACACGATGGGTTCGCTCAGTTACGACAACTACGAGACAATTGCGCCGAGCGCTTTGTCCTAAAGGGATTTACGGAGCTCTCAATGGGGATGACTAACGACTATGCGATAGCCATCGCCGAAGGTGCAACGTTTGTGCGCGTCGGTACCGCGATATTTGGCGAGCGTAAAAAATAAACGTCAACTAATCCAAGTAGGTCAGGATGGGCTGCTGCCAACACCCGCTTCTTCCAGTATGCGAGGAACGAGCCGTTCGCGGCCGATCGGCATGATGTGAATTCCTCGACAAAGCCCCCTTAGCGCCTTGATCGTCCGAGCCGCGATAGTGGCACTCGTGTTGTCCGGCTCGACAGCATCGTCGATCTCCCGGATGAGCGCGTCCGGAACATGAATGCCGGGAACCTTAGCGTTTAAATACGCCGCCATCTTTGCTGATTTCAAAGGAATAATCCCCGCAAGAATAGGTACGTTAAGAGATTCGGTCTGTTTAACAAATTTTTCAAATGCGCCAGGGTCAAAGATTGCTTGGGTTTGAAGAAAATCAGCCCCGGCTTCGATCTTCTCTTCCATTCGCTTGATCTCATCGGTGATATTAGTTGCCCCGGGATTCACTACCGCGCCCACGCAAAATTTCGGCGTGCCGTTAAGCGCGTTACCTGTGAGATCAGTACCATTTTCGAGCGCACGCGCGGCTTCGATAATCATCGCTGCATAAACGTCAAATACTGGCTTTGCTTCTGGGTGATCTCCGTAACTCGGTGGATCGCCGCCCATAACAACGATATTGTTGATCCCGAGCACGGCCGCGCCCAGTAGATCCGCCTGCAACGCGATGCGGTTACGGTCGCGCGAAGTCACCTGCACTATCGACTCGATTCCTCTATCATGCAACATATGCGCGACCGCCATCGGTGCGACTGACATTCTCGCGTTGTGTGAATCCGTTAGATTAAACGCGTCAACGTAATCTCTTAGGCGATCTGCTACTTCATACAGTTTGGTTAAGTCGGTACCTTTCGGTGGGTTGAGTTCACTGGTTACGATAAACGCCTTAGACTTCAAGGCTGTGCTAAACGTGGTCAATCGATGCTCCTGACTAATTGATGAGGAATGCCGATCCGATGATTCTTATAGATAAGGAGCGGCTTGTCTAGCGTCATCGTCTCCGTTAGCAAGCTCGATGCGTCCCAACCCCCGTTTGGAGACCAAAACTCAGATGCCTTATAATTTGTCGCTTTCTACCAATATCAATCACAACAATGAATGTCCGTATTACCCCTATTCTGATCTCAATAGATCGAAACAAGGGCGCAGCCTCAAAACGAGGTTGAGTACTGCTACCTGATGTTTCCAATTGAGTTGGTGCGGAACGTGAAGAGAACCTTGCGATAACGTTACTTGGAGAGCCATTCATGAATGAAATCCAACAGGTGATTGATCAAGCCTTCGAGCGTAGAGGCCAAATCACGCCAAGGACGGCTGAAACACACGTGAAGGATGCAGTCTTGGAAGCCATCGAGCTGCTTGACAGTGGTAAGGCTCATGTAGCGACAAAATCGAACGATACTTGGGTCGTTAATGAATGGTTAAAAAAAGCGGTGCTGCTGTACTTTCGTATCGAAGACAATAGCCTTATCAAAGGCAGCTTTACCAATTACTACGACAAGATTCCCTCTAAGTTCGTGGACTACAGCTCGCGCAGCTTTCGTGAGCGCGGTTTCCGCGTTGTGCCACCGGCTACGGTTAGATATGGCGCATATGTTGCGCCTAGTGTGGTGCTAATGCCTAGCTACATCAATATCGGCGCCTATGTCGACGAAGGAACAATGGTCGACACCTGGGCAACAGTAGGCTCATGTGCATTTATTGGCAAAAACGTACACCTATCAGGTGGGGTTGGCATAGGTGGCGTGCTTGAGCCGATTCAAGCTGCCCCGACCATTGTCGAGGACAACTGTTTTATCGGTGCGCGCTCGGAGATCGTAGAGGGTGTGGTCGTAGAAGCAGGGTCGGTAATTTCAATGGGTGTTTATATAGGTCAAAGCACGAAGATTCTCGATCGTGACAGCGGTGAAATCATATATGGTCGGGTACCGGCCGGTTCTGTCGTCGTATCGGGAACATTACCGGCAGCGGACGGTAGTCACGGATTATATTGCGCTGTCATCGTCAAACGCGTAGACGAAAAAACACGCGGCAAGATCAATATCAACGAACTTCTAAGGAACATTTAGCGTAGCTCGATCCATGGAGAAGACAGCTGAGCTAACAATGGCGTTGATGGCACGTCCATCGGTGACGCCGAATGACGAAGGGTGCCAGGACCTCATGATAGAGCGTCTTAGTCCTCTTGGCTTTGAAGTAGAGCGTCTGCGATTTGGTGAGGTCGATAACTTCTGGGCCCAGCGGGGACAAGATGCACCGCTGGTAGTCTTTGCTGGTCATACGGATGTGGTGCCAGCTGGGCCCGGCGATATGTGGGATAGCGATCCGTTTGTCCCGGAAATACGAGATGGCTACATCTATGGACGCGGCGCTGCCGATATGAAGGCCTCGCTGGCGGCGTTTGTTGTTGCAATCGAGGAATTCATTGAACGACATCCGCAACACAACGGGTCGATAGGCCTGCTTATCACTTCCGACGAAGAAGGCATCGCAACCGACGGCACCGTCAAGGTCGTTGATTGGCTCAACCGTCAGGGCAAGAAAATCGACTATTGCATTGTCGGCGAACCCTCCTCTGTGAGCGCGATCGGTGACACCATAAAAGTGGGTCGTCGGGGCTCGTTGAACGGCATCCTCACCGTCCATGGGGTACAGGGCCATGTCGCTTACCCAGATCTTGCCAACAACCCGATTCATGCCATCGCTCCCATCCTCGCGGAGTTGGTGGCGGCCGAATGGGACCAAGGAACAGCGGACTTTCCGCCCACTAGCTTTCAGATTTCCAATATCCACGGGGGCACGGGGGCTGATAACGTGATCCCATCAACGTTAGAGATCTTGTTCAACTTCCGTTATTCACCGGCCGTGACCACGGCCGAGCTTTGTCAGCGCGTAGAGGCCAGCCTGCGCCGACATGGTATCGACTACAGCTTAGATTGGCGTCGCTCTGGTAACCCGTTTTTGACCAGCAACGGCCCCCTCGTTGAGGCGATCTCCAGTGCGGTGCAAACACAACTCGGCGTTGAGCCCAAGCGAGCCACGACCGGCGGCACCTCGGATGGGCGATTTATTGCACCGACGGGGGCCCAAGTGGTCGAGCTTGGGCCCATAAACAAGACCATCCACAAGGCCAATGAGCGGGTCCGCCTGCAGGATCTGCCACGGTTGGCCCAAGTCTACACCAAGGCGTTAGAACTTTTGCTGGTCGAAAAAGACTAATTCGGCTTTAAATCAACATATTATAGGCTATAATTCAATCTCGTTCTTATCAGGCCGACGCCATCAAACCCTTAGCGCCAATGGCTATAATAATGATCAACCTAGCCTACGGTGCATAAATGAGACAAGCGGGATGTTGAAGCGGGACTGGTTTCTAGGCCTTATTCTCTCCTTAGCATTCGCCGCCGCCACCTTGTCCGGCGTTGCATTTCTACAGAATATGGAGCGCTTGGCCTACGACACTGGCGTCAAACTCACGCCCAGTGATGCGGCTGCGACCAAAGAAATTGTCATCGTCGCCATTGACGACGATAGCATCGAGGAAATCGGTCGTTGGCCATGGCCGCGTAACATTTTGGCGGACATGATCACCCAACTCTCCGAGGCGGGCGCCAAAGTCATAGGGCTACAGATATTCTTGTCAGAACCGCAGACCGATCCAGGCCTAGCCTATTTCCGCGAACTGCGGGAGTTCATGGGCAAAACCGAATTTCCACCGGAAGCGGTACCCCAAGTATTTAAGATAAAGGAATTCATCAACCGCGTTGAACAAGAGCTCGATGCCGACCGCAGACTTGCCGAGGCCATACCAAACGCGGGCAACGTATTGATGCCCATGTTCTTCAATGTGCAGGTACCACTGGGTAACCCCGATGCCGATCCCCCTGAGTTCATTCAGCGAAACCGCTTGAGCAAGATTGTCATTCGCCCAGAGTTGCACGGCACTCCGAGGGAGACCGACAAGATTGAGCTTGCACCGTTAGCGGTCTTCGGCGACCAGACAGCGGGGATTGGGCATCTTAATCTGTTTCCTGATGTCGATGGCGGCATACGCAGAGAGACCCTTGTCCTCAAACACTACGAAAACTATTACCCGTCACTTACCTTGCTACTCGCGGCACGTAGCCTCAATCTCGAGGCAAAAGACATCACCGTTTACTTGGGCGAAAGTGTCAAACTCGGACGTTTACTAATAAATACCGACGCAAACATGGGCATGCTCACAGGCTTTTACTCCACCGAGGGCGACGAAGAAGCGTTTTCCATCTATTCCTTTCACCATGTTCGTGACGGCGCGCTCGATGCCTCTGCTTTCAAAGACAAGATCGTGCTGATCGGTCCAACCGCCAAGGGCGTCGGCAGCACCCGTGTGACGCCCGTTTCGTCAACCATGTCCGATGCAGAGCTCACCGCCAATGTCATCGCCAGTATTCGTAACCAACATTTTTATATCGAACCGGAATGGACTGAAGCGGCCGTCGCCGCTATCTTTGTTGCCGTCGCGTTATATCTCATGTTCGTCTTACCTAATCTGGGCGCTGCCCTCGCTGCGATCGTGTCCCTGTTCCTATTCCTGGGCTTGCTGGGTGCCGAACAGTATATGCTGATCGACAAGAAGGTCTGGTTGCAAACCGTGCCACCGGCACTACTTTTGCTAGTCGGGCATATCGCGCTAACTACAAAACGTTTTTTTGCCACTGAGCGTCAAAAGAAATCCGTCGAAACGGATGCAGCGCAGACGAACCGCATGCTGGGCCTGTCCTTCCAGGGACAGGGCCAACTCGATATGGCCATGGACAAGTTTCGCCGGCTACCGGTCGATAAGTCAGTATTAGAGCTAATGTACAATCTTTCGCTCGATTTCGAGCGTAAACGTCAATTCAACAAGGCCGTGTCGGCTTACAACTATATTCTTGAACACGATCCGAAGTTCAGAGACACGAATGAACGCAAACAGCGCGCCGAAACGACGGAACGCACAATTACGCTTGGCGATCGGCACATGACCTCCGGGGGCACGCTTATTTTGGACGGTGTCGATCAAAAACCCACGCTCGGCCGTTACGAAGTCGAAAAAGAGCTGGGCAAGGGGGCAATGGGTACTGTCTATCTTGGTCGCGATCCGAAAATCAATCGCGTAGTTGCCATAAAGACCATGGCATTGTCTGACGAATTCGAAGAGGAAGAATTAGCAAAGGCAAAAGATCGATTCTTTCGTGAGGCGGAAACCGCCGGTCGATTGAGCCATCCCAATATCGTGACCATATACGATGCCGGTGAAGAACATGACCTCGCCTATATCGCCATGGAGTTTCTGCACGGCAAGGATCTTACGCATTTGACTAAGTCTCAAGGGCGTCTGCCTGAAGCGTGGGTCTTAGATCTGATCGCAAAAGTGGCCGACGCGCTCGATTATGCGCACAAGCAGGACGTGGTCCACAGAGACATCAAACCAGCCAATATTATGTACGACGAGGAGAGCAAGAGCATCAAAGTGACTGACTTTGGGATCGCCCGCATTACGGCTTCCAGTCGAACACGGACTGGGGTTATCCTCGGCACTCCGTCTTATATGTCACCGGAGCAACTGGCGGGAAAAAAGGTCGATGGCCGATCAGATCTCTTCTCGCTGGGGATAATGATGTACGAGTTACTTGGTGGTGAGCAGCCTTTCCGCGGTGAGACTATGGCAGCATTGATGTTTCAGATTGCCAATAACAAACATCCGGATATTACGCGACTGTGCCCTGACCTTTCGCCCGGTGTCCGGCCTATAATAGATAGGCTACTGGAGAAGGATGTAGAAAAACGATTTCAGACTGGTGGTGAGCTCAAACAGGCTATCATTAATTGTATGAACTCGACAGTACAAAGCGGGTAATGCATATGGCCGACCTAGCAATAGCCGGTAGCACCGATCCAGGCATGATACGGCCTAACAATGAGGACCGTATCTCGACGACGCCTGAGCTGGGGCTTGCTGTTGTTGCCGATGGTATGGGCGGTCACCAAGCGGGTGAAGTAGCGAGCGGCATGGCTGTAGATGTGGTCACACGACACTTGATTAATGTCTTTTCGCGTGACACCCCACCAACCGACGAAGAAATAGCTGATCAGTCATCTGTCGAACTCAGGGCAGTCGGTGAAGCTATTGCGCTGGCCAATACGGCGATATTCGAACTTGCCCAATCGAGCCCGAACTGTTCTGGCATGGGTACCACAGTTGTAGTTACTCTGTTTCACGAAGACAAGGTATGCATCGGGCACGTGGGTGATTCTCGACTGTACCGATATCGCAACGACACGCTAGAGCTGATAACCGAAGATCACTCGCTCGTGCAAGAACTGGTAGCACGCGGATTGATCACCCCGGAAGAAGCACGCAATTCAGTAAATAAGAACCTGGTCACGCGAGCGCTGGGCATAGAACCTACGGTTGAGTCACAATTAACTGAGCAAACCCTTCAGGACCAGGACATTTACTTGCTTTGTTCGGATGGGTTAAACGACGTGCTACCGGACGACGTCACCGCCCAGTTACTCAAGGATCATGGAGGCGATTTGCAGGCGGCAGCAGATCGATTGGTGGCTCAAGTCAACGCTAGGGGTGGCCCTGACAATGTATCTATCGTACTTGTGCGTACAGGAGATCAGTTCCTAAGAGATGCGGAAGCGATAGCTAAGCTGTTTAGAGAAAGCAATGGCTAATAAAACTAGTTCCACGCATCCTTGCGATTTCTTTGCATAACGGGGTAGACGGAGAGATGGCAAAAGTTATTCTTACATATAACAAAAAAGTGTTAGATACATTCGAGTTGGACCAAGGTGACATGAAAATCGGCCGACGTCCCGACGTAGATATTACTATCGATAGCATGGCGGTCAGTGGCGAGCACGCCAACATCTTTACCATCGGCGAGGACTCGTTTATTCAAGATCTAGGTAGCACCAATGGAACTTTCGTTAATAATAAGAAAATTACCAAACATCACCTCAAGCATGCCGACATGATAATGATTGGCAAACACAATTTGAACTATGTTAATGAAACACAAGCCAAGGTCGCCTCGGTTCCCACTGAGGATTTTGCCAAGACGGTAATCATCGCCCCGCCCTCGGCCCCGGAAGACGCTGGCGTTCCGCTGAAGGCAGCGCTCTATGTGCTCAGTGGCCCTAGTAGCGGCAAGCGTATCGAGGTGAGCAAACGGATCACGAACCTCGGTAAGACTGGAAAACGCTCGGGCACCATCACGCGAACCGATGATACCTTTGTTCTCGTGGCTGGCGACACAACAGATCTTCCCAAACTAAACGGGCGTCTCATCGCCAGACGTGGCGCCAAGTTGAAAGATGGCGACGTTATTGAAGTATCCGGAACGCGCTTGCAGTTTCAGCTCAAATAAACGTACTATTTGGCTAGTCCGAGATCTATTGCTTTAGTATTTCCAGTACTTCCGCCACTCGTTTGACTGCGATAACCTCGATCCCGACGTCAACATTTTTCGGCCGGTTGGCGGCCGGAATCAAGACACGTTTAAAGCCGAGTTTGGCCGCTTCACGTATTCGATCTTGACCACGCTGTACCGGTCGCACCTCACCGGCCAAACCAATCTCTCCAAATACCACAAGATCGCGACCGGCTGGTCGGTCAGTCAGGCTCGACATCGTGGCCGCGACAATCGCTAAGTCCGCCGCCGTTTCAGTGATGCGCACCCCACCGGCAACATTTATAAACACATCTTGGTCGTAGGTCGCAACCCCGGCGTGACGATGCAGAACCGCCAACAGCATCCCTAATCTATTCTGATCGAGCCCGACACTGACGCGCCGCGGATTGGCAACATGACTTTGGTCCACTAGCGCCTGGACTTCCACCAGCAATGGTCGCGTCCCCTCTTGCGTGGCTAACACGACAGTTCCGGGCACCGCATCTCCTTGCTTGCTAACAAGCATGGCCGAGGGATTATTCACGACCCGCAGACCAGTCTCCGTCATTGCGAAAACCCCGATTTCATTCACCGCACCAAATCGATTCTTTATGGCACGAATAATTCGAAACTGACTGCTCGAATCACCCTCGAAATACAATACCGTGTCTACCATATGCTCCAAGATGCGAGGTCCCGCCAAGGTGCCCTCTTTGGTAACGTGGCCAACAAGAAACAGGCCGGTATTACTACGCTTGGCAAACCGAACCAGCTGCGCCGCTGACTCTCTGACCTGCGCCACACTACCGGGGGCGGATTGCAACAACTCCGTAAATACCGCTTGGATCGAGTCGATGACCACTACCTGCGGTTGCTCGGCCGCGGCGCACGAAAGAATCGTTTCGATATGGTTCTCGGCCAACAATTGAACCCGAGCGCCCTTAACGCCCAGCCGCTGGGCACGCAGCGCAACCTGCTGAGCTGACTCTTCCCCCGTTACATACAATACTTTTGCATCCTGGCTGATGGCAGTCAGCGCCTGAATCAGCAGTGTCGACTTCCCTATGCCGGGATCACCGCCAATAAGAACGACAGACCCCATTACCATGCCACCACCCAAGACGCGGTCGAGTTCCACCAGGCCGGTGGAAAATCGACTTGCGCCATCCACCGCCACCGTGTCCAAAGACTGGCTCGATGCCGTTGACGCCAGGCCTTGAAATCGGGTGCTACGATTTGAGTCGCTGACGGCGACGGTTTCTACCAGCGTGTTCCAGCTGCTGCACCCGGGACATTGGCCGCTCCATTTAGATGCCTGCGCACCGCACTCGGTGCAAACAAATACGGACTTCGTCTTAACGGTCATTTCTATAGATCAGCTCGAAGCACGAAGTTACAAGTACTAAGGCAACATGAGTCGTCAATTCTGCGCCAGCAATGATCAGTAATCCCACGCCTCATTCAACTATACCGACCACTCGCATCAACCACTCCTCCCAACTGGCTAACCTAAGTCTCCGCAGATGCGAGGTCCATTGCTTTGTCACTTGCTACTTCAAACTTGTTACTTGCTACTATCTCAATTCCTTAGTTAATCTGCACCCGTGGCGCGCGCTTCGGCATGCGTGCGAGCAATTCGTAGGCTATCGTCCCGGCGTGGGCTGCGATTTCCTCAACTGGCAGACCTTGTCCCCACAAGACAACCGGATCACCAACCTGTGCATCGGGTCTACCGCGTAGATCCACCGTGATCATATCCATAGAAACACGCCCAATTAACGGTACCCGTTCACCATTGACAAGCACCGGTGTTAAAGCCGAGGCCAGGCGCGGATAACCGTCCCCGTAACCGATCGCGACTACCCCGACCGGCATGTCCTCTGGGCAAACCCACTCACCACCATAACCAACACAATCACCTTTACTTCGATGATTCACGGCAATCAGCTCACTGGTAAGTGTCATCACCGGATGCAATCCTAGCTCGGCGGCGCTATGGCCTTCCACTGGGGATGCGCCATACAACATGATTCCGGGCCTAACCCAGTCGAAATGACTTTGTGGCCACGCCACTACGCCGGCGGAATTCGCCAAACTGCACTCTAACTCCAGCCCCGCCGCCAGTTGCGTGAATAGCGCTATCTGGTCGTTCGTCACCTTGTCGGTGCGGTCATCAGCCCTTGCCAAATGTGACATTAGACGGACGCGACCCACCGCATTGCACTTCTGCAGTCTCGCCAGGACATCGGGCACCTCATCAGGCACAAATCCGATGCGATTCATACCCGTATCTGCCTTTAACCAAACATCAATGGGGCTCGAGCTTTGACAGCGCTCCAACTGTTTCAACTGCACCAAGTTGTGCACCACAGACGAGAATCGATAGTGGGTAAGCAAATTCAGCTCTTGCGCATCGAAGAATCCTTCCAGTAGGCAAATAGGGTGGGCAACACCGGCATTACGCAGAACAACGCCTTCGTCGAAACTGGCCACCGCGAAGGCATGCGCCTCTATCAGGATATTGGCGATGGCAGCCAGTCCATGCCCATAAGCATCAGCCTTAACCACGGCCATGACCTTTGAGTTGGGAGCGGTCTCGCGAACTTGCTTGAGGTTGTGTCTTAGGGCTTGGGCATCAATCAGCGCGCGTACCGGCCTGGTCATCCAAAGGCCCCGTCGAAATCGCCACTGACATAATTCTCGAACTTCGTATACTGTCCTAAAAATGTAAGCCTGACCGTGCCGGTCGGCCCGTTTCTTTGCTTGCCGATAATAATCTCCGCCGTCCCCTTTTCAGCGCTGTCTTCGTTATAAACCTCGTCACGGTAAATGAAGAGAATTACATCTGCATCCTGCTCGATCGAACCAGACTCTCTTAAGTCTGACATCACCGGGCGCTTGTTTGGTCTCTGCTCCAAACTTCTATTGAGCTGTGACATAGCCATCAATGGAACATCTAGCTCCTTGGCTAGATTCTTAAGCGCCCGCGTTATGTAGGAGACCTCCGTTGCACGATTCTCATTTCCTTCCGTCGACTGCATTAACTGCAAGTAATCGACAATAATGAGCCCAAGACCATGCTCTCGTTTTAGTCGACGCGCGCGGGCACGCAACTCCATTGGCGTTAATCCCGGTGAATCATCTGTAAATATAGGCGCCTCTGAAAGCAGACTGATAGCCGATGTCAATCGAGGCCAATCCTCGTCATTTAGCTTGCCTGTACGAACTTTGTGGCTGTTGATGCGTCCCAAAGAAGCCATCATGCGCATCGCCAATTGCTGGCCCGGCATTCCCATACTAAAGATTGCGACCGGCACCCCATGACCGACCGCGGCATTCTCGGCGATATTCAGCGCCAACGAAGTCTTGCCCATAGACGGCCGCCCCGCAACAATAATCAGATCAGATGATTGCAGCCCGGAAGTCATCTCATCGAGATCAGCATAACCGGTTGGCACACCAATAATGGACTTATCGGAGCGATACAACGTATCAATGCGGTCAACCGCCGACGTCAAAAGATGCTTGATCGGCTGAAATCCACCACGCTGATGAGCCCCCTGCTCACTGATTGAGAGGATGCGAGCCTCCGCGTAGTCTAAAATCTCAACTGCATTGCGTCCTTCAGGATCGTAGACACGGTGACTGATATCACCGGTTACGCCGAGTAGGTTCCTCAATATTGAGCGCTCTCGTACGATATTTGCGTACGCACCGATATTTGCAGCGCTCGGCGTGTTTTTCGCCAACGCACCCAAATAGGCGAGGCCGCCAACATCTTCGAGTTCCCCGTTTTTTTCCAATTGTTCAGATACGGTAACAACATCAGCCGGGCTGTTTTCCTCGCATAACCTACTAATCGCCCTATAAATAAGCCGGTGCTCCTTGCGATAGAAATCATCGGCAACCAATTTGTCCGCTATTTGATCTAGCGAACGATTGTCGAGCATAAGGCCGCCCAGAACAGACTGTTCAGCCTCAATCGATTGTGGTGGGACCTTGAGGATCTCGGCCGTCGCGCCGCTTTCGGCAAGGGAATAGCTTCGCTCTTCCATCGTTTCCGCCTTCTAATTATTCAGCTGCGCCCATATGGAATGGCATGCATGTGCACAGCAAACCCAGCTGCTAGAACCTAGAGTAATGCACCCACGACACAGATTTTATCAGACAACACTGCCTGCGTGTGACACCCGCGCAATGCCCACTGAGGCGAGATATTTAGGGCAACACACGCGCTACCATGTCGACTCTCGCTACTGATACATAGATACAAGAACCCCACCGACAAGTGATCTCGAGGTGTTGGTTTTGTCCAGTTCTACCTCAAGCATACACCGGCGTATTCTTACGAGGCCGGTGAACACGCGCTGCCATTATATGTCAGCCGGTTGGTGTTGCGTACAGCGGGGCGAAGAACGGTCGTGAACTGCCGACAAAACGAGCTTGAACCTAGCGGCGATGGCCGTGGTTTTTATTAGGGTTTTACTCTTCGCCGACGATAGATACGGTAATTTTTATATCGATCTCTGGATGTAGCGTCACTGCGATCTCGTGGTCGCCAACATCTTTGAGTGGACCTGCACCAAGATGGATTTCCGACTTTTGTAGATCATACCCGGCTGCTTGCATGGCCTCCGCGATATCTAGCGTGCTCACCGAGCCGAACAGCTTGCCTTCTTCGCTGACCTTGCGCACCAGCTGCACTGACGTGCCGTCCATCTTATCAGCACGCTCACGTGCTTTTGCCAGCGCCTCGCCATGAACCTGCTCGAGCTCTGTGCGCCGGGCCTCAAGTGCTGCCCTATTCTCTTTGTTTGCAATAACAGCCCTACCATACGGAATCAGGTAGTTTCGCGCATACCCCGATTTCACCTTGACCTCATCCCCAAGATTACCCAGGTTCTGAACTTCTTCAAGCAAAATCACCTGCATGGCTTTCCTCCCGACCGACAAACAGTGTCCTGGATTCTAATGGCTATCCGAATACGGCAGTAATGCGAGATATCTCGCATACTTAATCGCACGCGCCAGTTGGCGTTGATAACGTGATTTAGTACCAGTATTTCGACTAGGGATAATACGACCGGTCTCGGTAACATACGCCTTTAGGGTCGCAAGATCTTTGTAATCAATCTCAACGACACCCTCAGCTGTGAATCGGCAATATTTCTTACGTCTAAAATAACGGGACATACCGCAACTCCTCCTTTATTTCGTATCCAATCATGATCACTCGAGAGACTCTGCCGGCGCCTCACTAGCTGGTGCCGGCTTTTCGTTCGCGTCCGACACTGCTGGCGCGGAATCATCGAGTTTACGGGCTGATTCCGGCTCGGGCAGCCTGGATTCCTCCTGCTTGTCCTTGGCCAAGGGTGAAGCCGTCGTGACCGGTCCCTTTCTTCGAATCACGAGAGAGCGCAACACGGCGTCGTTAAACTTGAAGGCCGCATCTAACTCACGCAGCGTCTCCAACGTGCACTCAATGTTCATGAGTACGTAATGCGCTTTATGTACTTTGTTGATGAGAAACGCGAGCTGCCGCCGCCCCCAATCTTCAAGGCGGTGGACGGCGCCGTTTTGGGATTCGATCATCGAGCGGTAGCGCTCGATCATGGCGGGGACTTGTTCGCTCTGGTCCGGATGGACCAGAAACACTACCTCATAATGACGCATATCTGTGCTCCTTATGGATAAAGCCTTCCGCTACCCAGCGGGCCGGTAAGGCAAGGATGTGGTCGCTACAGCATTGCAGCTTTAGCGAAAGTGCAGCGGATTCTAAACCATACATCGTGAACGGTAAATACTGAACCGTGAGCCGTAAGTCGGAAATCTCAACCCCTAAGGCACTAATGCCCGGCTCCCACCGTTCACGACTAACGAATCACGGACTTGGCGGCACCTCAAAGCCTCATACAGGCACACAGCCGTAGCCGTTGCCACGTTGAGGCTTGCGATTGACCCCAGCATTGGAATCTTTACTAACGCATCGCAATGCGCTTTTGTAAGCCTACGCAGGCCCTTTTCTTCGCCTCCCATGATCAACGCCAAGGGTCCACTCAGATCCGCCTCGAAAATTGTTGTCGTTGCTTCCTGGCTTGCCCCCACCAGCCAAATACCCGCCTTCTGGAACTGTTGCAGCACTCGAGCAATGTTGGTGACACGAAAGATTGGCACAGCCTCGGCCGCGCCGCTGGCGACACGCCGGACGCTAGCGGTGACAGATACGGCACGATCCTGAGGTAGGATTACGGCGTGCACACCGGCACCGTCGGCACATCGCAGGCAGGCTCCTAAATTGTGAGGATCTTGCACACCATCGAGCACCAGTAACAGCGGCACACCATTTAGTTTTTGCAGAAACACCTGCAAATCTCTTTCGTTGCGGGGCGACGGCAGCCGACACTGCGCCACCACCCCCTGGTGATGCACGTCGCCGGCGATTTGATCGAGTCGGTCGCGAGAGACGCGTTCTAATCTAACACCTGCCGCTTTGGCCATCTCTATCACCTCGTCCGCGCGACGGTCCGAACGCCTCTCGTTCAACCACACAACTTCGACCTGTAAATGATGACCGCGCAGTGCTTGCAATACGGTCTGCAATCCACACAGTAGTGCTTCTGTCGTCACGAGTGGTCACCACGAACATCAGAGATGTGCCCAGCGCAGTTAGTCAGGATCACCGAGACTTCTTCCTGGTCTTCGGTCCCCGACGTACCCTTCGCGCCTTATCTACGGGTTCCAAATCTATCTTAGCTTCATCAAGATCCACGCGGACTACGCGCACGCGCATGGTGTCCCCTAAACGATAACTTTTGCGCGTGCGACTACCCGACAACCGATGTTTTGCAGGATCAAAATGATAGTAGTCATTACCCAATGCGCTCACATGTACAAGGCCATCCACATAGATCTCTGTCATTTCCACAAAGATGCCGAACGATGTAACGCCGGTAATCATGCCATCAAACTCATCACCTATACGATCCATCATGTATTCCGCTTTAAGCCATCGCGCCACATCTCGGGTGGCATCATCCGCACGTCGCTCTGTCATGGAACAATGTTCACCCACTTGTCTGGCTTCTTCCTCTGATGGCCCTGGCGGTTTTTTCTTTAGGATGCGCGTAATAGCGCGGTGGACATGCAGATCAGGATAGCGGCGGATAGGCGACGTAAAATGGGTGTAGTTATCATAACCGAGGGCAAAGTGCCCAATGTTATCAGGGCTATACAACGCCTGGCTTAGACTGCGCAGTAGCGCCATCTGTATTAATGCGGACTCCGGGCGTTTGCTGACGGCTGCCAATAAGCGCGCATAATCAGACGCCTGCGGACTCGGGCCACCCGCCAATGATAATCCGAGCTCGCGCAGAAACTCGCGCAACTCAGTAAGCTTCTCGCCCGTCGGACCTTCATGTACCCGATAAGGGGCCGGGATCTTATGCTTCTTCAGAAATTCGGCGGCGCATACATTGGCCGCTAACATACACTCTTCGATAAGCCGATGGGCATCATTGCGCTCGACTCGCACGATATCGCGAATCTTACTAGTATCGTCGAATACAAAATGCGTCTCCGGCAACTCGAAGTCTACGGCCCCACGTTGAACACGTACCTGATGTAGCGCCTTGAACAGTGCATATAACTCACTTAGGTGTGGCTCTACGTGACGATACCGGCGCTTAAGCTCGAGGTCACCGTCAACCAATATTGCCGCCACCTCCCGATAGGTAAGCCGCGCATGTGAACGCATCAACCCTTGGAAAAATCGAAAGTCCCTTATTTTGCCACGCGGCCCTACTTGCATCTCACAAGCCATACACAATCGATCGGTCTGCGGATTGAGCGAACACAGGCCATTCGACAATACCTCCGGCAACATCGGAATCACCCTTGTTGGGAAGTAGACCGAATTGCCGCGTGTCTGCGCCTCCCGATCCAGTGCAGTCCCCGGCTTCACATAGTGGGCTACGTCCGCAATAGCTACGATAAGACGCCACCCCTTTTCACTGCGAGTACAGTAAACGGCGTCATCAAAATCACGCGCGTCCTCACCATCGATTGTCACTAATGGAAGATCACGCAGATCTTCGCGTCCACGCTTTGCACGACTCTCCACAACCTTTGCAAATACAGTGGTCTCGACCTGCACATCATCGGGCCAGCTATGTGGTATCTGATGCTTGCGCAGCGCCACCTCAACTTCCATGCCGGGCGCCATGTGATCCCCGAGCAGCTCAATCACGTGTCCCACCGGTTGTCGCCGGCGCGTGGGCGGGTCAACAATCTTTACCACTACGATTTGGCCTGGGTGCGCGTCTCTCTCCTCACCATCCGGCACCAATATTGCCTGACTAATGCGTTTGTCCTCGGGCACGACAATGCCAATCCGATTATCGAGAAAGTAGCGTCCAACCACAGTCTGGTTTCGTCGCTCCAGGACCTCAACGATAGACCCCTCCTTGCGTCCACGCGAATCGATGCCGCTAATAGCCGCCACCACTCGATCACCATGCATGACTTGGCGCATCTCTCTCGCCGACAGATATAAGTCATCGCTAGGCCCATCGGTAGTCAAGAATCCATAGCCATCCGGATGGCCAATAACGTGTCCCCGCACCATATCCATCTCCTGGATGAGGCCGTAACGTTCTCTTCGATTGCGCAAGATCTGACCATCTCGCTCCATGGCGCGTAAACGCCGCTTGAACGCATCCAGGGGAGACTCACCAAAAACTGCTAACTCTTGCGCAAGATCTTCCAGAGAAACGGGCACACGCCGACGCGCAAGCACACCGAGCACAGCGTCTCGCTCCGGTATGACAACGGTGTAGGTTCTGTTTTCGCGCCGCGGTTTAGGTCGTTGGTAGTTCTTCTTACGGGCTCGTCGAATTGACATAAAATTTCGCTCTCGGTACAGTGCGCGGCGGCCGGTTGGCGCCATCACTTACACGTGCGCAACCGTCGGGCTTTGCCGAGGTGGCGGAATTGGTAGACGCGCTAGCTTCAGGTGCTAGTGGGGGCAACCCCGTGGAGGTTCAAGTCCTCTCCTCGGCACCAGCATTTTCTCACAGATGCTAACTTGATTAATCCGCCTAATTCGGCGGCTAATTCGGCTTCGAGGTATCCTGCCATATGGGGCAGGAGTCTAATCTCGCTGCCCAACAGGGATTTGACCTGGGCGCGGGCACGCGCTACATCCCGTAGCGATATTTCCGCAAGATTATCAACTAATTCCTTGTAGCCGTCCACGGCACCGGGGAGAAATTCGGTCACGTTTGTCAGTTTAGGAGCTGCATTCAACGCCGCCAGCAACCTGTCACGCTCTGATACAAGCGGTACTAGCTCCCCCTTGGTGGTGGGTGTAAGAACACCTGCCTTGATGGCGTTCAGCAGATTTTCGATCTGCTTTTCGGTCTCGGCAAGTTGCCGCCTTTGCGCCTGGGTATCTGGCTACTTTTTCTCTGTCGTAAGTCGCGCAATTTCCCGCTTGAACAAAGCAAGAGCATCCGGCGTCAGTAGGTCATGCTTGATGCCCTCCAGAATCTTATCCTCCACCAGCGTACGCCGCACTTTCAGGTTGTTAGAACAGACATGGTCACCTCGGTCTTTGTGCGTGCCACACGCATAATCGCGGGCGTTGCTCATAATGAAATGTCCGCCACAAACGGCGCATTTCAGCAAGCTGGAAAGAAGGTACTTCGGCGTGCGCCCCCCGGTATTCTTGTTCTTCTTGCGCGTCTGCTCGCTTTTCTGGCGTTGCGCCTTGAACCGTGCTTGTACTCGGTCCGAGGGGAGATTAGGTACAGAAAAAGATCCTGTTAAAGAAGTCGATCTGAGATTCATTGGCGCAATGAAAAGTTAATATGACTAAAGTTACAGCCCGCTTGTTCGATAACCTTTTAACGGCTTTCTCGTGGACAAACTGGTGCGACGAAAACTATGGAAATGGAAAAAATTCTCGTCGACAGCTTAATGTCCAAGAAAGTCGTTTACACTCATCCGCACGCGGAGGTGACGGAAGTCGCTCGCACCATGCGGGACCGCAGCTACTCATGCTTGGTGGTAACCGAAAAAACCT
>LKGT01001528.1_pt3 | contig 18012 bp, 16 predicted proteins | sample 503861 | NCBI WGS metagenome assembly LKGT01 (sample SAMN04113194, study PRJNA297058) | marine sediment metagenome | biome: marine benthic biome; feature: marine benthic feature; material: marine sediment; isolation source: sediment sample collected at the water-sediment interface from the South......
TGCYSACNCGMTCWTSNGAYCTNTGTAAYGAGCCGGAYGCCATGACCCATCCGGACGGCATGCAGATCAAGGTCAGYCGCCAGGAGYTAAGCCGCCTSGTTGGCTGTTCRCGTGAAATGGCYGGCCGRGTGCTAAAGGTACTCGAGGAACAGGGCCTCGTRTCAGCAAGCGGAAARACAATYGTCGTATTCGGAGCYCGGCCGAACCGCAAGTTCTGATTCGTCTCCKCAGACYGMTTTYGGGCCGTCTCGTCAGACGGCCTTCTCRATCTCGGACCTCATRGCGCTGATCGTGGCRGCATAATTRTCTGYGCCGAATATTGCCGAGCCYGCAACAAACGTATYGGCTCCGGCCGCYGCAATTTCYCCRATGTTGTCAATCTTGACGCCGCCGTCCACTTCGAGACGAATCTCCCTGCCGCTATCGTCGATCATTTTTCGGGCCTGGCGCAGTTTGTCGAGTGCCGATTCGATAAATTTCTGGCCGCCGAAACCGGGATCGACCGACATGACGAGTACCACATCCATGTCTTCAATTACATGCTCGAGCCACGTCAATGGTGTCGCCGGATTGAATACCAATCCCGCCTTGCACCCCTGGTCACGAATCAGACCAAGCGTGCGGTGGACGTGGTGACTGGCCTCCGGATGAAAAGTGATATAGGTGGCACCCGCCTTCGCAAAATCCGGAATAAGCCGGTCGACCGGTTGCACCATCAGATGCACATCTATCGGCGCCATAATGCCGTGATCGCGCAATGCCTCACAGATAAGCGGACCAATCGTCAGGTTCGGCACGAAGTGATTGTCCATGACATCGAGATGGACAATGTCGGCGCCGGCCTCCAGCACTGCATTAACTTCGTCACCGAGCCGGGCAAAGTCGGCTGAAAGAATCGACGGAGCGATTAGATAATCCACATCAGTTTCCTTTGTCAGTCACGAGCGCACTGTACCGAAACCCTTGTGCATTTTCACTTGCTGACGTTCGAACGTGTCTATCGCCTCTCGATTTCGAGACTCATCATTCGTATGGGGGATGCGCAGTCGCATGACGCAAAGAAGCTAGCGTATGCTGCGCCGGGCTTTCAGCATTTCGTACGCGCTGCGGATCTCGCGGGTTTTTCTCTCGGCCTCTGCGATGGCAGCGGCATCAGGGTTTTTCGAGGCCAGCTTATCCGGGTGATTTCTGTTCATCAGGCGGCGGTACGCCTGCTTGATTTCGACGTTGGTCGATGTTTCGCTGACGTCGAGCGCCCTGTAAGCGCTTTGAACGCGCCGGGCGTCTGCGCTGCCTTGCGGAGAACGCCGAAATCCCCGCTGGGCGCGAATCATGGCTTCGAGCTGGGCGAGTTCGACGCGGCCGATATCGAGTTCGGTGCAGACCGTCCAGTAGATTGAGCGCTCACGCTGATGCAACCGGTCTTTTGAAAGGGAAACCTCCATCAGAAGCCGCACGAACAATCCGCGTAATTCGCCGTGACCGACACTTTCCCGCCTGAGCTGCCGCATCGTTGCGACTAACGGAAAGCTTTGCTTTTTACCGCTTTCGAACCACTCGATAGCCTGCCTGATTTTGGCAGGTCCGAGCCCGATGCGATGCATCAGTGCGCGTGCTGCCCGAATTTCATCTTCGGTGACACGCCCGTCGGCTTTGGCCAGATAGCCCATCGTCTGGAACAGCGCTTTGATAAAGTCCTCCGGCAATCGATTGAAGCGCGTATCAAAACTGTCCCGTTCCAAGTAGGAAAACCTTTTGGCAAATCCCCTGTCAAACTGATGCCCGAGTATCAGGCCAAGCAATGCGAGCCAGGGCCGGCCCGTTGCCAGACCTGCAATGATGCCGACAATTTTTCCCCAGTAGGGCATCTAACGCCGGATTTCCAAGCGAGCGCGCAGAGTCATGTTCCAATGCTAACCGGACCTGCAGTCTATTCCTATTCTGGCTGCTTGCGACACCGGCACCGAACAGCCATCATCCGCAGAGGCAAAAGCAATGCCGCGCCCGGACCCACGATTCAGGAAATGAGTTCTTCCGATACTTTATTTGAATCATCGATTGCATCGATGCCCTTAATCGGCCGCGGCAAAGTTCGCGATATTTACGGTGCAGACGAGGGGCACTTGCTCATCATCACGACGGACCGGATATCGGCATACGACGTCATCTTGCCGAATCCCGTGCCCTTCAAAGGTCAGGTGCTTACTCAAATCTCCAACTTCTGGTTCGAGATGATGACSGACCTGATTCCGARCCATCTTACAAATCGSAAGCTKGATTCCCTGATYGACGAYGGCGATTTGTGYCGCGCACTKGAGAAACGGKCAATCATYGTCAGRCGGCTCGATCCTCTTCCRATCGAGGCCGTTGTRCGCGGCTACCTGATYGGCTCGGGTTGGCGCGACTAYCAGAGCACCGGYCAGRTTTGCGGYRTCGMTTTGCCGCSAGGTCTCGACCAGGCCGCKCAATTGCCTGAAGTTCTCTTCACGCCGGCATCTAAAGCGGCRGCCGGCGATCACGACGAGAACATCAGCTTTGAAGATRTGGAAGAMCGGATAGGGAGCGACCTYGCCARACGCGTGCGTGATGTRTCGATTGYGATMTACGARCGTGCCGCRAAGTACGCACTCGGCCGCGGATTGATTATCGCRGATACGAAGTTCGAATTTGGCCTGGAYGACGATCGACGACTCTATCTYATCGACGAGGCGCTGACACCCGATTCCTCCAGGTTCTGGCCGCTGAGTGAGTATCGTACCGGCATCAGCCCGCCCAGCTTCGATAAGCAGTTTGTTCGCGACTATCTCGATACGCTGGACTGGGACAGGACGTCTCCGGGTCCTTCGCTGCCGGCAGAGGTAATCCGACAAACGAGCGAGAAATATCGGGCAGCGTATTCTCTGTTGACCGACGCGGAATAGATGACCTTTTCGCAATCCACACCTAATGTACAATKWCACGATTGTTTGGGYTCCTGAGGCRCGCGCCGGYCARCCATGAWTCTRAATCTGCCWAATATTTTMGAGAAAYTGGTTTGGRGCGATCACCTKGAAAAAASCGGACCACTTGGACGCTTTRCTGCTGTCRTWCTCAGGTACATTTATGGTCTCGGCCGCGACATCGTATTCGGCCAGCTCACGTTGCGCGCCATGAGTCTTGTCTATACGACCTTGCTCTCGGTCGTGCCCCTGATCGCGTTCAGCTTTTCTGTTCTTAAGGGACTGGGTAAACACAAGGAACTTGAGCCACTGCTGTACGATTTTCTGACACCGCTTGGGCCTCAAGGCAGAGAAATCACTGAGCAGGTCATTAACCTCGTCGATAACGTCAAGGGCGGCCTGCTTGGCGGCGTAAGCCTGGCCTTTTTTATCTACACGGCAATTTCGATGGTGCAGAAAGTTGAAGAGAGCTTCAATTACGTATGGTACGTGTCGAAACCACGCAGTTTTGCGCGCCGGTTCTCAGAGTACTTTTTTGTGCTGCTCATAGGTCCGATCCTTATGGTCACTGCCTTAGGGATGMTCACWTCGATCARAAGCAATGCRKTCGTRCAAATGWTACTTRCCWATGAATCCTTAGGSCSGATATTCGTTGTTGSCAGCMAGYTYACGCCCTAYCTGCTCATTACCGGCGTGTTCACATTTCTGTACATGTACATGCCGAATACAAAAGTGAARTTYAAAKCYGCTCTTGTTGGCGGCCTTGCCGGCGGATTTCTCTGGGCGAGTGCCGGCGCRTTTTTCGCKACATTCATTCTCTATGCAAGCCGTACGCAGCTCATTTATTCAGGCTTYGCCGTCGCCATAACGACGCTAATCTGGTTGTATCTGAGCTGGYTGATTCTRTTRATTGGCGCACAACTCGCGTTYTATTTYCAGCAACCGGCTTTYCTGCGCATCGGTCGCCGCGAACCMCGYTTATCCAAYTCGATGCGTGAGCGYCTCGCTCTGAATGTCATGTATYTGGTYGGCAAGGCATTTCGTGATCCGGACGCGASCACGAGTATCCGTGARATAAGCCAACARTTAAGTATGCCGTCGATCGCGCTGGCACCGGTTRCCRATGCTCTGGAARGCGCCGCTCTCCTGATCACAACCGAAAACGAAGAATTACTGCCGGGTCGGGAGATGKCGCGMATCCCYTTGAAYGACATTCTCGCGGTYGTTCGCACGMAGGGAGAAACCGGTTCATACCGGGACCCGGCCTGGACCGCAGAGATARACGCYCTGGGTGCCGAAATGGATRGCGCACTCGCCAGGGTTWCGGCCGAGAAGACYYTATCTGATTTGCTSGATGGGGCCGAGGRTTCAGGCGCCGGCGATGGTCATCTCGTCGACGAGTARCGAGCCGCAACGTAACGCACCGCGAACGTCCTGATCGTTGCCGATCGCARTTATTCTTTGATARAGCTCGCKGAGGTTRCCGGCRATGGTGACCTCGTGAACCGGATAGGCGATTTCACCGTTTTCGATCCAGTAGCCTACTGCCCCTCTCGAATAGTCTCCGGTAACGGCATTGACACCCTGCCCGATTAATTCGTGTACGAGGAGCCCGGATTTCATGGTTTTCATGATCGACGCCATGTCATCCGCATTGCCGGGCACGATGAGATTGTGCGCACCGCCGGCGTTACCGGTTGTTTTGAGGCCCAGGCGCCGCGCTGAATAGGAACCGAGGATGTAACCCTGCAGCACGCCGTCAATGACGATGTCCCGATCCGACGTTGCAACACCCTCGGCATCATAGGGCGCGCTGGCCATGGCTTTCGGAATGTGCGGCCGCTCCTGAATCTGCAAGAAGTCAGGGAATATCTGTTTGCCGGCCGCGCCGAGCAGGAAGGAAGCGCGGCGATACTGTGCAACGCCGCCAATGGCGCCGATGGCGTGGCCGATAAACCCGCGCGCAATTTCGGGCGCATATAGTACGGGTGCCYTGGTTGTTTTTATCTTGCGRGAACCYAGTCTKCCRACGGYCCGTCTGGCAGCCGTTTCACCGATCTGCTCRGCTGTTTCRAGCYCRYTTGCATCGCGCGCAGCGCTGTAATAATARTCACGCTGCATATCACCGTCGGMTTCRCCGATGACGCTGCAGCTGATGCTGTGGGTGGTCTTGGGATAGCTGCCGATGAACCCWTGGGTRTTGCCATAGGCGCGAACGCCGCTGCTCGTCGCAACCGTTGCGCCCTCCGAATTCGWWATRCGCTTGTCGTAGTTGCGYGCRGAGTCTTCACAGSTAATCGCAATCTTTATTGCGGCGTCYGCGTCAATCTGCCAGATRTGGGCYAGCTCCAGRTCCGGTATGTCGCTTGCCATGAGCTCCGCATCCGCGAGACCGGCACACTCGTCGMCGGCTGTRTACTTTGCAAATGTGCTGGCCTTGGTGACAGCTTCGCGCAGTGCGCCATCRCTGAAATCGGATGTACTGGCGCTCCCTKTCTTCGAATCGTGRTAGACAGTAACGCCRACACCGCGATCATTCGTRTATTCGAGATTTTCRACRTYYCCCAGYCTGGCGGTCGCGCTCAGYCCATARTCGTGACTCGCRGCAGCCTCGGCCTGATCTGCRCCCTGTCTTCKGGCYTCATCCAGTACGAGYTGAATAATGTSTTCAAGGTCAGAYTGATCCARTGATGCTCGGCTGGCAGGCACGCTCATTGTGTGCTTTTTCCCYTYGTTTTTATTAGGCTGGCCCGATGTGYGAAAGAGCGWCAGTAGCTTAGCCGGTGGCGAACTCAAAGCCCAGYAAAAGCGCCARAAAACGGGTRTTCCTGGARYTRCAGGSRCTCGGCGAGCAATTGCTAAGGCTGWCAGAAGAGCAACTTCGCARCATGGACCTGGATGAAAATCTRTTCGAYGCCGTTATYGCCGCCGCGMAAATGAAGTCGCACGGCGCATTGCGTCGACAGYGTCAGCTTATCGGCAAGYTGATGCGTAAYRTCGATCCGGARCCGATWCRTCGTGCGCTTGACGCRTTCCAACACCAGGAAARAACGGCGMAGGACATATTCCGGCGCGCCGAGGAATGGCGCGACCGGATCGTGCARKGCGGRYATCCGGGGCTGMAYGAGTTTTTTGAYATGACKGGCCGGGAAAACRGGGRKCTCTCTSTATTATTGAACGARTACGCCKCYACCASAGCTGATTCCGGCAGRCGCRCRCTCCAGAGAAAAATWTTCCGSCTSGTGCATGCGGAATTGACRACGATGGTACAGAACTGTGCCGTCTAACGATACAATCAGACRATGAAYGCGAAAATCGGAATTATYATGGGTTCCCGSTCTGACTGGGAAACGATGCAACACAGCAGYGMGACGCTTGACGCKCTCGGCATYYCGTATGARGTKCAGGTCGTCTCTGCGCACCGTACCCCCGATYGSYTGTTCGAGTAYGCGGAATCCGCCGTMSAACGCGGACTWCATGTGATTATCGCGGGCGCWGGCGGCGCWGCGCATTTGCCMGGCATGACGGCCKCAAAAACTCGCCTGCCTGTTCTYGGCGTACCAATACAGTCGSCRGCCCTCCAGGGCATGGACTCGYTGCTRTCRATTGCCCAGATGCCGGCCGGTGTACCGGTCGGCAGCATGGCCATTGGCAAGGCCGGTGCAATCAATGCCGCACTACTTGCCGCTGCCATCCTCGGCATTAGCGACGACAAAGTCGCAGCGGCACTGGATGCACACCGGCAATCACAGGCCAGCGCAATTCTCGAAAACAGCGACCCTCGGTCCGCAAGCTAAGCTGCAAAAATGAGAGTTGGTATTGTCGGCGCCGGACAACTCGGCCAAATGCTCGGCCTCGCCGGAAAGCGTCTCGACCTGGAATTCACGTATCTTGATCCGGCGCCTGAACCGCCGGCGAGAATCGTCGGCCCGGTCCTGAAGTTTCCGTTCGACAGCGATGCCGGTCTCGAGCAACTCGCCTCGCTCGTTGATGTGCTTACTTACGAATTCGAAAACGTTCCGGTCGAAGCAATCGAGAAGGTTGCGGACAGAGTGACCGTCTATCCGCCGCCCGAAGCACTCAGACACGCCCAGGACAGGCTGAACGAAAAAAGGCTGTTCGAAGAGCTGGGCATCCCTGTACCTGCTTACGCCACGGTCGACTCGGAACAGGACCTCCGCGCCGTCGTTCGCTTACTCGGCTTGCCGCTGGTCCTGAAGACGCGTCGGCTGGGCTATGACGGCAAGGGGCAACAGGTGATAAGCGACGAATCTGATACCACCACCGCCTCCCAGACGCTCTGCGGCAGGCCACTGATCGCCGAGCAATGGATTGCATTCGATCGGGAAGTCTCGGCGATAGGCGCTCGCAATGTGGACGGCCACATTGCCGTTTATCCGCTCACGGAAAACCGCCACAGTAAAGGTATTTTGAAAACTTGCCGCGCGCCGGACGCATCGCAAAGCATCGCCGATCAGGCAGGACGATACCTGACCAGACTACTCGACCGGTTGAATTATGTCGGCGTGCTTGCGCTGGAGTTCTTCGTAACAGGCGACCAACTCCTGGCAAACGAATTCGCGCCAAGAGTTCACAATTCGGGCCACTGGACGATAGAGGGCGCGGTGACGAGTCAATTCGAAAACCACCTGCGGGCCATTCTCAACATGCCGCCAGGCGACACATCGGCCGTCGCCCATGCCGGCATGATCAACCTGATCGGCACCATGCCTTCGAATTGGACATCGAGCGAAGGCGAGCGCATCCACCTGCATGACTATGGTAAAAAGCCGAAACCGGGCCGAAAACTCGGCCATATCACGGTGCTGGCGGACAGCGCCGAAGAACGCGACAGAAAATTAGCCAAAACCAGTAATATACTGACTAATTAACAGGGCCCGATGAGGTCGGCCTCATAGCCCGAGGCCCCGGAAAGCGGGTAAACTAAAACACTCTGCCAGCGCAATTTGCGGGCGAATAACAACAAAGGCCTCCAGATTCTGCCAGAAACTTCGAATGTCTTATTTAGAACACTTCAATCTCCATGAGCAGCCGTTCCGGTTAACGCCGGATCCGGAGTTCGTCTACTGGAGCAAGCAGCACGCCCGCGCCAAGGCGTACATGGAATCGACTATCTGGCTGGCTGACGGTTTTGTCATCATAACCGGTGAGATTGGATCAGGTAAGACCACCTTGCTGCAGGCGTTTCTGGGCGAATTGGAAGACAACATTGTTTCCGCGGTGGTGTCGCAAACACAGCTCACACCGACACAGTTTCTGCAGGCCGTGCTGGCAGAATTCGGTTTCAAGCCGTTCAAGAAGCGCAAAGCCGAACTGCTCGACATGCTCAACATGTTTCTCATCGAGCAGTATGCAAATGGCAAGAAAGTAATTCTGATTATCGACGAAGCGCAGAACCTGAGCAAGAAAGTGCTGGAAGAGATTCGCATGCTGTCAGGCATCGAGACACACAAGGAAAAGGTGCTGCGAATTATTCTTGCCGGTCAGCCAGAACTCAAGGACACGCTGGATTCGCCGACTCTTAAGCAACTCGTTCAGCGTGTCAGGTTACGCTTCCATATCGGCCCATTGGACCGCCGGGAGATGCGCGAATATATCGAACACCGACTGAAGATTGCGGGCAGAGAACACAACGACCTTGTCGCGGATGATGCGTACGCATCAATTTACCGTTACACCGGTGGCATACCCCGACTGATCAACACGCTGTGTGATACCGGCCTTTTGGTTGCTTTCGCCGACGACAAGAAAATTGTCGATACCGAGGACATACTACTGGCGGTTGAAGAACTGAACTGGAAGGAACATGAATTCAAGAACGGCACACCTCAGCCGGTACCACACCTTGTTCCCGACACGACCAAGCCAGGCTATCTCACGCGCATCGAGGTTCGAAGTGAAGGGAAAATGCTGTCGGAACATCTGTTCGAGGCCGGGCGGATTATTGTCGGCCGATCTCCCGACAACGAGATTTACATCAAGAGCAAGTTCGTCAGCAGACATCACGCACAGCTGATCACCGATGACTTCGGTTGCACAATCGAAGACCTCAATAGTACCAACGGCGTATTAATTGGTGAGACCCGTGCCAAGAAGTTTTTGCTTAAGGACGGCGACGTAGTGTCACTCGGATATCACGAACTCGTCTATACCGATCTTAGAAACTCCGACAACGACGGCAAAGATTCGCTGGCGAACGAACGACAGAGATAGCGATGGTGTCGGCGCCCGGAAGTTGCGCCTACTGGACGTCGTGGCTTTGGCTGGTTCGCCGATGCTGATTGCGATGGTCACGACGCTTCAGCCAGATGACGAGTCCGGCTACCAGGCACAGGAGACCGACGACAAAACAAATCGTTGGCCAATACCAATGGTTCAAATACATTGAGGCGGCCAGTGAGATGGCGCCTGCAAGCAAATAGAAATACGGCAGGCTTTCGTAAATTGGTTTGGACACCCACATATCGTGTCGCTTCTCGTGTCAGCTTGAATTTATTTTGCTTCGCCGCCGCGCATTAGTCCAGCCAATCCCTGTGGCGGGTAAATATCCAGACTGCTTTTCCGGCAGCACGGACGTGCGCAGGCGAACGTATCAAGCTATTGATTGGGAAGGGTTATTCGAGTGCTGCGTCCGTGTCTTCCGAATCTCCTGCCTACGACCGGCCAAACGTTATCAGACGAATGAACCTGGAAACAATTGATTCTGAAAGGCCATCCACGGCCAGATCCGGTTCGAAATCATTGTTGTCATCGCGAAACCCCCGCACAAACTGCTGGGAAGTCGCATCCATATCCTGCTCTGTTATCGTGTTTTCCAACCCCATGACTCTCTAACCTCCGTGTAAGAGGCGCACTGTACTAAAGAAAAAATCGGGACACAGTGAAGCGATTCACAGAGGAGGAATCTGTCGTATTACATAAGCTAACATTTATAGCAGATCGATCGTAGGAACTGTCCGACCGCCATGGATGGCGGGAGTGCAGGTGTTGCAGGAGTATTCACCTGCCCACCGACCTGATCTACCCGGTGCCACCGACAGTCAACTGGTCGATTTTCAAAGTAGGTTGACCGACACCGACCGGCACCGACTGTCCTTCCTTGCCGCAGGTACCAACACCGCTATCGAGTTTGAGATCCGTACCGACCATCGAGATTTGGCCAAGCACAGCAGGACCGTCACCGATGAGCATTGCGCCTTTGACCGGAGCAGTCAGCTTTCCTTTCTCGATGAGATAAGCCTCGTTCACGGAGAAAACGAATTTGCCAGACGTAATGTCAACCTGGCCGCCGCCGAAGTTCGGCGCATAAATGCCCTTGTCAACCGAAGCAATGATCTCCTCGGGATCGTGCTTGCCTGCCAACATGTAAGTATTGGTCATGCGCGGCATCGGCATATGTGCAAAAGACTCCCGGCGGCCATTGCCGGTCGGTGCGACTCCCATCAAGCGTGCATTCAACTTGTCCTGCATGTAGCCGCGAAGGATGCCGTTTTCGACCAGCACGTTGTACTGCCCCTGCGTGCCCTCGTCATCGACGGCAAGCGATCCACGACGATTCGCGAGTGTTCCGTCATCGACAATCGTGCAAAGCTTTGACGCAACCTGCTCACCGATCCGCCCGCTGAAAGCAGAAGTGCCTTTGCGGTTGAAGTCGCCTTCGAGCCCGTGACCGACAGCCTCATGAAGAAGAATGCCTGGCCAGCCGGGGCCAAGGACTACCGGCATCGTGCCGGCCGGTGCCGGCACTGCCTCCAGCTGCACAACTGCCTGCCGAACGGCGTCCCTCGCATATTCCATCGGCAGATCGCTGCCAAGAAAATAATTCAGGTCGGCTCTCGCTCCGCCGCCCGCATAGCCTTGCTCACGGCGTCCGTTTTCCTCGATGATGACGCTGATATTCAGCCTCACCAGCGGTCGGACATCGGCTGCCAGCGTGCCGTCCGCGGCTGCGATCAAAATGAGATCCTGACTGCTGCTCAGACTGATAATGACCTGCTCGATGCGTTTGTCCAGTTCGCGGATCTTTTTGTCAATATCACCGATCAATGCTGTCTTTTGTTGATCCTGGATACTCGTAATCGGGTCGAGTGCGGGGTACAGGTCCTGCCGTTCGCCGCGCGACCATGCCTGCACGGCCTTCGTCTGACCTTGTCGCGAAATCGCGCGTGCGGCTCCGGCGGCACGTTCGAGAGCGGGCAGCATCAGTTCATCGGAATAGGCAAAGCCGGTGCCCGGGTCCAGATCGCTTGTAATGACACAATTACCCTCTGCCGCCTCGGCAAGAATCCGACCCCAGGGATCGATAATCAGCGAATGGCCATAGGTAGTTCTACCGTCGCTGTGTTGGCCGAACTGACCGGGTGCAATCACATAGGCGAGATTTTCGATCGCGCGGGCCCCAAGCAAAGTGTGCCAGTGTGCGGTTCCCGTCACAAATGTAAATGCTGCCGGAACCGACAATACGACCGCGCCCATCTCGACCAGCTTTCGATACAGTTCCGGAAAACGTAAATCGTAACAGATTGAGAGGCCCACGCACCCGACTGGTGTATCCTGAACCACGAGCTCGTCGCCTGGCATCATGCTGGCCGACTCCCTGTACCGCTCATCGCGATCCGGCAGGTCGACATCAAACAAATGAATCTTGCGGTAACAATTCTGCGTATTCCCGTCCGCATCCACGACCAGCGTCGCGCCATAGCAGCGGCCGGGATCCGACGACCTGAGGGGAATACTCCCGGAAATGATCCATAATTTGTTGTTGCGCGCCGTATCGGCAAGAAAATCCTGAATCGGGCCTGCTCCCGGCTCTTCGGCATGTTGAAGCTTGTCTTTACCCCGCGCACCCATGAACGGAAAGTTCTCCGGCAAGACTGCCAGCGCACAACCGTCGGCTGCAGCTTCCGCGAGCAGCCGGGCAGCGAGTTCCAGGTTTTGATCCAGGTTGTCGCCACTGTTCATTTGCACAGCCGCAACCCGAACCGGTGACGATGGCGATGGCGAATCTTGTTTGCCGTTGTCGGACACGGATTTTCTACTCTGCTTGCTGCAGGCAGCCAGCCGCTTCATAGGTTTTCGTGAATTGCTCCGCGTCCGTTACTTCCATCGTCGGCTCGTCAAAGGAACCGCCGATGCGGTAGTAGATCTGTCCCATGTCTTGCAAGGGTTTCTTGAATATCTGTGAGAAAATCAACAACGCGGCCGCAACCCCCGGTCCCGCGACCACCGCGCCCACGATGGGTAGGGTATTGCCCAGACTTGCGCTGACCATCGCGGACTGTTCGTAGTCGCGCGACGCCAGCCCTGCCCGGCCGACGATGCCGATATCTGCGGCGGGACTTTTTAGTGACAGGTCGCAGGTAAAAGTTTCACCGCTGACGACGCGAAAGTTTCCGGTAATTTCGTCAAACCCGAAACCTTTCCCCAGCACATCACGAAAATCCAGCGCCAGGCGCCTGGGCAAGGCGACTACACTCAAGAGACCGAAGACGCGGCCTGCGCCCGGTTTGACTTCGTCGAGTTGTCCGGAGCCCAGGCGAATGCCGATGTTGCCGTCCAGATGGGCAAGAATATCTTCACGCGGCCCACCCGGCCAGCTCACGTCGATATCGACTTCCATATCCTGGCCGACAATGCCCGGCTGATAGTTCAGGCGCGCTGTGGTTTGCTGGATATTTGTGCTTATGAGTTTTGCCGTCAGGTAACTGCGCTGTCCTGCGTCGTCTGCCGGGTCGACCACCCATCGGCCGACACCACTCAGCTCGAAACTGTCGTCCCTGGACGTAATGCTCACTGCCTCGAGACCGTTCTCTATGCGTATAAATTCGGCCTCAAGGGCACCGAAATGACGCAGCCCCAACGCGAAGTCCTCGACCTTGATGGAAAGTGGTGGCAGCGTGCGTGGATCGGTCAAGTCGGTAGCATCGCGTTCGACTTCATCTCTCCCCGGCAGAATCAGCCTCGCCATATCAATAACCAGCGACTTGTCGCCCGAGAAGTCGTAGGGCACAACCAGCGAACCGACCGCTCCTTCACCGTCAAGCTCGATAAGCCATTCTTCGGCACCACGGTCTACCCGGACCCGGTGCCTCGAAAAATGCTGCCCCACCGCATAGAGGTCATCGACAATCAGATCTATCGACCGTATGCGTTCACCGAGACCGGGCCTGTCAGATTCCTCCGACCGCATGCTCAGCCACTCGTTTAGCCGGACTTCGGGTGTCTCGCCGACGATATGCAGTCCCCGTGTCTCCGGTTCCGTCAGTTCTGCACCGCCGACGGCGATCACGCCTCGATCGAAATCCCATTGCTCCTGCTCTTTCAGAAAACTCACTGACCATTTGAAGTCTTCAGCGGAACTACCAAATGAGTCAATTCGATCAGACCCGGGGAATTCGATGTGCAATGACAAGGGCCGTGTCTCGCCGGGCGCTTTTCCGACGGGCACCGGCATTACGACGGCAAGGCCTTCGAGGTTTGTTTCAACCGCAATATGCAGGGGCACCGGCTCCTCTGTCCCGCCACGGGGAAACAGGATTCTTGCGCTGTAAGGGGTCGAGCCTCGCAGCCGGCCCGCAAGAGGCAGGCCAAGTTCCCCGATCAGGCCTTCGCCGGTCACGATGCCTGTCGCCGACGCGATGATGGAGTATTTTGGCATGTCGTCTGCGGCACGAGCCAGTTCAATACTGACCGGCTCGCCAAGAAAGCGTCCTGTCAGCGATTCGGCTTGAATAATGTCGCGGGTCACCGTGACCAGACCGCTGAGTTCGGTAAGGGGAGGTGTGAATCCATCGATGCTTAAGCGGCCATTGTTAGTGCGAACGCCGACCGTGAACGCGTAATTTAACTTGTCATCGAGCGGATAGCGCAATTGCAAATCGAACGACGCCTCCCCGTCGACCCGAATACGGTCGAGCTGGCCGCCGAATACATTGGCAATCGGACTCTGGATCGACAATTGCCGAATGGTCTCGAGCGTGCCCGTTGCGTAGGCATCAACCGTTAGTACCGGCTTCCTCAAATCAGCGATTTCGACTCGTGCGCCCGCCGTCGCGTTGCCAAGAGTTGTCCCATCAGCGTGATTTGAATAAAAGTGCATGTTATCGACGATAATATCCGCATTGACTTGTTCGACCATGGGCCAGTCTGGGTGATATCTCAGCGCCAGGTCTTCGATCTGTGCCTCGACCCGGAATATCCCTTCTCCACCTTCGAAGGGAAACTTGTCGAGCGGCCCGGTAAACCGGACCGTACCGCGCGGCACACGGCCGGCAACCAGTGCGTTATTAAACCAGGCGTATAAATTCGGCTGCATCAGTTTGCCGGGCAGATATCGGAAAACTGCCGAGAGGTCGGTGATGTTCCAGTTGCTGACGAAGTCGATCACTGGGGAACCGCCGTTTGCGGGCAAGCTCACCTGCAGGCTGCTGCGGGTGTCAAGTTCTGCATTTCTGATGCGCACACTGTCCGAGAGAATGATCGTGGTCTCGTTATTCCGGCGCCAGATGACCGTGCCGATTGCATCGTCGAAATCGATGGGTTCGGCGAGAAATTCCGGCATATCCAGCCGCAAATCGCTTGTCTCGATCTCGACTCGCCCGCCAGAGCGGTCCGCACGAATCTGACCACTAAATCCGCTCACGCCAGGCCACTTGTCCCTTGCCCTGATACCCGCTTCATCGAGTTCGGCCGACAAGTCGAAACGGACGGATTCAGACTCAAGATCCGCAAGCCCTAACTCGAATCCATGTACGATGCCGGAAGGCCCGTATGCGTCCAGCATCGATCTTTGTCTTGCCGGCAACCAGGGGCTCAATAGTTTCAAGTTATCGAGACTTATGAACGACGCGCGGGCATTCATCGCCAGGATCTTGCCCGATGTATCAGTTGTCACATCGACCCGAATAGAGGAATTCGGCCATTCGCCGCCAGCCGTCCGGAGTCTGAAATTGTCCGCCGCGAGCAACCAGCCCCCCGGATCATGCGAAAACTCGAACCGGCCCTGAATGTCGAAAGACACATTATCGATCGCATCGTCGGCTGCGAGATCCGTGACGACCAGATTTCCGGTAGCGCTACGAATCCCGTCCTCCGAGAGCTCCAGCCAAAGACTCAGATCAGCCCGGCCCGACCTCACGAGCGGAAATTCCGCTGGTTGAAAACGTGTCCAGCCGGCGATTTCCAGGGACCTGCCTTCAACAAAGAACTGCCACACGCCATTCTCGGCCGCATCTTCAAGGCGCTTGTTTGCTGACAACGCGATTCGCTCGCCGAGCTCGTCCGGCAAATCGACAGTCGCCTCGATATCAAGCCGCAGCTCATCGCGCAGCACCTGCAGGCGGTCAATTATCAGCTCGAGTGGCTCCTCGGCTCCCGGAGGCCAGTAGTCCAGGCTGATGTCCTGACCGATAACAGTCACCGCAGCGCCGGCACCTTCCGGCAAGTCCTTTCTGAGGCCAATCAGTTCTTCAAGGGGGACGCCCTGCAACAGCCAGGCACCATCATCTGCCTGCCGCAGATCAAGGCTGGTATCTCTAATTAGCACCCGGTCGACGACCAGCTCACGGTCAACAAGCAGACGCATCAGGCCGACGCCAATGCTTAGTTCCTCGACGCCGAGCAGGCTGTCCGAACCATCCGGCCGCATGAGTTCAGCGTTGTAAAAGTTGAGCTCAGGCCCACTCAATCGCCAGCGCGCGTCCATGCCGGTGAATTCAACCTGCATGCCGATCGCCGCACTGGCCCAGTTCTTTATTTCCTCCTGGTATTCCGGAAGTCGTGGCAGCATCAGCCGGAACAACCCGACCGCAATTGCAAGAAGAATAACGATAGCCGCCGCGAAGTAAGCGAGATACTTGGCCAATCGTTGTAGCAGTTGCTTCATAAGCGTCTTAAGTCCGACCCGGTCATATCAACACAACGTCAAACTGGTCCTGCAAGTACAGGGACTCGGGTTGCAGGCGAACCGTCTTGCCGGTCTGTTCTTCAAGTTCGGCGAGCGCGTTCGACTGCCCGTCGAGCAACAACTCGATCACGTCCTGATGCGCCAAAACAAGAATTTCGTCGAACGTAAACTGCCGGTGTTGCCTGATGACCTCCCGAAATACTTCGAAACACACGGTCTCGGCCGTCATGATAAAACCACGACCATCGCAATGGGGACAATCTTCGCAAAGAATATGTTGCAAGCTCTCCCGCGTCCGTTTGCGTGTCATCTCAACCAGGCCCAGCGGCGACACAGCTGTGATCTGGTGCCGGGCATGGTCGCGRASMAGCGATTGCTGCAGYGCCTGCATGACTCTTTGCCGGTGTCCYTCTTCTTCCATATCGATGAAATCGATGATGATGATGCCACCCAGGTTTCTMACACGCAGCTGCCGCGCAATCGTRACCGCCGCCTCCAGGTTYGTCCKGTATATCGTCTCCTCGAGATTGCGATGACCMACATACCCGCCCGTATTAACATCGACCGTTGTCATCGCCTCCGTCTGATCRAAAATTACATAGCCRCCGGACTTCAGYGGAATRCTCCTGTCCAGCGCTTTCTTKATTTCRTCCTCGGTGCCATGAAGATCGAATATCGGCCGGCGCCGYGTRTASAGCTCGAGCATTGGCTCCACTTCCGGCAGAAAAGTAGCCGCAAAGGAYTTCATTGCGTTGAAGTCCTGYTCCGAGTCCACACGAATWCGTCCGACATCGCTGGTCACAAGRTCSCGYAAAACTCTGGCYGGCAGYGGCAAATCTTCATGSACGAGTGTTTTTACCTTACCTTTCCTGCACTGTTCCTGAACSACWGYCCAGAGTTTCCRCAAAAACTKCATGTCTGCCCGCAGGGCRTCGTCGSYGGCRCCTTCCGCGGCCGTCCKRRCGATGACCCCGCAGGGGAAGTCGACCAGCARTTCCCCAAGAAACTSGCGCAGGCGCTCACGCTCWTCCTCGTCCTCGATACGTGCSGAAATYCCGACGCTGTCGCCRGCGGGCAGGAGAACCAGATATCGCGACGGCAGCGTGATGAATGTGGTCAGGCGCGCACCCTTGTTGCCGAGAGGGTCTTTCACAACCTGCACAGGGATTTCCTCRCCTTCGYGSACGAGTTCCCTGATGTCCGGCAGYGGAATRTCGTTGTCCTCGTCATCTRCACGTCTTGACCGGGCGATATCSGAGGCATGCAGAAATGCRGTGCGTTCCAGYCCGATGTCGACAAAGGCGGCTTGCATRCCCGGCAGGACRCGYGACACACGACCCTTGTAGATGTTGCTCACCAGGCCACGGCGGGCAGCGCGTTCGATATATACCTCCTGAAGAAYGCCGTTCTCGAGCAACGCTGCACGCACYTCRCTGGGTGTCACATTGACGAGAATTTCCTCTTTTGGCGWTTCATCAGKCATGCTATYGATCCGAATCCAGGGGCAAWATGACCAGRCCYGCCTTGCTCAGGAGTTCTGCCGTYTCGAARACAGGCAGACCGACGACCCCGGAATAACTTCCCGAWATRKWCTCAACGAAGATGCCWCCGATACCCTGCACCGCATAGSCGCCSGCCTTGTCGCGTGGCTCTCCACTTTGCCAGTAGSYRGAYGCCTCRTCGTRAYKGATCTCCCGGAATCGYACTTCCGTRACCGACGTTACGCTCATRAYCTCRCCCGCGTAGTCGAGYGCGACCCCGGTCAATACCKTGTGCRCCCGKCCGGACAGGGAGGYCAGCATYTCCACCGCCTCGSCCTCAGACTCRGGTTTRCCGAGCACATGATCRTCCASGGCCACGGCGGTATCYGCGCCRAGCACAGGTAKCGACCGSTCCACYGTCGCGCGYGCCGCGCCAACCTTYGCCACCGCCAGCCGAACCACCATRTCRGYGACCGGCTCACCAKCGTAGCGCGTTTCRTCGATATCGACGCCGGCTGCCGTGAATCTGATGCCCATCGCCGCGAGGATTTCAYGGCGCCKCGGCGAYGACGATGCGAGGTGAATGTCCRTTCTCATCGGCGCAMGCCYGAATGTTTCATCAGKTGMTSMRMAGNNGASCGMKASWGMAKNCRTWYKGMTGMWRRAT
>LKGT01013509.1_pt1 | contig 17929 bp, 19 predicted proteins | sample 503861 | NCBI WGS metagenome assembly LKGT01 (sample SAMN04113194, study PRJNA297058) | marine sediment metagenome | biome: marine benthic biome; feature: marine benthic feature; material: marine sediment; isolation source: sediment sample collected at the water-sediment interface from the South......
AGTACTTCCCCAAGGGAACCGATTTGTCGGTATACTCGCAGGCAGATCTGAACAAAGTGGCCCGGCAGCTAAACGAACGGCCCCGCAAAACGTTAGGGTTTGAAACACCAGCAGAAAGATTTGGCGCTTGTGTTGCATCGATCGGTTGAGGTGGCAAGGGTAAAGCGGACGCTTCGGCACACCCAACGGAACGTCTGCAAATAGCCCAGGGTGTTGAAAAAGTCGGGGACCACAGCTCAAGAATCGTAGTGCCCGCAACAATCGAAGTTATACCAAGGAGCGCCGTTCCGTTTGCTGGCGACTCGATCTCTCGCCTCGGACACCTCGAAATGCTTTTTCAACATGGCGTAACTCGGGGATCGGGTAGAGCCCGGTCGATACGAGGCGCTGCTCTCCGTAATCTAGTGAAGTCTGGCCTGAGCCAGCTTCTATGTGATGAACGATCAGGAGAGCAGCTATGGAACTCTATGTTGGAATGGACGTATCACTCAAGGAGACGTCGATCTGCGTGGTCGATGGAAAAGGAGAGATCGTGAGCGAGGGCACGGTGATCTCGGAGCCATCAGCGATTGCCGCGTTCATCAAGTCGAAGGGGAAGGAGGCCGTACGCATAGGTCTCGAAACAGGGCCGACCACGACCTGGCTCTGGCACGCGCTGCGGGCTCTGGGCTTGCCGGTGATCTGCATCGATGCCCGTCATGCCAAGGCGGCGCTCTCGTTGCAGATCAACAAGAGCGACCGCAACGAYGCCGTGGGYCTGGCYCGSATCATGCNAGYGNGGTTGGTACAAGGARGTCCAGGTCAAGAGCSTGSCRTGYCAYGAGGTYCGGGCYGTGCTGAACAGCCGAGCCYTGYTGGTGAAGATCARRCGCGAYCTYGRGAACCAGATCCGTGGMTTGCTSAAGAACCTCGGCCTGCKCATYGGCAAGGCACAGGGCAATGTATTCAGCCGCCGTGTGGAAGAGCTCGTCGCCGGGAACTCTCACCTGTGCCACGCGGTTCGACCGCTGTTGGCGGTGCGTGAGAGGGTCGGCCGAGAGATCGCCGAGCTCGACCGCAAGCTCTTGGGCCTGGCGCGGGACAACGAAGACAGCCGCCGTCTCATGACGGTGCCGGGGATCGGACCGATCACTGCCTTGGCCTTCCAGACGGCGATAGACGAGCCGGCCCGCTTCCGGCGTTCCAGGAGCGTCGGTGCCTATCTCGACCAGAAAATCAGCAGCATTACTCACCGCTAAGAGGCCTCGCGTTGGTGGGCTTTGGCGCTCTCGATCATAGGAAAGCCCAGCGCCTCACGGCTTGCATAATAGGCCGCAGCCACCGATTTGGACATGTCCCTCACGCGAAGAATGAAACGCTGCCGCTCGCTGACCGACAGCGCCTGTCGCGCGTCCAGCAGATTGAATGTATGTGAGGCGACCAGCATTTGCTCATAGGCCGGGAGCGCCAGCTTGAGTTCGATGAGGCGTTGGCAATCGTGCTCAGCAAGGTCGAAGGCATTGAAGAGGGAGTCTATATCGGCCAGCTCAAAGTTGTACCTGGACTGTTCGACCTCGTTTTGATGATAGACATCGCGATAGCTGATGCGGCCGAGCGGCCCGTCCGTCCAGACGATGTCGAAGATGCTCTCGACATCCTGCAAATACATCGCCAGGCGCTCGAGGCCGTAGGTTATCTCGCCGGTGACCGGCCGGCACTCCAGGCCACCGAGCTGCTGGAAGTAGGTGAACTGGGTAATCTCCATGCCGTTGAGCCAGACCTCCCAGCCAAGGCCCCACGCGCCGAGGCTGGGTGACTCCCAGTTATCTTCGACGAAGCGAATGTCATGAACGGTCGGATCGATGCCGATCGTGCGCAGCGATTCCAGGTAAATGTCCTGAATGTCCTCAGGCGACGGCTTGATGACAACCTGGAACTGGTAGTAGTGCTGCAGTCTGAATGGGTTATCGCCGTAACGGCCATCGGTCGGCCGGCGGCAGGGCTGCACATAGGCAGCGCTCCATGGCTCCGGGCCCACGGCGCGCAGGAAGGTGGCCGGATGAAACGTGCCGGCCCCCATTTGCATGTCGTAGGGCTGCGCAATGACACAGCCGCGCTCAGCCCAGAATTGCTGCAGCGCCAGGATCAAATCCTGGAAAGTCAGCATCGCAGGCGGGTTGTCCTTTTTCATCAATGATTTCAATGCCTACAGAGGCGCGCAGTATAACCAAGATGAGGCTGTGTGCCGATGGCCGCGTCAGGCGCAGCATCGGGGGAAAAGTAACGCGCCCGGAATAGTGCAGACGCGACTGAAATGCACTACACTGGTGCGCTACGGGACGGCGCCGCACCATATTGGTGCAGATTCCGGCACGGTCGAATTCAAAATGCCTTGATAATTAATGACTTAAAGTTTACGGCCTGTGGCACGGTTCCTGCAATGTCAGTAAGGCAGGCCGGCAGGCCGGCGTAATTTTAACGAAATCCTGATTGGAGGAATGCTTCATGACACCTGCTGATGTTCTCGGCCTGATAAAAGAAAGAGAGGTGAAGTTCATCGACTTTCGGTTTACCGACACGAAAGGCAAGGAGCAGCACGTTACCGTGCCGTCCCGGGCAGCCGATGAAGATCTTTTTGAAGAAGGCAAAATGTTCGACGGCTCGTCGATCGCCGGATGGAAGGGCATCAACGATTCGGACATGATTCTACTGCCGGATCCGGCGACGGCCGTCGTCGATATCTTTGCAGAAGACGCAACACTGAATCTGCGCTGCAACGTGATCGAGCCGTTAACAATGCMGRGWTMTNACASKNTKTCCNCKAYMCSWSGCTCWKCNCGMKSNAGGCYTATATGAARTCGACMGGCATYGCCGACGWGGCTTWTTTTGGTCCGGAGAACGAGTTCTTCGTKTTCGATGAYGTGCGCTGGGACGAYAMSATGCAGGGCGCGTTCTATTCGGTYGACTCGAGCGAAGGCGCRTGGAACWCGRGCMGAAGTTACGAAGACAGCAACACCGGCCAYCGGCCWACCGTCAAAGGCGGYTATTTCCCGGTRCCGCCGGTCGATTCSCTGCACGATATCCGTTCGGCAATGTGTCTSGCGCTGGARGAGYTSGGCYTSGARACRGAGGTTCACCAYCACGAGGTGGCGACYGCSGGCCAGGGTGAAATWGGCGTTAAATTCAATACCTTAGTGCGCAAGGCAGACGARGTRCAGATCCTCAARTACGTCSTTCACAACGTGGCGCACAGCTACGGCAAGACSGCYACYTTYATGCCCAARCCRCTYGTCAAYGACAACGGCAACGGCATGCACGTACATCAGTCKCTCTTCAAGGACGGCAAGAATCTRTTCGCGGGTGATGGYTACGCGGGCCTGTCCGACACRGCGCTGTATTACATYGGCGGCATCATYAAACATGCGAAGTCACTAWRCGCGTTTACGAAYCCGTCGACGAACAGYTATAAGCGACTCGTGCCGGGYTTCGAGGCGCCGACRATACTSGCGTAYTCTGCACGCAATCGTTCCGCCTCGATTCGCATTCCTTACGATTCGAGGCCGAARGGRCGCCGMTTGGAAATCCGCTTCCCTGACTCGATGGCCAATCCATACCTCGCMTTCRCGGCRATGATGATGGCTGGCATTGACGGCATTCAGAACAAGATTCATCCGGGCGATCCGCTGGACAAGGATCTTTATGACCTGCCGCCKGARGAGGARAAGGACCTGAAGCTCGTCGCATTTTCACTCGATGAGGCGCTGGARGCGCTCGATGCTGATCGTGCSTTYCTCAAAGCCGGCGACGTGTTCAGCGATGACGTRATCGACGCCTAYATGGMYCTCAAATGGGAAAAYGTGACCAGGCTTCGAATGRCCACGCATCCYGTGGARTTCGACATGTAYTACAGCCTYTAGGNGCCTRAAACTGTGAACCGGGCGACATTTTGCCGCCCGGGCRCTGGCCCCGACCCGGAGAGCGCTGCTATGCTAGTCCTATGCGCATGYGTCTGTTTATCGCYGCCTCGATCCTTCTGGCCACCGGCACTGTCCTGGCTCAGGCGTACCGCTGGGTGGACGAAAACGGCATYGTCCATTWTTCCGACAGRCCCRYACCGGGRGCTGAGSRGATCSAGYTGSYCMGSRATAMTCGCASCGCRTCSCAGCGACGANNCGCRGCGMNGGCRMCRGCNNNCCCGGCGCRGYCTGCMSGTGAKSAGCKGGCYGAKGCCSSSGYATTCAAATAYGAAAGCCTTGCRRTCGCYTCACCRGMAGCAGARSAAACRYTGTGGAACATAGAAGGCGTACTGRAYGTAACGCTGGCACTKMGCCCGGCGCTKCAGGACGGYCACCAGGTYCGGGTGTATTTCGACGGCAARCGCCAAACGGTSGACAGCGCGTCCTTTCAGATTCAGGAAGTCTGGCGYGGCGTGCACAATCTTCAGGCGGAGGTSGTSGAYGSGAMSGGCAAGCTGATGATTCGCAGCGTGACGAACCGATTYTACGTRCAGCAAAACACGATCAGNCGWMNGGCCAGCCMACAACTARRCRGARRYCCTTCCRAKACKGSMSGCGGCGGYGCAKCRTCGGGCGATATCTTTGCTGCCTTRAACACCGGCGTTGTMCTTCTCGATCAGAAYCTCCTGATCACCGACCTGAAYCCCGCCGCCGAGAACCTGCTCGGCATCAGCCRRSGCAGGGCGCRCGGCAGRCCGCTGCTGCAACTCGTGGACGACGATMCYGARTTCCAGGATATTCTSTSCCGCGCACTGAGCAGCGGCCRGACRTAYGYGACCGAGCTTCGGCTSGGGCCGACRGAAGTTCATGCKGAAGACCGCAYCGTGGATTTCCGCGTGTCATCCCYSGAAAATGCGGATCTGAGCGCGGACCTGTTGATCGAAATGGCGGAYGTCACTCGCCGCTCAAGAATCAGCCGCGARAACGCGCTGCTTATTCAACACGGCGCAGGGCGGCAGATGATTCGCCAGCTGGCACACGAAATAAAAAACCCACTCGGCGGAATTCGYGGTGCAGCGCAGTTACTCAGCAARCAGCTTCGAAGCGAAGAGCTYCRGGAATACACGARCGTCATCATCAACGARGTTGACCGTCTSGCCRGTCTCGTSGAYACSYTGCTTGGCCCGGGYGGGCCACCAAACAAACAASCARCCAATGTSCATGAGYTGCTCGAATATGTSKTGCGCCTGATWCRSGCRGAAGCCGGTGMTGAGATCRAYATTCGGCGCGATTAYGATSCCGGCTTGCCGTTGATCGATCTTGACCRCGAYCAGCTGGTGCAGGCRTTTCTKAACCTCGTGAGAAACGCKGTTGYTGCMYTGGACGGRCAGGGCACGATCATCCTTCGGAGCCGCGCGATCATGAATTTCACCATAGGCGAAACACGACATMAGGCRATCGCCAGTATAGAAATYGAAGAYGACGGACCGGGCRTTCCRCCRGASCTGCAGGGCTCRATATTYTATCCRCTGGTCACGAACAGRCCGGACGGCACSGGCCTYGGGCTGCCGGYCGCACAGGAACTGATCAGCCGCCAYCAKGGGCTKATCGAATTTGAAAGCCGGCCGGGGCGCACGGTRTTTTTYGTCAGAATACCGCTGGTCCCSGCCATWCCTCCTGGCCCGRGCGYGGRGGATCGGCATGSCTGATGGKGAAYTAASYGTYTGGRTTGTCGACGATGATRARTCGCTGCGCTGGGTTCTCGARAAAGCGCTGCGCCAGGCGGGCATGGAAACCAGGAGCTTTGAKCGCGCCGAACACTTGCTCGAAGCAATCGGGCACGAYCGTCCSGACGTYCTTATTACAGACGTGCGCATGCCSGGCATGGAYGGYATTGCGYTGCTCRACAGAGTCAGCCGCRSCTGTCCCGASCTGCCRATCATCGTCATTACCGCGCAYWCGGACCTGGATCACGCGGTGGCCGCCTAYCAGGGAGGYGCATTCGAATACCTKCCSAAACCKTTCGATCTCGACGARGCCATCGAGCTCGTAAGAAAAGCCGCGCGCAAGAACGGCARACCCGCATCASGTGRCARTGCAAAGGAGGCGRACRAAAWACCRATGCTGATCGGCAAGGCRCCCGCCATGCAGGAGGTCTTTCGTKCRATCGGGCGCCTGGCRCGYTCGAGCATKACGGTCTTGATTACRGGCGAGTCCGGYACCGGCAAAGAGCTCGTGGCGCGGGCGCTGCATCAACACAGYCCAAGGGCCGRYAAACCGTTTRTCGYGCTCAAYACYGCGGCGATCGCGTCGGAATTGCTGGAGTCGGAGCTRTTTGGCCATGARCGGGGAGCATTTACCGGGGCGGATTCGCGGCGCATCGGACGCTTCGAGCAGGCCGATGGGGGCACGCTGTTTCTCGATGAAATYGGCGATATGTCTCCSGCGYTGCAGACGCGAATGCTGCGMGTGCTCGCGGAGAGCGARTTTTTTCGCGTCGGYGGGCARGCYYTRATCCRGGTCGACGTCAGRGTCATTGCCGCCACMAACCAGGATCTTGCGCGTGCCGTYARRGAACACCGATTCCGCGAAGAYCTSTTCCACCGGCTRAACGTYATKCGCATCMATACGCCGCCGTTAAGGCAGCGRCGASAGGATATCCCWTCACTGCTCGAGCAYTATCTGACAGACGCTGCAAGAGARCTYGGYGCCRCCGCGAAAACYATCAACCCTGARGCRATGGAWATTCTGCGCTCATWCGACTGGCCGGGSAACGTACGTCAACTGGTCAACGCGACCCGCCGTCTGACCGTGACCGCRSCCGGCGGCGTCATCAGCGCCCTCGACATACCGGAGGAYCTCGGTGGCAAGTCGTCAGGCAAAGGCGCTTTCCAGGAGTGGACGCAGAGCCTGGCACACTGGGCCGAACAGCAGCTGAACGATCAGGATCGCAGCCCGCTTCTTGACGCAGCCCTGCCCGAATTCGAGCGGACGCTTATTCGCATCGCGCTCAACCAGGCAAAAGGACACCGTCAGGACGCAGCGAAACTGCTTGGCTGGGGACGCAATACGTTGACGCGGAAGATCAAGAGCCTCGAGCTTGAATGATGATCGCCCGTCAGGACGGGCTCCTACGATACGTCGAGCAGCACCTGTTGGAGCCCGTCCTGACGGGCGAATCAATAAATCCCGCAGCGAATGTCGTACCGGTCGGACAGATGTCAAACGGTCAAAGAGCCAATCAACTGACGCAAAGATTGCATATCGTGCCGAAGCAAATAGTCTGCGATGCCGCTGTTAATGGTCTGACAGACGAGGGGATCGTAAAACAGCGCTGTGCCCACACCCACGGTGGCCGCTCCGGCGATCATGAACTCCAGCGCATCGTTCGATGTCGTGATTCCACCCTGACCAATGATTGGCACATTCAAGGATTTGGCAATTTCATAAACCTGATGCACTTTCAATAGCGCAATTGGCTTTATCGCCGGGCCGGAAAGACCGCCTTTCAGGTTACCGATTACGGGCCGGCGCTCTTCCACATCTATCGCCATTCCGGAAATCGTGTTGATGACGGCGAGCGCATCGGAGCCGGCTTCAATGCAAAGACGGGCATTCTCCCGTATGTCTGTCTGGTTCGGCGACAGCTTGGCAATGATTGGCTTACTCGTCTGCCGCCGGCAGGCTGCTACGACTTTGGCCGACATATCAGGATAGTTGCCAAAGGAAACACCACCTTCGGCGATATTCGGACAGGAAATATTAATCTCGATGGCGTCGATCGGGGAATCTTCGAAGCGACGGGTAACTTCGGCGTATTCCTCGAGCGTCGATCCGCAAATGTTTGCGATGAAACGTGTCTCGCTGAAGTCCAGCATCGGCAGAATCTCGTCGATAACTTTGTCGACACCCGGGTTCTGCAGACCGATCGAATTAAGCATTCCTATCGGCGTTTCCCAGACGCGGTGTGGCGGATTACCGAGCCTCGGTTCTCTTGTCGTTCCCTTTAAAACGACAGCGCCGACATCGCGATTTGAGAAACCCTGGATGCGAGTGTATTCCTCCCCGAAGCCAACACAGCCCGAAAGAAGAACGATAGGCGAGCTAAGCATCATGCCGCAGAACTCAATGCTTAAGGGATTGTGTTCAGGAGCTACTGCCAGAGCCATGTTTCCGGGTTTCTTAATGAATTGCGAACGGGCCGAGCATGCAGTTTACAATCAGCGGGCGACCAGGGGGATTCTTAAAAGAGCCGATGTTCAGCCTTATTCTCTATCAGCCGGAGATTCCACCGAATACCGGCAATATCATACGTCTTTGCGCCAATACCGGCACAAAGCTGCACCTGATCGAGCCACTGGGCTTCGACCTCGATGAGCCGCGACTAAAGCGAGCGGGGCTCGACTACAGGGAATTTGTGAACGTCGAAGTGCACAGCAGCCTTGATGTCTGTCTTGCAAAAAGCGCCCCGCGAAAGGTTTTCGCATTGAGCACACGTGGCGTGACGAAATATTCAACGCCGGATTTCGCAGCAGGAGATGCTTTCCTATTCGGCCCCGAAACCCGTGGTCTGCCGCCGGAAATCCTGGAATCGTTGCCCGCGGAACAGCGCCTGCGCATTCCGATGCGCCAGGATAGCCGCAGCCTGAACCTGTCCAACGCGGCGGCAGTCGTCATTTACGAGGCGTGGCGGCAACAGAATTTTGTCAGCGGCGGATAGGGAATGGTGCCGGGCACACTACTCGGGTTTTAGAGTCCGCCCCATCAGGGCGCTGACGGCCTCGCGCGGTGGACGAGCTTCGTAAAGAATCCTGTAGAGCTCAAGGCAAATCGGCATATCGACACTCAGGTGATCAGCGACTTCGTGGACAGCTTTAGCAGCGAGCACGCCCTCGACGACCTGTTGTATTTCCTGTTGCACCTCCTCGACAGTCCTGCCGGCGGCAAGCGCCAGGCCCATTCGACGGTTGCGGGAAAGGTTATCGGTGCAGGTGAGGACGAGATCGCCCATGCCTGCGAGGCCCATGAACGTATCCTGCTTTGCACCAAGCGCGAGGCCCAGTCGGGTCATCTCCACGAGGCCGCGATTAATCAACGCGATTCTCGTGTTAGCGCCGAAGCCCAGGCCATCGGAAAGCCCGGCGGCGATAGCCAGCACATTCTTGACCGCGCCACCAACTTCGACGCCGATCATGTCCTGTGCTGTGTAAGCACGAAAGTTCTCGCCGGAGATTTCTTCGGCTACATCGCTCGCGAATTCGTTGTCGTTAGCAGCAACGGTCATTGCTGTCGGCAGGCCTGCAGCAACCTCCTTCGCAAATGTCGGCCCGGACAAAACGGCCATCGGCCGGTCCGGACCGAGGATGTCCTCTGCGACCTGGTGCGGCAACAGACCGGTGCTCAGTTCGAAGCCCTTGGTCGCCCAGCAAATTCGCATGTCGGCGGCGAGCATCGGCTGTATTGTCAGCAAGGTTTCTCGAAAGCCATGGCTGGGCACCGCAATCAGAATGTCCCGCACATGATCGAGACAGGCCTCCAGATTCAGCTCGGCACGAAGGTTTTCAGGAAAACGTACGCGAGGCAGGTAACGCTCGTTGGCGCCATCATTGGCGATTTTCTTCAGGTTTGTGGTATCACGGTCCCATACCCTGACGAGACGGCCACCACGGGCGAATTGTAGCGCCAGTGCCGTGCCCCAGGAGCCGGCGCCAATTACCGCGATTGGCCGGGCTTTATCGGCGTCATTCAGCGGCTGCCACCGTTACCGCCGTTACCACTGTCACCACCATTACCACTTTCGGCCTTTGCTTGGCTCTGTGCATAAAGCGAATCAAAATTGATCGGTTGCAGGACAAATTCCGGAAAGCCGCCTTTCGAGATAGCTGCTGAAATGGACTCCCTGGCGTAGGGGAACAGGATATTGGGGCAGAAACTTCCCACAACCACGCCGAAATCTTTTTCGTCGTAGCCTGATATATGAAACAGACCAGCCTGGTGCAACTCGACGAGAAAGAGAGTCTTGTCCTCGTGCTTCGCTTCGACCGTTATCGTCAATACGACTTCACTGTGGTCGTCACCACACTGTGTGTGCGAGCTTCGAAGGTTGAGATTTGTATGAGGGGTCCATTTTCCCGACGTAAAGATAGCTGGGCTATTCGGAGATTCGAACGAGAAATCTTTCAAGTAAATTTTTTGAATAGTTATTTGTTTTTCTGTTTTTTGCTGTTCGGCCATTGCGTTTTCCTGTGTACGAACAAAGAAATCAGGGCAAGGAATGCTACTGCCCGAGTAACCGGTCCAGATCACCGCCCTTGTCGAGCGCGCACAGCTCGTCGAATCCGCCGATGAGCTGATCGTTGATAAAAATTTGCGGTACGGAACGACTTCCGCTCAGACGCAGCATTTCCTCGCTCAGCTTGTCATCACCGGAAATCTTGATGTCGTCAAATGAAAGCCTTTTCTTCGTCAATAGCATTCGGGCGGCCGCACAATGGGCGCACGTTTCGGTGCCGTAAATCACTATCCTGGGCTGGTCGCTCATTTACCTGTTGCCTGTTGCAGGGTATGCGGGCTAGGCGTCTGCGCGGTAGTGCTTGCGCAGCAGACAAGCTTTCTGCCGCGCAGAGTCCTAGGACTTACTCTTGGTCTTCTTGGCAGTCACAAGGGGGAGATTCGCCTGTGTCCATGCGCTGATACCGCCCTTCAGGCCATAAACGTTTTCGATGCCGGACTTGCGCATGGATTCGACCACCTTGCCAGATGTCATGCCGCCATCACAGACGGCGACAATGGCCTTCTTCGCGTACTTGGCGATCTTGTCCTTGTTGGCCTGAAGTTCGTCGAAAGGAATGTTCTTGGCGTTGACGATATGACCCCTGGCGAAGGCCTCTGCGTTGCGCAGGTCGATAACGACCGCATCCGAATTGATCAGCTTGACGGCGTCCTGCGGCTCAATATTGGTCAGGCCGCGGGCCTTGCGCTGCAGCTCGGTGAAAACCAGGAGAAAGAAGCTAAACGCCAGCGCACCGACGAGCAAGGGGTGGTTACCGGCAAATTCCAGATAAATGTTCATTATTCGGGTATGGGAAATCGTTTGGGGCGATCATGCGCCGGAAAAAGACAGGCATTATAACAGCGCTGGCCGCCGGCACACCTGCAGGCCAGGGACAAACCAGGACCTGTAGCCAGGCCCCATTTCGAGATCACACACTGGTCTTTCTCACCGGGCGCCAAAGGATTTAGACTTCGTGCCATGACTCTTCGGGGCTCAATTTGGCAAGGCATTCTTGCTTTGATCCTGGCGTCCGGCCTCGTGGCCCCGGGGCTGGCACAGGAGGATGAGGGGGGGCTGGCCAGGGTCAAAGAGCGCGAGCTCGAGAACGTACGGGAGAAGATCTCGACGCTCAAGAAAAGCATGGATAAGCGAGCGGCCGACAGGGACCGCCTGACGAGCGATCTACAGCAAGCGGAAGTACGAATATCCGAAAAACGCATTCGCCTGAAAGAGATCGAGAGACTGAGGCAGTTCAGCGAGAAAAGAAAAGCGGAACTCGAGCAAAAACGCTCAGCGCGGGAAGCGGAACTCGAGCAGGAATCGGGCCAGCTCGCAGCGCAGGTTCGCGCTGCGTACCAGAGCGGCAATCAGGAGCGAATCAAGCTGTTGCTCAACCAGCAAGACCCGGCGACCGCCGGTCGCATGATGGTCTATTACCGCTATCTCAGTGACTACCGGGGCCACAACATTGGAAAAGTAAAACGATATATCGATGAACTGGCCGAGCTGCAGCAGAAAGCGGCCGAGGAAGAGAACCGGCTGGCGGGCTTCGCGAGGGCAAGATACGCCGAGCTTGTGGAGCTGAACAAGGAGCAGGAAAAGCGTCAGGATCTTCTGCTCGTACTCAAGTCGAAAATCGAACAGGAAGGAAGCGAAATCGAGCGCCTCGCCGCAGAGGAGAAGGATCTGGCCCGCCTGGTCGCGGAGCTAACCAGCATCCTGTCCGATTATCCAATCACTTCAGAAGAGCCGTTCAGCCAGCTAAAAGGCCGACTGACCTGGCCCGTCGCGGGCCGCCTGATGCATGATTTCGGACAGCCGCGGGCACGTGGTCGCCTGAAATGGAACGGCGTAGTCTTGGCGGCACCCCGGGGGCGCGAAGTCCGTGCCGTCTATCATGGTCGGGTGGTCTTCGCTGACTGGCTGGCCGGTATGGGGCTGCTGGTTATCATCGATCATGGCGAGGGTTTCATGACGCTGTACGGATACAACGAAACCATCCTGAAAACCGGGGGTGAGTGGGTGGCGCCCGGTGATGTCATTGCAACGGTTGGCGACAGTGGCGGGCAGCAACAGGCAAGCCTTTACTTCGAAATTCGTCAGGGAACGCGCCCGGTCGACCCGAGGCGCTGGATTACAAAGCGGCCCAAAGAGGGCTAGACGAAGTCTGGTTCGCGGCTGAGATATCTGCCGCGCAGAGTCCGCGCAAGGCGGCTGCATCGTGTCACGGCCTCCCGGCCTGTGCTATCGTCAATCGGGCCTGGCGAACAGCCTGCCAGGAGGCCCCCAGCCGATGCCCGGCGGTGCCACAGGAGAAGCATATGTCATTGAAAACCAGAGGTATTCTGGTGGTGATCATCGGTACAGCAATGGCTCTCAGCCTGTCGCTGGGCGGTGGTGTACTGGCCACACGTGACAAGCTGGAGTCCGGAGAACTTTCCTGGGAACAGGCCCGCCTGTTCGCTGAAGTGATGCAGCGCGTCAAGCAAAATTACGTCGAGCCGGTCGATGACGACGTACTGCTGGAGAGTGCGCTTCGGGGCATGGTGTCCGATCTGGATGACCATTCGCAGTATCTCGATGCTGAGGAGTATCAGGATATACGTATCAGCACSASCGGCAGCTAYTCCGGTGTCGGGCTCGAAGTCAGCGCAGMGGACGGGGYCGTCATYGTCGTCGCACCGATAGACRAYACGCCGGCTGAACGCGCCGGKATTCTTRGCGGCGAYACRATTATCGCCGTAGAYGGCAAGMTCGTYAMYTCGGATCATCTGCACGAGACGATYGCAAAAATGCGTGGYCGTGCGGGAACGMGYGTCACGGTCACGGTGACCCGRGAGRACGAGGMRAGKCCGATYRTTTTYGAGCTGCRGCGGGAAAGCATTCGGGTCGCRAGCGTTAGCCACGAAATCCTGCAGYCCGGAGTCGGYTATGTTCGTGTCAGCCAGTTYAAYGATTCGACSGCGAAKGAACTGAGCCRGGCAATTGACGACATGCAGGATCGAAAAGACGGCATGCTGGWTGGCCTGATACTCGACCTGAGAAAYAATCCGGGCGGCGTTCTCGATTCAGCCATTGACGTATCTGATCTTTTCCTTGACGMGGGCATTATCGTGGTGGCGGAYGGYCGGACGSCGGAGTCTCGMTTTACGAGAAAGGCGMACCGYGGRGAYGTGCTCGAYGGSGCCGGCATGRTCGTGCTGGTCAATAGTGGTTCCGCATCGGCGTCCGAGATYGTCGCCGGMGCGTTGCAAGACCATAATCGCGCGATGSTTGTCGGCACCTCGACATTTGGYAARGGGCTCGTGCARACRGTCATGCCGCTGTCCARAGGCCGGGCGATAAAATTGACGACRTCCCGTTTYTACACGCCGTCCGGCGATTCCATACACGAAAAAGGCATATTCCCGGATGTYGTGGTCGAAGAAACGCGGMAGCCRGCSGAAATCAGCTTTCATGCRAGCGCYGATCRYSAGMACGATGCGCAGCTACAGGAAGCACTATCGTTGCTTACACCCAAGAGSGTGATGCAAAGCAAAGCAGAATGAYYGRCCGCCTTTGGCTTGTTCTCGGMGCTTCATTCGCCTTKYCKGGCATGGCCGCGGCAGCKCCAGCSNGYGCSGYKCMKMGNCATSRYMATYRWCRWTSWYGRNCTWSNNGCTWSMAGCKSGNNGCMGSGNAKCSATYGAYCWRYCWGSCMSNGYCSCSTSKSCWRTKCWRYNCWGSCASKCMCYGTGCGACACTCCTGGCAGAAGCCGCTTTCGCCAACGGCAAGGAGGTGCTGCTGCATCTGCCCCTCGAGGCTATGTCAGAGGACCGCCCCACAGAGCCCGGCGCGATTCTGCTGGATATGGACAGGGACCAGCTTGCAAGCGCCTTTTCCGCAAATCTGAAATCGGTCCCGCATGCGATTGGAGTGAACAGCCATCGTGGCAGCCTGCTGACCCGCCACCCGGGGCACATGGCCTGGCTGATGGAAGAAATACATACGCATGGCAACCTGGTTTTCGTAGACAGCTACACCACGCACAAAAGTGTCGCCCTGCAGCTTGCAAAAGAAACCGGCGTACCAGCAGTTAAGAGAGATGTATTCCTGGACCCTGATCGTTCACCGGAAACCGTTGCACGGGAATTCAGGCGATTAAAGGAACTGGCGAAGAAAAGGGGCACGGCCGTCGGCATAGGCCATCCCTATCCCGCGACACTGGCTTTACTGGAACGGGAAATACCCAAACTTCGCGATGAGGGTATCGAGCTCATCAGCATAAACGAGTTAGTATTGCTAAAGCACAAACAGTTGACAGGCAACGCCGTGCTGGCGACAGGTCCGGTAAGCCGGGCGAGCGAGGAAATGCGATGAGCTGGTACGAGCAACGAATACTTCCACACGTGACCGACCTTGCCTGTTCGACCAAGCCATGCCGGAAACAGCGGGAGAAGATCGTGCCGCTTGCGGAAGGCGATGTCCTCGAGATCGGTATTGGCAGCGGCTTGAATCTTCCTTAACGATGAACGCATGTATATCCCGGGCCTGCGAATTCTTTCTTACAATTACTGGGGAAGCGCAGTGCCGGCTTGATCGCCCGCATTGCCGGTTTCGACAGGCAAAGTGAACCCGCGAAACGAAAATCGATCTAAGATCCGGAACTTTGTAATAATCCGCTGCGATGAAATACAGCACAGACAAAACATTTAGACAGATTTTCTTGCCCGGCATCGCTCTGTATTTCGCTGCAGGCAATCTGTGCCTTGCCGAAGAAACGAACATCGGTGAGTCGACGACGCTCGGGGTCGAGGAAATGGCGTGCACCATGCAGTATGACCCCGTATGTGGTGTGGACGGCAAGACCTACAGTAACGACTGCATGGCCCGGGTGGCAGGCGTGGATGTCGCATCCAGGGGTATCTGTGCGGACGCTGCGGCCTGCAGCGAAGAATTCGAGCCGGTCTGCGGCATGGATGGCAACAGCTACAGCAATGAATGTTTTGCCGAGGCAGCCGGTGTCGCTGTCGTATCGCAGGGGCTATGTCCCGAGATTGCCGAAGCGTGTACGGAGGAGGTGGACCCGGTTTGCGGGGTCGATGGCATCACCTACAGCAACGAGTGCCTGGCTTTGAGTGCCGGCATCGAAATTGCCAGCCTGGGCGCCTGCACGGTGAGCGGGTGCCCGAGAATTTACGAGCCGGTTTGTGGCATGAACGCGCGTACCTATTCCAGTCGATGCGAGGCCGATGTCGACCGCGTACCAGTGCAGCGAACCGGGGTCTGTGATGTCAAGAACTGCGCGAAAGTTTATGTGCCGGTATGTAGCGCTGACGGGACGACGTTTGCCAATGCCTGCGAGGCTGGCGCAGCCGACGTTACTACTTTTACCGAAGGCGCGTGTAATGTCAGAGCGTGTCCACACCTGTACGTCCCGGTTTGTGGCTTTGACGGGCTGACCTATGGTAACGCCTGCCAGGCGGAGCGCAACGGCGCCAGAATTCTCCGCGCAGGACTTTGCGACGCACAGGGAAAAAACTGCCCGCGAGTCTATCAACCGGTATGTGCTCGTGATGGCAACACTTACAGCAACGCGTGCCTCATGGAAAATGCTGGCCAGGAGCTGGCTTATGCGGGAGAGTGCCTGGGGCGATAATCAAAAAAGGTGTCAGGTTTATTTTTTTCGAGAAAAATAAACCTGACACCTTTTTTGTGCGGCAATTATTGGTAATTACTCGATACCACCCATGAGTTTCTTTATGGGCTTCGTGAACAAGAGCAGTATCAGGCCGGCGCCCCCGGTTGTCAGCACGATCTGCAAGTACTGTGCAGGCATCGAAGCCACGTTCTCGGCATCGAACTCACCGGCAAGCAGCCCGGCGACGACATTACCCAGCGCCGCACCCAGAAACCAGATCCCCATCATCTGGCCGACATATCTCTTCGGTGCCAGCTTGGTCGTGGCCGACAGTCCGACCGGTGACAGGGCGAGTTCGCCAAGCGTGTGGAAAAGATAAGTAAAGAAGAGCCAGGTTGGAAAGGTCTGGTTTCCTGCGGCCACAACATTCGCTGCGCCGACCATGACGAGGAAGCCAAGCGCAAGAATTATCAGGCCGATACCGAATTTCGCGGGCGTCGAGGGATTTAGATTCCGTTTCGCCAGCGCAACCCACATCCAGGCATACATCGGGGCGAAAATAATAATGAAGGCGGGATTCAGTGACTGAAACCACGTGGACAGTAATGGGAATGACCCGATACTCAGCACTGTATAACGGTCAGCGAAGAGATTCAGCGAGCTGCCGGCCTGCTCAAAGCCGGACCAGAACATTGCTGCGCCGAAAAACAAAATGATGATGACGACGACGCGCTTTTTCTCTACGGTGTCAAGCCCGCCAAACAAAAGTATATACGCGAAGTATGCCAATGCCATAACGACGATCAGGGTGGTCGTTTGCTGAGCAATACGCACCGGGTCAAACGTGAGTGCGCCACCCAATCCGAGGCCGGCCGTAATCACGACAGCAAGCATCGCAAGCGAAACGATAAGCCAGCCCTTGCGGCGCCTTTGCGCATCGCGGGTCGCGTCACCTGTTGTTGCCGGAAGCCTGCCAGCCTCGCCGAGATGACGACGCGTCAACCAAAATTGCAGGACACCGAATAACATGCCGACGCCGGCGGCGGCGAAGCCATAATGCCATCCAAACTGCGGGCTCTGGCCAAGGTAGCCGCAGATAAGCGGACCGAGAAAAGCGCCGAGGTTGATGCCCATGTAAAAGATTGTGAAACCGGCATCACGCCTGGCGTCGCCAGTCCCGTAAAGTTCACCGACGATGGCGCTGACGTTAGGCTTGAGCAGCCCGGTACCGAGTACGACGAGCAGGAGGCCGAGGAAGAATGTGTAAAACGACGGCACCGCAAGAACGAAGTGGCCGGACATGATGATAATGCCGCCGATAAATACAGAGCGTTGTGCGCCTAGCAGCCGGTCGGCAATCCAGCCGCCTGGCAGTGCGACAAGATACACGGCGGCGGTGTAGATTCCGTAAATGGCTGTCGCCGTCTTGTCGGTCATGGCCATCCCGCCATTCATGATCTGATCTGTCATGAACAAGACCAACAGGGCGCGCATGCCGTAGTAACTCAGGCGCTCCCACATCTCTGTAAAGAAAAGGGTAACCAGCCCTCGTGGGTGGCCGAACATTTGTGCACCGGCTTCAGCGTCACCGGTTATGGCGGTATCAGTCATAGACAAATCTCTCGGATCAGGATGCGCCTGAGAACTGGATTGGCGCCAGTGAATAAAGACGCAACGCCGATCGGGCCCGTTCCCCCGTAACCCGACCCCGCATTAAACACTATTTTGTTTGCGGCGCAACCATCAGGGTATTGCGCTGCGCCCGGCCCCCCGGGCCAATTTGCAAGAATCGCCTTACTTAACACGGGCTTAGCCCGTTGGTGCCGACGGGATGCTAGGCTCCCGGCTGCGCCTCTTCCCCGGTGTCTTTTTGTCTGACCGAGAATATCCTGGACAACAGGATACCCAGTTCGTACAAGAGATAGACGGGTATTGCGAGAAGCGTCTGGCTGATGATATCGGGCGGCGTAAGAAACATGCCGACGACGAATGCCGCCAGGAAAACATATGGCCGCGCCTTACCCAGTTTCTCGGGTGTTGTCAGCCCGGTCCAGGTGATCAGCACCGTTGCAATCGGCACCTCGAAGGCGATGCCGAAA
>LKGT01013700.1_pt1 | contig 17911 bp, 19 predicted proteins | sample 503861 | NCBI WGS metagenome assembly LKGT01 (sample SAMN04113194, study PRJNA297058) | marine sediment metagenome | biome: marine benthic biome; feature: marine benthic feature; material: marine sediment; isolation source: sediment sample collected at the water-sediment interface from the South......
TAGTAAAGGAGAAGTTTATCAAAGATTATTAGAAAAATTCCATCATAATAATCCAATCAATACCGATGAAATAGCAGAAATATTCGATGTCGATCCTCAATTTGATGATTCAAGCGAAGAAGATGATAAGCAGACAATTGAGGCTAAGTGCGAGGATGTTAAGGCCATTATGGAGCACGAATCTGTAGATAAAGACAGAGAAGTAATTACTAAAGCTATAAAAAGTGATCCCCCAAAGCCCGTTCCTGTTGAGACTGTTATGGAAGGCGTAGAAAAAGCCAAAGAAATTATCATACATTAAGCATCACTCTCACCAGATAAACTACTGTACCAATTGCCGTTGTTGCAATCATGAATGGCATTCCTTTTATGATGAAATCTCTGAATGCCATGCGATAACCGTGCTTTTCCATAACTGCAATGGCTACAAGATTTGCGCTAGCGCCAATTAAAGTTCCATTTCCTCCAAAATCTGCACCTATTGCTAAAGCATACCACAAAGGATTGAAATCGAGAGTATCTAACCTATTTGCTATGTTTGGGTCTAGTGAAATGTTTTCAATAATTGGAATCATAGTGGCAGTATAGGGAATATTATCCACAAATGCTGAAGCAAATGCKGATGACCATATAATCATSACYGCTGTWGCTTCAAAATTACCTCCAGTTGCAGTAACTATTTGRTGAGCAAAGAGTTCWAGYGCTCCTGTTAATTCAACTCCTGATACAATAATGAACAATCCTGCGAAAAACATCAAGGTAGTCCATTCTACATGAACAAATGCTTTTCCTGGATGAATTTTTGTAATTACCAAAAGAATTGCAGCTCCTGCCAATGCAATAATCGAAACCTCAATATCCAAAATTCCATGGAACATAAATGCAATAACTACTCCRAAAAGAACTATYRCRCTTTTTTTGAGYAGTGCMGGATCTTTGATTTCYTTTCTTTCATCAATTTGCATAAGTTTCKCAACATKCTCAGGSTTTTGTTTAAGATCTTTTCTAAACAAKAWTTTRAGAAYWACWAGTGATGCTAAAAATGTGATAATRACTTCTGGWGTCATGTGRTATGCAAAACTCATAAAATCAAGATTMGCWGCAGATGCWATCATRATGTTRGGAGGATCACCAATRAGWGTAGCGGCRCCRCCAATGTTTGATGCAAAAATTTCAGCAAGAATTATAGMTAYTGGATTTATGTTCAGAACTCTTGCAACAGAAATGGTTACAGGAACCATTAGAAGWACCATGGTAACATTGTCCAAAAATGCAGAACCMACTGCTGTAATAACTGACAACAATARCATRAGCTTCCAGACATTYCCCTTGGMCAGTTTYGCTGCCTTGATTCCTATRTACTGAAAAATTCCTGTCTCTCCAAGAATTCCAACAATTATCATCATCCCCAAAAGTAATCCAATTGTGTTGAAATCAATGGATCCTATTACAAAGTCAACACTATCATGTGCAGGAATTAGGCCAGTGTAAATTAGAATAATAATAATGATGAGTGCACCAATCATCGCAAGTGCTGTTCTGTGTATCACTTCAGTAACCAAAATCACATAAATTCCCATCAAAACTGACATGGTCAATGCCATTGCAATAGTAAACTCTAAACCAATCATTTGGGGTAATGTGAATAGCATAACGATTATACCAATCATTGAAATTCCAATTATTGGCATAATTTTCTGCAATCTAATACGGCCCAGTTTGATTAAATATTGAGCCTATTTATGCTATTTTTTTAGAGTTTACAAAAACACCTTTCTTTTTACTAATATTACCAATTTCATATGTGACTATTCTATGTTTTTTGAAGATTTTTTTTATTTGTTTAACTTCATTCTGTGGTGAGATCAAACAAAAACCAATACCCATGTTAAACGTCTTGTACATCTCCTCTGGTTTTACTCCTTGCTCTTCAATCAGACCCATAATGGGTGGAATTTTTGGCAATGCATCAATTTCATATCCAATACTTCTTAGTCGTAGTAGTTTTGTAAATGAACCTCCAGTGATATGTGCCAATCCATGAACATTACATTTTTGAATAATTTCTAAAACAGGTTTTACATAGATTTCAGTTGGAGTTAGAAGTGCATTTCCTAAAACACCAATCCCTTTGATCTTACTTTTYAAAGAATATTTTGAAAGTAAAGCCTTTCTTGCTAAYGTRTAWCCATTTGAATGCAATCCRCTGCTTTTTGCGCCAATTATTACRTCACCTTTTTTGATTGATTTTCCAWGAACCATCTGYTTYTTTGATAACAAACCAACAACCATTCCTRCCAAGTCAAATGAGAAACCATTGCCTGYAAAYAGATCTGGCATTATTGCAGTTTCGCCYCCAACTATRGGAACTCCRGCCTTTTTAGCTCCTTTTACTAGACCTTCAACAATTTTTTTAAAAATTTTCTGATYATTTTTGTTYGCAGCAATATAATCAACAAAAGAAATTGGTGTGGCACCAATACATATTATATCATTTACATTCATCGCAATGCAATCAATTCCAACAGTGTCGTACTTTTTCATTTTATTTGCAATGAGAACCTTTGTCCCAACTCCATCTGTATGGATAGCTAACATCATCTTTCCAGGTAATTCAGTAATACCWGCATAATGGCCAAAACCATGAACAACTTTTGCTTTACTTTGCAATTTATGTGTGGATTCAATAATTTTGCCAATYGWGGCTTGACTTTTCTTGATTTTTGTTATATCTACACCTGCTTTTTTGTAGGTTAAGACCATAAGTTGARTCGGTCTTGATGCGAATAAAAGAATTTGCTTAGAGCTGAATTTTACATGTACATATCAGAAGATTCTTCTTTTTTGKRCTGAAGATATTTTTTAGAAAGCTCTTCTAATTCAGCAGYAATTTTCTCCTTTTCTTTTTTCARATCCGTAGTGTCAATTTGCATTTCATATAATCTATTTACTGCCTCAATTAWAGTGRCYGCYGCDKCAGGATCAGGAATTATTGMGTTTGCTTTGACTAACAAAGCTATTCCTTGAATTTCTCTTATCAAACATTCATTAAGAATTCCACCTGCAATRCCAGTAATAAAACCATGAGGAATGATGTTGATGTTTTTATCAGCCATAACTCTACAAAGATCTTCTTCTGCAGCACAATATGCTWTATTATCATGTGCRTCACTTGCAACCCCRTCSARAATTATGATTTCATTTGATCCTTTTTCTTTRGCCCAATCTAAAATTGTACCTGCAATTGTGTACAAGCCTTCCATCCGTAGTGTTATTTCACAAATTATTGCACAWACAGTCCCTTYTTTGTTTGCATAAAAACGGAATGGGTGACGYAATCTGCCWTTCATAAAGACTGTCGATGGGGGAAGATATTTTGATCTCATATATGCAATTTCTTTCATTTGCAATTTTTTTATCATRCATTCAATTGCTATGGAACCAACCAGCCCTGCTCCTACAAAACCAGCAAAAATTATTGGGCTTTTAAGTTTGACTTTGTTTATTTCAWAAACTTCTGCTTCTGGAAATACACCTTGCACTCTTTACATCAAAATTTTCAGTYTAATTACTTTTTTGCATGAACAAACCTAACATYGTTCTACCYTTGTCGGTAATAGAGTAGATCACATTAGATCCAACTGGTTCTTTTTTAATGAAATTATAATTTACACAAAGATGCAGATAGTTTAGAAACGATTTTTTCATTCTGATCTTTGATTTAGAGTATAAATTAGAAAATGTCATTGGGTTYCCTCTTAGTTGGTACAACAACTTTAGCAGAGATAGTGTGCTATAGTCACGYGTCCTTGCTTTGACAGCATCTAGGACCYGCTCGTSTCTTTYTATGATAAAATCTGCGAATTGATCGGCTACCTCTATAGGTACGTAAGTTAATCGTGCTCTTATCATACAGTATTGTACGGTATATTACCTTATTAATCTTAAACTCGTGCTTTGTTGATCCATCAAGGTTATTTTTTTACACCTTTTGAGATTGGTGTCAAATCTACTTTGATTGYTAAAATGGTGAATTATGCGTAAGAATGTCCCTTTAAACAAATGTGATTTTATCAACAARCATGGAAATTGCCATCAATGCAGTACTAACGATAGTTGGAATTGTCATGTTGTGTGTTGGTGGACACTATTTAGTAGATGGTGGTGTCTCAATTGCAARAAAACTTGGAATTAGTAAATTAATTATTGGTATGACAGTTGTTGCATATGGAACCTCAACCCCAGAGTTAGCCGCAAGCATCGCAGCAGCTGGYGAACATAGTGCAATAATTCTAGGAAATGTAATTGGAAGCAATATAGCTAATGTTGGTATGGTCGTTGGCATCGCTGCAATTATTGCTCCACTAGTTGTCAATAAAATAACCATACGAAAAGAAGTACCAATAATGATTGGAGTTTCRCTATTATTAATTGCGTTATCTATTGATGGYGAAATCTCACAATATGATGGTATTTTACTAATTGTTTCACTAATTGTTTTCACAGTTTTTATTTACAGAGRTATTAAAAAACARAAAGATAATAACATAGATGAAAGTATTCAGAAAAAAAATATCTATCCGCGCTCAATTGGATTYATAGCCATTGGAATTACTTTGTTATATTTTGGTGCCATACTGACYRTAGATAACGCAGTAATTTTAGCGGAATCATTTGGACTYTCAGAMAGAATTATCGGAATAACTGTGATTGCAATTGGAACATCACTTCCTGAATTGATTACATCAATAATTGCAATTCGTAAAGGTCATACTGATATTGGAATTGGAACCATCATTGGAAGTAATATCTACAATATTTTGATGATCATGGGAATTGGTGCYACCATTGCAGGAATAACAGTTGTGTCTGAAGTTTTTGTAGATTATGCTGTAATGATTGGATTTGCACTTGTTTTGTTTATTGTCATGAAAACTGGTTTGATTACAAGACCAATTGGAATAGGTCTYAYAATAGCATATMTKGTYTATCTAGYYGCAACCTTCRTTTTTTAGCCTYAAAATCYCTCTAAATTATGGTTAATTTGACATYTTCTGCTCTAACACTTGGRCAAATAGATGGCAARGATGCCCAYTGCAGAACATTTCTAGCATTATTTCCRATGGCRGAAATATTTTGYAACAAATTTGTAATGTTGTGAACAATTCTAACAGGCTTTCCYGGATTTTTGATTTCGCCATCCTGAATAATTCTAATTCCACTTCGAGCAGTACATGAAAAATCTCCTTTGATTGGATTTACYGCATAAGTATACCATAATCGTCCAATCAAGATACCTTTTTTCGTTTCTTTGATAATTTCATCACGTGAAAAATYACCATTTTTAATTCTAAGATTATGAGTTCCTAGTAYRGGAATAGGTTCAGCACTRCGTCCCATTGGAGACCCTGGTCTTAGAGCATTACCTGATGATTCTTTGTTTTCTTTAAACGCATTATACGAATCAGAATAAACGTTTTTGAAAACTCCATTTTCAATCAAAGGTAAAATTTTCGTTGGAACTCCTTCATCATCAAAAGATTTACTTCCAACTCCTTCTGGAGAATGCGGATCATCAATTAAACTAAAATTCTCAGCAGCTACAACRTCATCTATTTTTTCAGAGAAACAACTGCGTTTCTCTGAATATRTTTTACGATTAAAGTTTGATGAAAGAACAAAGGAAAGAATCTCTCCAACAGAATATGGCTCAAAAATAACTGAACAAGTATCAAATTCACATTGTTGAGGATTAATGGAATTAATGCACATVTTTTTTGCATCTTCTCCAATTTGTTTTGGTGAAAAGTTATBTAATGTTCTACAAGATGCTTGACCAATTCCACTTACTGGAAGATTTCCCTCATTTGAATCTGCATTGATTGTTCCCGAAATGTATGTWGCRTCATCTKYVCATCTRAGATTATTTGTATTAGAAATTGTAAATTYTTCTGAGACAATATTTAGTGCACCTGAAATAGAATTAATTTTTGGATTTTCTGAAGAATCAATCATTGATTGAGCAATGTCAGACGCTTGACTACCTGTGATTTCTTTTAGTTTTTCATCAAAAACMCCTTCAAGTGACCTTTTCTTAAATTCAARAGGCAAGCTTCTCCAAAATGGCTTTGATTTTGTAAGATTGGATAACTCTAATGCTTGATCAATGGAATTTTTGAAATTTTCTAAAATGGAAGTTTGCGCCGATGAAATTTTYTTAGTATGAAAAATTCTTATTCCMATYGATTCTTCTTGATTCTGCTTTGCCTCAGCAATTTGTGAATCTGTAATTCTTATGGTGATGATTTTTCTTTTTACAGAAACTGCTTCRCATTCATCAATRCCTTTTGATTTAGCATAATCAATTGCCCTATCACAGGCTGACAATTAATTTCGCCGAGGATTTTGATATTTGAATTTVTTAATCTTAATTAGATCAAAATAGGAACCAAATTTTTTATCATCTTCTAAATCATCTAATGCATCAGTTGATTCTAAYCCATTTTCAAATTTCTTTAGAATCTTATAGGTAGTATTTCTTTCAGCAGGAATTCTGCCAACTTCTCTYACTAATCTTCTAATGGTTTTTGGTTTTATTAATTGGCCGTTTTGTGCTCCAGCAGATGTTGAAATGCTTTCATTGATCAAAGTTCCCCCAAAATCATTTGCTCCCCACATTAGAAGCARTTGAGACATTTTTTGTCCTTCTTTAACCCAAGACATTTGAATATTATYAATGAAATTGTTAAGCATAATTCTTGCAATTGCATGAGTTAATAGCGCGTCATTAGAGCTACTSCCATTTCTTATTCCMTCATGAAGATTGTGTTTATACATAGGTGCTTCACTGGCRATAAAGTTCAGAGGAACAAATTCAGTAAAACCTCCTGTTAATTTTTGAATTTCACGTAGCTTGGCAATATGCATWACACGATGTTCTGGAGATTCAATGTGACCAAACATCATAGTTGCAGTTGAATTAATTCCAAGTTTATGGGCAGTWGTTATCACTTYAATCCAATCTTTMACACTAATTCTTCCAGGAGAAATCTTGTCTCTCATTTGTTGATCTAAAATTTCAGCTGCCGTTCCYGGAAGAGTGTTTACCCCTGCATCTTTGAGTCTGAGTAAATACTCTCTTATGGAAACTTCAGACCTTGTTGCACCATAAAGTACCTCTTCTGGMGAGAACCCATGAATGTGAATTTCCGGAACCKCAGATTTTATTGCTCTACAAATTTTCTCATAAAGATTAGACTCCATGTCTGGTGGCAACCCTGCTTGGATGCAAACCTCTGTKGCTCCATARCGATGTGCCTCTTTTGCTCTATTAACAATCTCTTCAACAGGTAAAAAATAACCTTCCTCTTCTCGATAGTCTCTACTAAATGCACAAAAACCACATTTTTTGATACAAACATTTGTGAAATTGATATTTCTATTTACAACATAAGTTACCACATCTCCAACCCTGCGTTTTCTAAGCTCATTTGCAACCATTCCTACTAGATGAAAATCAATTCCTTTGGCATCATACAGCCTAACTGCTTCTTTTTCAGAAATTTCTTTGTCAGATAATGCCCGATTAAGGGTTCCAGAAATTAATGGATCTGCATTTTTTAACAAAGTATCTAGGCGTTCAACTTGTAAAGTCATTTCCAATAATCCTCCCTGACAAATCCTTGTTCATCTTCAAGAGTTGAGATCTTTTCTTTTAGTTCTGAATTAAGAAATGAGAAAAATTCTGGGTACACCGGAAATCTACAACGAAGCTCAAAACCTGCTTTTTTAGAATTTTCTTCAATTTTTTTTATTTCAGGCCATGAAAATTCGGGGTTTACATAATCTGGTGTTAATGGTGATACTCCACCCCAATCATTTATCCCAACTGACAGAAAGCTTTGGTAAGATTTGGGTGAAAGATTAGGAGGAATTTGAATATTCATCTTAGGTAGAATAATTCTTGTTAGCGCAACAACAATTTTAAAATAATTTTCTTCAGCAGATGGAAAGTTATTCATCAAYGTATCTGGTTTTGGATGAAAATTCTGAAGAATAACTTCTTGAATGTTTGAATATTTATCATTGAGATTTTTTATTGCAAAAATGGATTCAATTATTTCATAAGGTGTTTCTCCAATTCCAACAAGCAGCCCTGTTGTCATTGGCAATCCCAATTCYCCTGCATTTTGAAGAACTTGTAATCTTGCTTTTGGTYTTTTACTAGARGCTAGATAATGAGGCATTCCTTTTTGTGTAAGGCGCTCACTCACATTTTCAAGCATAAGGCCCATACTAGGATTAGTTTTTTGTAATTCTCTCATTTGCTCTTTAGTTAAATTTCCAGCATTTGTATGAGGAAAAAGACCCTTTGATAASGCAAGYTCAGATACGTRAATCAGATATTCTGCTGTACTTGAAAAACCATTTGTTTTCARCCATGTTCTTGCTTCTTGGTACTTTTGTTCYGGATTTTCTCCAGTTACAAACAATGCYTCAACACAATTGTACTTTTTTGCYAGTGWTAACAACTGATTCACATCATTTTTTGATAACATTGATAATTTTGATTCATTAGGTTCTGCTTTGTAGGTACAATAYGAACAAGTATCTTTRCACAAGTTAACYAAATTAAAGAATACTTTTTTTGAAAAACTTACAAAATTTCCCTTGTTTTGTTTTCTAAGGATTTGRGCTGTTTGAAAAAGTTCAGTTGATTCTTTTTCAGAAACATTAAAAATTTCATATGCCTCTTGCTGATATATTTTCTTTCCATCTAAAATTCTGTTTAAHGGCTCACAATTTAGGACAAGCTTGCTCAACAAATGTCATCTTAAGCYCAAGTATTTATGCTTGTATAGAATCTAATTCGAATTTGGTCTTTCCTCTAAGATGAGAACAAAATTCGTTGTTCTTCCRTCTCTAAGAATTTCTAAATTAATTTCATCACCWACYGCTTTGTTCCGTTGGAGATGAATCAATATGTCATCAATTTGCCTAACTGTTTTACCATCAACAGATAAAATCACATCGCCACCTACTGKATAGTTTRTTTCATTRACTTCCTTTGTTTCAGTTGAACCATGTAGSCCAGCTTTTGAGGCTGGGCTGTTTTCAACAACTGWAACAATTARAAATCCTCTCGAATCGGCAAGACCTAATACGTTGGCTAGATCAGGATCTATATCTCTACCAGMAATTCCTAACCAMGGATGATGATATTCTCCTTCTTGAATCAAAGTTGGCACAATTTTAACAAYAGTTTGCGACGGAATTGCAAAACCAACTCCYGAAAAYTCACCAGTARCAGATTGTATGGCAGTATTGATTCCGACAACTTCGCCTCTCATATTCAACAATGGYCCGCCTGAATTACCTGGATTAATTGCAGCATCTGTCTGAATCACATCTGGTATTGAAAAASCACTATTCTGAGTMGGTAATAATCTACCTAGTTGGCTAACAATCCCTGCAGTCATTGAACCAGATAATCCAAATGGATTTCCAATCGCTGCAATTTGCTCTCCAACTCTTAGAGTAGATGAATCCCCAATCAATAATGGGTGCAAYAATGATTTGTCCACATCTACTTTGATTACTGCAACATCAGTAAAAAGGTCCAAGCCAACAATTTCCGCGTTATAGGATCTGCCATCTAAAAATGTCACTACAATTTTTCTAGCGTTGTCAACAACATGTGCATTTGTTATAATGTGACCTTTACTATCAAAAACAAAACCAGAACCAACACTATTTGCCCYAACAATTTGTTCTGGTCTCTGAACATTAACTCTGACAACTCCTGACTCAGATTTTTCAAAAATTTGAATTAACGAAAGAGTCTTTCCTTCATAAATTGGAGTTGTTTCACCAACTGTGCTAACACTATGACCATTTGAAACGATGAGATCATTTGATGGAATTTCAGGTTGCAAAGATGTCGGAATTAAAATAAATACAAAAACTGCTATAACAGCAATAGCTCCTATAGCGCCACCAACCATTACACCTGATTTAACCATAAAACCAATCCTTGGTTTTTCATCTAAAAGCCTTACTATACCTGAATTGAGTCTTGCACATATTCTTTCATAGAATAACTTCTACCCCGCCAAGAAATGGCAGCATTACTTTTYGCRTGTATTATTCCACTTAAAAAGCCAAATACTACAATAAAACYGCCAACTGGACACAACAATGCATTAGAAAATTTCAGATGCAAAATTTTTGTTTCAATAAATGCAGCAATGTAAAGTAGTATGCTTGCTGTWAGCGCTGAAGCAAATAATAGCAAAAAGGAATTTCCTTCGTTGAAAAAAATAATTGAATATRCAAGTAATGGAAACTGCATAAAAAGCAAAAACAAAACTGCAAAAAATATTCCTATTGCWTRCCMTTTATTTTGAAAGTACAATGGAACCATGAGTCTTTTGATAGCATGCCACAAACTAGAAAGGTCTCTTGCCCAAACAGCATCKATTAGATGGTCMCCTCTTACCATYTTCATTTTAAAGCCAGATTCTTTTACYTTCTTTCCTAATGCYCCRTCCTCAATAATTTCGTGTTTCACTCCTTCATGCATTCCAACTGATTCATACACATYTTTTTTGATRATGAAAAAACTTCCAAARAAATAACCAGTTTTTTTATTTGGATCATTTACYCTAAGTGCAGAAAATCTTGTATGCARAAATGTTGAGATCATTGGCAATGTAATTTTTGTCCATCCATCCAAACACAACATTTTTGGTGAAACTGTTAGAACATCAAGATTTTCTGARAAAAGATGAGAYACAGCTAAAGAAATTACATTTTTAGAATGAACAGTATCTGAATCTGTGAACARAAAAAGTTCTCCAGTAGCTTTTCTGAACCCTTCCATACAGGCCCAATTTTTYCCCATCCATCCGTCTGGCTTTTCTCTTGCTTTGACAARCACTATTTTAGAATTTTTTTTAGARTACTCTTCAATTATTTTGCYAGTWGARTCTTCAGAYGAATCATMMATTGCCATAATTTCATAATTGTTGTAATCTTGGTTTAGAAGAGAATTAAGACATTTTTTTATAAAATTCTCTTCGTTTCTTGCAGGTAAAATTACTGAAACTTTYGGATTATTATGYTGTSTTGCATTGAATTTATCMAGAAACGGTGATYTTTGATACGTAATWATCATTGAACGAATCAAARCAATCCAAGYTCCTGAYACSCCAATCAAAATTGCGACTAAAACATAATTGAAAACATCCAACACAATTTCCATGAAAATTATCTCTCTACTTCCTGTTTTATGCTTTGAAGSGCTTGTTCAGTTCCGCTCTTGATGTGTTTTTTAACTATTCCAGTAAACATTCCCATCATTCCTGAAAKCTTAATRTCCCAAACTGCTTCTACATWAGCTCCATCATTTTTTTTGTTTAGAGTAATAGTTTTTGTTCCTTTGATAATTCCTTTTGTAAAAACAGCTTGAATTTTTTCTTTAGGATAAAGTGTTACATCTTGTAAGCATTTTTGGTCACGAAATGCTATAGTAATTTCTCTATTGATCTTGTTACCHTCCTTTGAAATGTTCCTAACCTCCTTTGTCCCTTTCCAAAATTTTGGTTCATTATCCAAGTCAGAAATAATCTCCCAAATTTTTTCAACTGGCGCTTTGATATCAACTGAGGCCTGAATTATTGTCATTAATGAAGCATATTCATCCAGCATTAAATATATTAGATTTGGATTTTACTAGTTGTAAAGGTGTTATAATGTCAAAAATATCRTATGATGACTTTACAAAAATGGATTTACGTGTTGCAAAAATTGYTTCAGTAGAACAAATCCCVGGAAAAACTAGGATTGTTAAAGGAATWATTGATTTAGGYGATGAAAAAAGAGATGTAATWATTGGWGGWGCGGAATTTTATCRACCAGATGATCTTATAGGAAAAGTTGTTATTGTAGTTGCAAATCTTGAACCAAAAAAAATGGCTGGAGTTGAATCAAATGCAATGCTTTTAGCTGCTGATGTAAATGAAAAACCGATATGGCTAACTGTTTCTGACGAAGTACCATTGGGTACCAAAATTAAATAGTTCATTTAAATAGTTTATATAATAACAAAAGTTTGATTTTGATCTATGATTCTATTCATAGATCATTAGGTCTTTTTCTTCTAACAACGCATGTAGATTGTTTACAGATCTGAAAACATCTGGTTCTTTTTTAGCTCCAGTACATACCAGCTTTCCTGAAGAAAAYAATAGAATCACTGTTTTAGGATCTAACATTCTGTGTATCAATCCYGGAAATTGTTCTGGTTCGTACATGCTTCTTGGCAATGTTCTTGCAGCTTCCTCCAAGTGAATTTTTCCACCWAGATTAATTGATGCTACTATGTTTTGAATTGTYACCGTAGCTTCCTTTTTTACTTTGATTCCACCYTKTCTTAATTTCTGAACAACTGTTTTRACAGCTTTTCTTGCCATGTCTTCAGATTTTGATCCAGTACAYACCATTTTTCCAGAAGTGAAAATTAATGTTGCRGTTTTTGGASTCTTTAATCGAAATACCAATCCAGGAAATTGATCAGGATGGTATTCTACATCAGGAAATAATCTAGTTATTTCATTAAGGTCCATTTTTTGGTCTACGGATGCAGACGCTACGACATTCTCTATACTTACTATTGGCTTCGTTTGTGGCATATTACAGGATTTCCAAGCGGCACTGTAATAAAAGCACTCGCCATTAAATCACTCGTAAAGACTAGATTCTTCTTAAAATCATTCAATGATGTGTTGGGTTAACGAATGATTTAATTTGGTATCATTGATCGCGTGTCTATTGGTTTTTACAAATTTTGATTTTGATCAATTTTTTGGATTTGGTGAAGATTCAAACCCTTTAATGATGTTAATCTGGATAATTCCAATTATCATTTTTGTTTTCTATGGCCAAAGAATTCAGTTACTAATAACTTCAAACGAAATTAAAAAAAGTATAAAAAAACTTGATGAGTTTAGAAATGAATCAAGAGACGTTTTAATTTCATATGTAACAAAAAATCTAAAAACACAAAAAGATCCTGTCTCAAAAATTGACAGATTCTTAGATTATTTTACAGTAATGCCAGTAGACATGGACCCGAATGGAATTGTTCCTAAAGTAAGACATTTTGTTCGCTCAAGAGAGGATTATACTAGAGAGCACGTAAGATCATTATCTCCTGAAATTAGTCATTTTGAATTAAACAAAGTACAAACTTTGGTTGAAATCGCATCCTCACTAAAATTAATTTATAAAATAATTAATCATCTGTATTTAACTGCAAAAAAACAAAACAACTATCCCTTAATTCTTCCACTTCAGATGATACTTCCATTTGTGATGGAGGCAGCAGAGGCCATGAAAAATGCAATTCCGGCTTTTTCGCAAGGACAGCCAATTGGTGACGGAATTGGTCCAATGGTAGTGGGAAAAATGATGTTAAATACCGCCAAACAAACTCTCGCATTTGAAACTGTATGTGGTGAAATAGAATATGAGGGAAGAAATCTATTTCTTCTCAAAGCTGAAGGGCCATCTGCAACTGTTGGAAGACCTGGTGATGCAGTTGAAGAAATCATTTCAAAACAAAAACTAGATACAATCATCATGATTGATGCTGCACTAAAAATGGAAGGCGAAGAGTCTGCAACAGTTGCACAAGGATTTGGTGCCGCAATTGGTGGTATTGGTACAGAACGTTTTCAAATTGAAGAAATTGCTACAAAACACAAAATTCCTGTTTTTGCAATCATCATTAAAGAATCTGTTAATGAAGCAATAACTCTAATGACAAAAAATATTGCAGACAAAGCAGATGATGTACGTTCACAAATTTATGAAATGATTAAGGATAACACCAAAGAAGGTCAAAATGTTCTCGTAATAGGTGTTGGAAATACATTAGGGGTGTCTCAATAATGTTTTCAAAAGAAGAAAAACCACTCATTCCATTTACAGTTGAAAAATGTTACAAGTGTAATAAAGAGATTAAAAGAAAATTCAAAGAAGGAGATTATCTATTCTCTGAGACAACAAAATGTCCTACATGTGATGGAAAATTACAAGTAGAGAAAATTTTTGGTGAAACTATTGAACAATAGTGGTTATGATGGCTCCTGTCTCAGTAGGAATGAAAGTATGTTCTGCCTGAGCTACAACTTGTGAATGAGTCTCAACGAGAATGGGATAGTCTTTAACTATTTTTTTCTTTATCAAAAATTCCAATAATTCCCTTGCTTTTTTTTCATCCCATTTTTTTAGTAACCATCTTAGAGCGAATGGCAACATATTGAAATTTTCCCAAATGAAATCTATCATTTCATCGGCCTCAGGACTCTTTGTCCTTTTTCTTGAAATGAGAGTAAAAATATTTTTTATTTTTCCATTTTTTACAAAGCCCGTAGGCCCTAAACCCCCACTCAGCGTTWCAAAAGGTTCACAAGMATATGATATCTATAACAACACAAAAAAATACACAATTAGAGGAGTTGCACCTGGCGCACAAATAATTCCAGTAAAAGCATTATGGTTTGGTGATAYTGTTTATGCATGGTTRTGGAGTGCWGGCTTTGAAAACAAYCAAAATGAATGGAAATTCACTGGAAAAWCAAGGGCCGACATTATTTCAAATAGTTGGGGCGTTTCAAACTTTCCTTCTTTGAATGCAGTWCCTGGAAYGGAYATCTTATCATTGATTCTTAATGTGTTAGTTAYTCCTCAATCYCTTGATTTTCAYTATCCTGGGGTATTAATGGTRACGAGCGCTGGAAATTCAGGWCAYGGTTATGGTACTTTGGGRTTRCCAASYGCATCTWCTCTTGSCATCWCAGTGGGCGCAACAACTAACAACGTCTTTGTTGGATATGGTTCCTTTAAGGATCAACCTAGATTTGGMAATACCACTGAACATTCAAACAATGTAGTTGATTTTTCAAGCAGAGGACCTGGTTATATTGGAGATCCAAAACCAGATTTAATGAGTATYGGTGCTTATAGCTTTACWCCMTCYCAAGTWACAAAACTGAAARAAGATTCCACAAAGGATCCTTTTTCATTATTTGGYGGAACWAGTATGGCTGCACCACTYGTRTCAGGAAGTGCTGCMCTTGTAATGGAAAGTCTGAATAAAAAATTTGAAGAATATGATCCRCTTRAAATAAAAAATATTCTAATGTCTACTGCCACKGATCTTTATAACGATCCATTYACTCAAGGTGCAGGWTTAGTAAATGTATTCGATGCGATAAAATTTGTCGAACAKGARAATGGCATGTTTATTGTTTATAATGATGCTACATATTCAAACATTAAAGATATTTTAGAYTCTTCTGTGGAAAGAGTAGATTCTGAGGTTTTWGGAATTAAACAATTCCAATTRCCAGACAAAAAAATTTTTCWTACTAGTTGGTTTGGYGGCCAACTATTTCCTGGTGAAAGAAGTTTAACTACATTCACAATAGAGAATCCCTCAGATGAATCTATTGAACTCACGATTAAACCTCAAACCATCRAATTAATTCAAAAAACTCAATTTCAAGGAACRACTGAACCTCAAATCCAGGATCCCATCTTAAATGAAACTGGTACMTTTGCTCCTAACTACATCAGATTATCTGATGTTAAAGAACATGAAACCTTAGCTTCACTTTATGATGAATCAAATCCAATTCCATCAGAGGCAACATTGWTGGTATTGAATGTWAATTTTCCRTTKGAAACRTTCATGAATAAAACAGATGACATTTATGCAAATGATTTGAAGATTTCATCTCTTTATCTTTATGAYTGGAATGAYAAAAATGAAGACAAYGATGTAGCTAGYGATGAAYTATCWATGRTAAACAGAGGAGGATCATGGGGAACTGTTCAAGAAATWCGTATCACTCARCCAAACGAAAAATTTGAACACACTCCTTTAGTAGGWRTYTATCCTGTGCCAACAAGAYATTCTTATTGGWTTGGTGATACACAAAAAAATTCARCYTYGATAGATTATACATTATCAAGTAGTTATTATAAAAAAGCAAAATGGGATGTGATTTGGACAAGTKCTRACAGTGTAACTGTYCCACCTAACAGTTCATCACAAGTCACTGTAACAATWATAGCTCCAATAAATTCYCAAWCAGGAGTGTATCAAGGATTTTTGACATTTGAAGGYGATRAACACACTGTAAAYGCYCCAGTGTCTTATGTAGTRAAGAAAAAAATTGAAGAAAAGGATTCAGTTRTTTTAATTCCTGGACAATCAGGTGATGATGTACTTTATGGACATGGATATGTCAAAGGAGCTTTTGATATGGTAAATAGATACATGGCAGGTGATTGGCGACAATATTATTTTGATATAGAAGATCCTMCCATCAACACTGCTGCCATCGATATTTCATGGGAAAGTGATGACACAAACCTTTCTGTATTTGTAATTGATCCGCAAGGGAGAATAGCTCAAACAAATATGCCTTCAGGAGTATTTGGACACTTTTTGGGATGGCCTTCTTTAGATTGGCTTGGCACCTCTCCATTTAGTCAAGGGGGAGGTTTTTTTCCAGTTAAAAACAAGGATGGTAAYTCAACAGTTCTTTATGTGCCCATAAATCARACTGGAACATATGGCATGTTAATTCAYACCACACTATTTGGTGGAAACTCAACAACCGAACCAATCAATATAGCTGCAAWGTTTACAACTATTTCTCATGAACAAATTCCAGAAATAATCGAAATCCCAAAATTTGTGCAGGAAGATAATGTTACTRAACAAGTARAARATGAAAAACTAAATGATTCTAGCATTGRTAAAGAAACAATAGACGAGCAAAAAATTTCTGATSAAAGTTTTAACATCTTTATAGGAATTCTAATTGGAATAGCGATTGGAGTAGTTGCCTTAATTCCATTGGTTATTAGAAAAAAGAAAATTTTAACAAAACAATGAAACAAGGTTTATAAGCAATTTGACAAGTACGGAGCTTGAATGTCAGAGCAGGATCAGAGCTCTAGTGGACTTTCCCGAAGAGATTTTCTAAAGTTGATGGGCGCAGCTGGAACTGCGTTGGCTTTTGCTCCATTTATTCCATGGGGTAATTTCATGCCAAATCCTTCATCAGTATCTCTTGAAAAAGTTAAACTCATTCTCCCTGATGGAACACAAGCTAGTGTTAACACTTTTCCAATAAATCATGCTGAAATTATTACATATCCAAAAACTAAGGATGAGGTCCTTAATGAAGAGGCATTTAGAAAATGGCAAGTAATTCGTCTACCGGAAGAATTAGGTGGTGCAAAAAAAGATGCCAGCGCATTTAGAGTTTACAGTATGATCTGCCTTCATTTATGGTGTTTATGGAAATATTGGCCACAAGAAGGAAGAAAAAGAGGAGAATGTCCTTGTCACGGAAGCRYGTANGANCCAACAACAGGGACNTGACAACCGGGATAAGAGAAAACGCGCCCGCGAGCACCGAACGGAACATAATCGCTGCGGCGATCCAGACGAATACCAGCGACAGGAGAAGACTCCTGACGTGGTTGTCACCGATCGTTTTGAGCCACGCGTGATTGACGATCACGCGGCCTGAGAGATTCGCCTGAATCTCGTCATTGTTGAACTCATTCTCGACGTAGTCTCTGATTGACGGGACAATTTCGGTTAGCAACTGGTAATCAGCGACATTCAGGTTGAAGCTGGTCATCCCCACGGCCGGCAGATCGCGGGAGCAACACCGACTGTCGGGATCTTTTCGACCTGCCGGTCAAGGGCAAGCCGACCGAGATCGACATCACGAACGAGATGCGCCAGGCCTGCCACAGCATCGTGCCGCCGATCGTGACCGCGCTCGGCGAGCTGGTCGCCTCCTTCGATCCGGAGTTCCAG
>LKGT01001780.1_pt1 | contig 17896 bp, 12 predicted proteins | sample 503861 | NCBI WGS metagenome assembly LKGT01 (sample SAMN04113194, study PRJNA297058) | marine sediment metagenome | biome: marine benthic biome; feature: marine benthic feature; material: marine sediment; isolation source: sediment sample collected at the water-sediment interface from the South......
AATCGTGGAGACTGAGACAGCAATGGACGACTCCTCGCTGGCTGGGCAGGTGTGGGTACATCCAAGCTGGGTGAATGAGGTGAAGACATGGCGACGACAGACCTGAAACTTGACGACCCTGGATCGCTGCCGAGACCCGGCCCGATCGGGCGACTAGTGCGACTTGCGTTTGGCTTGATTTGTATCTGGTACGTTTTTCTACTGATCGGGATTTCCGGCGAACTCATGAGTGGAGATGGTCGTATTCGACCCGTCGTCTGGAATGGTGTCCTCATTGGTCTTTTTCTGATCAGCTACGTAATCAATATCGGCTTTTCCCGCGCCTGGAAGAAATGGCCTGCACTTATCAGCGGTGGCATCTTTCTCGTAATTGCCGCAATCGGCTATCTGACCAAGGGGACCATTGCAACAGAGCTCTTGGCCCGTGCCGTGTGGGGCTGGGAAGTCTACCTATTTTCTCATCTGGGCGGGGCTTTCGTTATTTCCACTCTTATTGGCACACCGGGGTGTGAGATGCGAGCTTTCCACGATCTGTATTCGCGACTAACAGGCATTCCCACCAAGGAACACTACTGCCCGGTCGGGCCACTTCATCCGATCGATCAATGGGAAGCCGGTCGATCTCGAGGCTAGGCAGTTATGCAGGCAATATGAGCCGATACGTGTGTGGTCGGAGCAATTCTGCCTGGCTGGGCCAGACTGCCCCAACTTCTTTCATGCTGAGCCGTACCCCAAAAACGGGGTCGGATCTGATTCTTTGAAGTCCTGCTTTCGGCTGCCAGCAGATACATCTGCCCGGATTATCCGGGCAGACGCTCTGTTTTGGTTGATGCTCTAGCTTGCGCCAGCTGCCTCTTTTCTCAGCATGGCAAACCAGGCGCTGTTGAAGTTCCAGCCGGCAACTTCCTGCAGCAGCTCACTGGCCTCATCATTTTTTCCGGCACCCTGCAATGCTCTCGCCAGCATGTAGATATTCTTGACGTCACCAGCACCTGGGCTGGTGCTGAGATTGGCCTGCCGGTAGTGCGCGATGGCTCCGTCATAATCCTGTTGTTTGAGAGCAATCAGCCCCAACAGCTCATGGTAGCGTTCCAGCTTGCGCGGATTGGCGTCGTCGGCCAGCAACTGCGCAAACTCTTCAGCTTTCGCTTCTGCCGTTGCGTAGTCGCCTTGCCTGGCTACAAGTTTGCCTTGCCAGTAGGTGGCGGTTGCCTTCTGCTGCCGGAGGAAATCCTCGTCTCCGGTGTTGCTGCCTGCCTCTGCCAGCGATGCGGATAGTTGGTCCACTGCGCTTGCGGCCTCATCAAGCATGTCATAGTTGAAGCAGATATCAGCAATGTTTATCAGAAGGAAATTGCGCGCGCCGATTTTCTGATCCGCCGGCATCTCCAATGTGTCGACACGCCCCAGTTCACCCTTCAGTTCTTCGACGGCCGCCTCGTGATCACCAGCGTGCAGATTGACGAAGGCGCGATAATTGGCCAGCGTTGACTGGTTGACCTCCTGGCCGGCAGCGATACCCATATTGTAGTCCGCCCGGGCTTCATCGAAGTCGCCAAGGAAGGAATTGACGTGTCCACGCTTGACGGCAGCCACATCGTTATTGGCGTCCAGCTCCAGCGCCCCGGAATAATCACTTCGCGCTGCTTCGAGATCGCCCATCGCGCGATGCACATCCCCGACGTTGACCCAATAGTTGTCTTCGCCAGGCTCGAGTTTGATGGCGTGCTTGAAGTTTTTCTCAGCCTTGGCGAAATTCTTCGGGYTGTTRTWCAGRTAYGARAAGCCGAGRSYGTTGTAGCCRATTGCCTGATCCGGMGCCAGYTTGWTWRCTTTCSSGGCCGAAGCSCGGGCCYCGYCRTGYTKGTTTTGCCCGGYCWGCAAGCCGGAATARACAAGCCAYGCWCGSGGCGMRTCRGGRTAGGTATCGACAAGTTGCTTGCCRAGYCKYAAACSCTCTTYCGCATCRTTGGTRACGMMGGTMATATTTATRTCCGCCCAYAGTTGCTCACCTTYCGTGCCCTTGGCRGACAACGCCTTGGCTTTCYTGSTTGCCTTCACAAACTGCTCACCGGAGAGCGMGGTRTTWCCCAGWATGATCCAGCCGCCRACGAAATCCGGGTCSTCTTCMGTYAATYGCCTTGCTGCCTGATTGGCCTCGATAAAGTCTCCTTTATCAGCCAGCTTGCGGACCTTCTTATACTGTGACATCGCAGTCTTACTGGATGCTGACAGGGGAATACCGCCATCGTTGGCCGCCGCTTCCATCGATGCGGTTTCTGTCGCTGTTGTTGCCTCGTCTGCGACCTGTCCCACGCTGGAATCCTGTTGATCAGAGCATGCAACGAGCAATGCAGCCGCTGTGAAGCATGCCAAAAGTTTTGAAAACGTCATTTTTTTCTCCCTGCCTTTAGTAGATAAGCCGACTCGATGCCGGTCTTGATACATATAGCATAGCGCTATTTTGAGGGTTTTCCACAAGCCATGTGACCGCCGAAAACCGCTTTAGTTCGTGCATCCGGTTCTGATCCGGGCTGGATTTGAGGCACCGAAGAAATCGGCACATTGACGATGCGCCTGCAGGGCTACCGGTCAATGCACCGATACGTGTGCGGTCAAAGTAACTCTGCCTGGGCTAGGCTGCCTCAACCTCTTTCATGCTGAGCCGTACCCGGCCTTGTCGGTCGACTTCGAGAACTTTGACCTGAACGATGTCGCCCTCGGACAGTTTGTCGCTGACTTTTTCGACCCGCTCGTTCGAAATCTGCGAGATGTGAACGAGACCATCTTTGCCGGGCAAGATCGTGACGAATGCGCCGAAATCCATCAGGCGAGCGACCTTTCCTTCATAAACACGGCCCACTTCCACATCGGCAGTAATCAGTTCGATACGACGAACTGCTTCTCTGCCGGACGCACCATCAACCGATGCAACCTTGACCGTGCCATCATTGTCGATATCGATAGTCGCACCGGTTTCCTCGGTCATTGCGCGAATAACCGAGCCACCCTTGCCAATGACGTCCCGGATCTTCTCCGGATCGATCTTGAAGGTGATGATTGTTGGCGCCCATTCAGACATTTCTTCGCGCGACTCTTTGATGACGGCGTTCATTTCACCGAGGATATGGAGACGCGCATCCTTTGCCTGCGCCAGCGCATCGCTCATGATTTCTTTGGTGATGCCGTCGATCTTGATATCCATTTGCAACGCGGTGATGCCGTCGTTGGTGCCGGCAACCTTAAAGTCCATATCGCCGAGATGATCTTCGTCACCCAGGATGTCGGTGAGTACGGCGTAATCATCGCCCTCTTTCACGAGGCCCATGGCAACACCTGCAACCGGGGCTTTTATCGGCACACCCGCATCCATCAGCGAAAGGCTGGTTCCACAAACCGAGGCCATAGAGCTGGAGCCGTTTGATTCGGTAATTTCGGAGACAACACGAATCACATAGGGAAAGTCTTCCATGCTCGGCATAACAGCTTGAATGCCGCGGCGAGCCAGTTTTCCGTGGCCGATTTCGCGTCGCTTCGTTGAACCCATAAAACCGGTCTCACCGACGCAGTACGGCGGGAAGTTGTAGTGCAGCATGAACGGATCCTTTCGTTCACCTTCGATTGCATCAATGATCTGTGCGTCGCGACCCGTGCCAAGCGTTGTCACAACAATCGCCTGCGTCTCGCCACGTGTGAAAATGGCTGATCCGTGAGTTCGCGGCAATACGCCGACTTCGACGTTAATCGGCCTGACAGTCTTTCTGTCGCGACCGTCGATCCTTGGCTCACCGGCTATAACTCGTTGACGAACAATGCGTTTTTCGAGCTTCGACAGGGCACCCTTGACTTCGTCCGATGACCAGCGGGCATCGTCRSCRCCRGCGAGAGAYTCTTTTGCRGCYGCTTTGRTGTCTCCGACACTGRCCTGCCGTTCYWTCTTRTCGGTAATRCGATARGCATCRGACARWCCGCTYTCGGCASCATCTGCARCGGCTTTCTCRAGYTCTKCRTCAACSGCCGGTGCCTSCCAWTCCCATTTTGGCTTRCCGGCTTCWSCTGCCAGTTCGTTGATYGCRKYGATCGCKAYYTGCATYTGTTCGTGRCCGAACATKACSGCSCCGAGCATGACSTCYTCGGAYAGMSAKTTCGCTTCCGAYTCGACCATCAACACCGCATKYGCAGTTCCCGCGACTAYYARCTCSAGRTCCGAGTCCASCAATGCGGACGCRCCGGGGTTCAGAATATAGTTGCCGTCCTTGTAGCCTACCTTGGCGGCAGCTATCGGACCGGCRAAYGGMATRCCRGAAATCGCCARYGCAGCRGAYGCRCCAAKCAACGCCGGGACGTCCGGATSGACATCAGGATTCAGTGACATCACAGTGGCAATKATCTGSACTTCGTTCKTRAAWCCTTTTGGRAAAAGCGGCCGTACCGGCCGATCKATCAGGCGGCATGTCAGRACTTCTTTCTCGCCKGGCCGMCCTTCCCTYTTGAAAAACCCRCCCGGGATTTTGCCGGCCGAGTAAGTTCTTTCCTGATAGTTGACGGTTAATGGAAAAAAGTCGCGGCCRGGATCTGCTTCTTTCCTGCCRACGGCAGTTACGAGGACTTCCGTTTCGGCCATTTTRACCAWTACGGCTCCRTCCGCCTGACGCGCGATYGCRCCCGTTTCCATAGTGACTTCATGTTCCCCATACTGGAACGTCTTKGWKATAGCTTTCACTGTTCTACTCTGWTTATTGATCTGTACTGGCAAYGCRATCYGTTGCGAACCCGTTTCAGGGCCGACTRTTKRTTTRATCCATTGCCGAGGCGCCGMTGAAAAAAMNTAACGGCGGAGACCGAGCCGGGAAATCAGCTCGCKATACCGATCCTGGTCTYTCGATTTCAGATAGTCGAGCAACTTGCGTCGCTTGTTCACCATCTTCAARAGACCCTGCCGGGAATGATGATCTTTYTTGTGCTCGCCAAAATGGCYGGTGAGYTCYGAAATTCTTGCGGACAGCAGYGCAACCTGTACCTCAGGCGAGCCCGTATCGGCATCCCCGCGGGAATAATCCGAAATTATGCTGCTCTTTTCTTCAGTGGAAAGTGACATCTCAACGACGCTCCGAACGTTCTCTAACTCTGCTGGCCCTATTTTGCAGCGCGCTATTTTAGCGCCTGATTGGGCCGGTTGATAGCCTAAATCAGCTAAAAATCAGGGTTTTCTTCCCTGCCCACGGGCCGACTGTTTTCAGCAACCCGAAATATCCGCCGCGGCGCRATRGTRCCGTCGCYYGCCAGYTCGCCCACGCCGAGAAACTGCTTRCCRCCRTTGCYATARACCCTGACCCGGCCGGTCTGTSYMGGRTCTTSTTYYNGCCCCNATGGGCACTGCCTGACCRCYGGTRAAGCGYCYTGCGGCATCCTGGTCGATCTGCTGCKTCGGCCAGCCSGCYAATGCCGCRTCGGCGGGAAGCAGRTGCTCRCRAAGCGCTTCGGGWCYGGATGCCGCAAWGCGCTCGGCGCTCGGCAGATCCAGCATGTCCTCGGCWCGAAAGTCACCGACCGATTCCCGGTGCAGGCTGGCAGTATGCGCCACYGTGCCRACRRCCMTGGCAATATCYTCGACCAGGGTKCGYACRTAGGTACCTTTCGAACAATGYACTCGGAAGACCAGCCGSYTRCCGCTCACTTCGAGCAGGCTGATATCGTGAATSCGAACGCTGCGTGCYKCACGWTCRACGACCTCTCCCTTGCGGGCCAGCTYATACAGGCGYWTTCCGTCCTTTTTYARCGCCGAATACATCGGCGGCACCTGCTCGATKTCRCCGCAGAACCCTGCCAGGACCTTYTCCCAGCCGTGGYGRTCCAGCGTCGGKACTTCGGCTGTCGCCGTTTCMTTGCCGTCGGCATCRCCGGTATCGGTRGCGACGCCGAGACGTGCCGTGACCCGGTARATCTTGTCCGCATCGAGGAGGAAGGCGCAYACCTTGGTTGCCTCACCRAAGCACAGCGGCAACATGCCGGTTGCCGCAGGGTCCAGACTCCCCGTGTGGCCGSCCTTTTTYGCSTTGAGCAGYYTCTTGACCTTCTGCARYGCCYGGTTCGACGTGATGCCKGCCGGCTTATTCAGWAGCARCAAGCCRTCGACAGAYGCTCTCCCYGGCCCRTCACCMACASRTGTYGTCATTGCCGATTACCTGTYGGTGTCTGCGTTKYTGGCGKTCTCGATCAGCTTGCTGATCTTCATGCCAYGGGCAACGCTRTCRTCGTGCAGGAAACGAAGCTCCGGCACATGGCGAACCTKCAGCGCRCTGCCGAGTTTGCCACGCAGGAAGCCTGATGCCCGGYGYAGGCCTTGTAGTGCKGTATCCGGGTYRTCATCGGGGTTTAGCARGCTGAAATAGACCCTGGCGAGRCTGAGATCGCGCGTCATCTCAACAATCGTYARYGAAACGCCGTYGAGGCTCGGATCCTTYAYTTCAAATCGCAGCAATTCGCTCAAAGTGCGCWGCACCTGCRCAGCCAATCGCTKGTTACGTGAAAACTCGCGGGGCATTRTTCTTTGCKCTGCCGTATMAGGSGCGGGATCAKTCGAGCGTACGGGCGACTTCCACCCGTTCGAAACATTCGATCTGGTCGCCGACCTTTACGTCGTTGTAATTCTTGACGCCGATWCCGCATTCGGTGCCCGAYTTRACTTCRTTGACATYATCCTTGAAGCGTCGCAGTGATTCGAGYTCACCTTCGTAGATGACGACATTGTCSCGKAGGACGCGGATCGGATTTGCGCGYTTGACGWARCCCTCGATGACTATRCAGCCRGCAATATTGCCGAGTTTTGGCGATAYAAAKACTTCCTTGACTTCRGCGAGTCCCACAATGTTCTCGCGGATCTCGGGCGCCAGAAGRCCGCTTAYCGCCGCTTTYACATCGTCGATCGCTTCATAAATGATGCTGTAGTAGCGAACATCGACGCCGGACTCCTTGATTGCAGCACGGGCYGCRCTGTCYGCACGAACATTGAATCCGATGATSATSGCGTTTGACGCATCRGCRAGTGTRGCRTCCGATTCAGTGATGCCACCAACGCCGGAACTGATGACTTTGACTTTTACTTCGTCATTSGACAGCTTCGTCAGGGCRTCACGCAGTGCCTCGGTACTGCCATGCACGTCCGATTTGATCAATAAAGGYACYGTGGCCGCMKSTGYYTCGGTCATCTGGCTGAATACRTCTTCAAGTTTTGCRGCCTGCTGCTGAGCCAGTTTGGACTCRCGGGACTTGSTCYGACGGAACTCCGCGRCCTCTCTGGCCTTGCGCTCGTTCTTGACGACGAGGAAGTCGTCGCCSGCGCTGGGCGTCTTGGACAGGCCGAGCACAACGRCCGGGSTGGATGGACCCGCYGACTTGATCGATTTCTGGGTYTCRTCAAACATGTTTCGRAYGCGGCCGTACTCTTCGCCCGCGATGATCATGTCRCCCTGCTKCAGCRTTCCSGCCTGCACCAGCAAGGTRGCTACCGCGCCGCGACCTTTCTCGAGGCTGGATTCGATAACAATGCCACGCGCCGGACCCTCCGCGAYTGCTTTRAGGTCCATGATCTCAGCCTGCAGCACRATAGCATCCAGCAACGCATCGACGCCTTCTCCYGTCTGTGCAGAGACRTTCACGAACAGRTGCTCWCCRCCCCACTCTTCSGAAATRATCTCGTGTTGCGACAATTCATTCCTCACTCGCTCTAYGTCGGCGTTCTCCTTGTCAATCTTGTTGATCGCAACAACGATCGGTACCTTGGCCGCRKTMGCATGCTCGATCGCTTCAATAGTCTGTGGTTTGACGCCGTCATCGGCGGCCACAACGAGGATGACGATATCSGTTGCCTGCGCACCACGRGCTCGCATGGCYGTAAAYGCRGCGTGGCCCGGCGTRTCGAGRAACGTGATASTCCCTTTRTCKGTTYTTACATKGTACGCGCCGATATGCTGTGTAATGCCGCCGGCCTCACCGGCCGCGACCTTGGTRTGACGYACATARTCGAGCAGGGACGTCTTGCCATGATCGACGTGSCCCATGATGGTTACCACAGGTGCTCGTGGAACTTCKTCGCCTGTCGGYTGCTCGTCGGCRAGTAAGTCCTCGTCGAYAGCCGTGCCACTGATCGGCTTCGCAATGTGTCCCARTTCTTCSACAACGAGAATCGCRGTGTCCTGATCRATGACCTGATTGATGGTCACCATTGCRCCCATATTRAACAGAACCTTGACGACTTCGTTGCCCTTKACGGCCATGCGCTGCGCGAGTTCCGCTACTGCGATRCCYTCAGGAATCTCKACCTCGTGCACAACGGGCGCSGTGGGTCTTTCGAAACCGTGCTGTCCGTCAGTACTCAGGGAYACCGGCCGTCGCCTGATCGGCGYCTTGCGCTTRCGGCGGCCACTCTTGTCGCCGGCGACRTGCARTTCTTTGCGGCCGTAGCGTGTATCCGTCGGCTTGCCTTTTTTCTTGTCCTTGTCCYTGGCGCGGCGATCYCGGGCATCCTGCTCRGCTTTTTCGAYCYGGGCRCTCTCTTCCGCCGCCGCTTGTGCTGCTTCGCGTGCTTCGCTCTCGGCCTGCTGYTTGGCTTCAWCCTCCTTGCGGCGGCCCTCTTCCTCCAACCGTGTTTTCTCTTCTTTCTCTGCCTTCAAACGCTCCTGCTCGTGTTTCTCGGCATCAAGACGATCCTGCTCTTCCTTGCGCTTGCGATCGAGTTCCTCCTGTTCYTTTTGCGCCTGCTCCTCGAGCACGTTWCGCTTGATRTAGGTYCGCTTCYGCCGAACCTCTACRTTWACCGTGCGCGAGCGACCCTGCGCGCCTGCCARCCTCAGCTCCGACAKCGATTTGCGGYGMAGCGTTATYYGGCGCGGGGCRCCATCRGAAACCAWSGWGTCSTCCTGGCCGTGACTRCGCCGGAGRTGTGTCAGGAGTTCGAGYTTGGCGTCCTCKGAAATCGTRTCTTCCGATCCACTGACCTCRATGCCCGCCTGGTCGAGTTGCGACAGCAACTTGTCGACGGAAACTTTCAATACATCCGCAAATTGTGCAATTGTGACATCAGCCATTGTCTAACTCCTGATGAACCAGTGATCAGGCCTGTTGTTCCGTTTCAAACCAGTGCGCGCGCGCTTTCATGATCAGCGCCGCAGCCTTTTCCTGATCCATTTCCTTGATCTCGAGCAAATCRTCCGTCGCCARCTCYGCGAGATCTTCMCGSGTTACAACGCCTTCACTYGCRAGYGTGAATGCGAGACCCTTGTCCATGCCTTCAAGACTCATCAGGTCCTCAGCRGGCTCCGCCTCGTCGATCTTCTCTTCCTGGACGATCGCCTGGGTCAGCAGCACATCACGAGCGCGGGTGCGCAGCTCGTTGACGATGTCCTCATCAAACTCCTCGATTTCCAAAAGTTCTGCGGACGGTACGTAAGCCACTTCTTCGATCGTCGAGAAACCTTCCTGAACCAAAATGAGCCCGACTTCCTCGTCCACGTCGAGCTGTTTGGAAAACAGTTCGATCAGCGTACGCATTTCCGCTTCGCTCTTTTGCTCCGCATCGGTTTCCGTCATTACATTGAGTTCCCAACCGGCMAGTTCACTCGCGAGACGAATGTTCTGACCGCCACGGCCGATMGCCTGYGACAGCTTTTCTTCRTCGACGGCAATATCCATGCTGTGGGCGTCTTCGTCGACCACRATGGACACCACCTCGGCGGGCGACATGGCRTTGACSACGAAYTGGGCCGCGTTSTCRTCCCAGAGAATAATGTCGACRCGYTCKCCRGCCAGTTCGTTTGAMACCGCCTGAACACGAGAGCCACGCATACCGACACAGGCACCCACCGGGTCRATSCGTGCGTCATTGCTCTTGACRGCRATCTTCGCCCGCAGTCCGGCATCCCGTGCTGCGGCMAGAATCTCRATCAGTCCCTGGCCGACTTCGGGAACTTCGATCTTGAACAGTTCGAYCAGGAACWGTGGSGAGGTTCGTGTCATGAAGAGCTGTGGCCCGCGCTGTTCCGASCGAACTTCGGTCAASAGCGCCTTCATGCGATCCTGCGGGCGAACGGGCTCTCGCGGAATCATCTGKTCACGGGAYACAAATCCTTCGGCATTGCCTCCCAAATCGATATAYACGCCATTGCGGTCGACSCGTTTGACGATGCCGGACAACAGTTCRCCTTCCCGRTCCTTGTATTCCTCAACGACCTGCTCGCGCTCAGCCTCGCGAACCTTTTGCACGATCACCTGYTTGGCAGTCTGCGCGGCRATCCTGCCGAAKTCGACCGARTCCATCGGTACCTCGACRTRGCCGCCTGGCTCRGCMTTYTCGTYGACRTCGACAGCRTCRATCATGCGCAGYTCSCGATCYGGGAACTCGAGSTCCGKCGACTCGTCYTCGAACACSAGCCADBDCCGGAACGTVTCGTAYTCGCCKGTCTCGCGGTCGATCGCRACGCGAACMTCKATRTCYTCRCSRTGTCGKCTGCGWGTYGCAGACGCCAGYGCSGCTTCGATGGCCTCGAATATRATSTCYTTVKCGACSCCCTTTTCGTTCGAAACGGCATCGACAACCATCAGRATTTCTTTASTCATTKDCCTGCWACTCCRCTRAAGCGTCGGYAYCARYCTSGCSKAYTSRATYGTCGCTATCRRCAAWCGATGCGACTCGCCRTCCACCTCRAYTTCTATGTTKTCCTYGTYCRCGGCCCKYAATGCGCCGCGAAAATTTCTTCGTCCTKCBACCGGAAAGMGCAATTTCACVCGGATATCTTCDCCCATRWAYCKTTSAAAATGCTCAACYTTCGTMARCYTKCGRTCCAGYCCSGGGGAAGASACYTCRAGYACRTARYGSCCCGGCACSGGATCCTCAACATCCARYARTGCGCTGATCTGCCKGCTKACCGTYTCACAGTCCTCCAGCCCGACVCCRTCGGNCTTWNTCGATGAAAAGCCTGATGACGCYSTSCCGGCCCTCGAGYTTGATCTCGAGGTCCGTCAATTCGTAACCCAGACGTTCCACGGYGGGTTCCAGCASTTTCATCAATTCCTCACGGCTCACCNGACTACATCACCTAACTATATGTTCGTAAAACGAAAAATGGGCCTCTGGCCCATTCTTATTCTGCTCCTTASCYYTGCCCGGAATCYRGCCCGGGCAACAAAAAACCCCATAGCGGGGYTWTKWYTCTACCAAGAAYYTGGTAGCGGGGGCRGAACAARCCAGCWRTYAGCCTGWTYCCRCCACCTCGCAGGYCGCGGATTATAMGGYAAYYTTWRKCCTGCACGCAACGCCATTGATCACTCTGCACAGACCGATTCTTGCCATTTGGATCGTACATGAGGGCCGTCTATACTGTTGCTGGTGTTCGGCTCGTTCCGAAGGATGAATACCTTGCGCAAAATAATTACAACAATGCTCCTGGCGCTTCCCCTCGCCTCACCACTGGCTGCCCAGGACCTCGCATCGATATGCAAGGGCGTTGGAGAACTGAGGATCGGGCAGTGGGTCGAGTTTCAGGCAGATGCGCCCATCGTAAAGACACTGAACGGTCGCATCGCCATTGTTGGTGAGAAGACGGTAGACGGATCGCGTCATTTCTGGCTCGAACTCAACATAGTCAACCCAGTCGGCAATACGATCATGCAGCTTCTCATTCCGAGCTACCCGTATCCGGCCGAGGCCGTCAGCGGGATGATTATGCAGTTGGCCCCCGACCTGGTGATGGAGTATCCCAAAGAAATGGCCAGCTCGATGAGCGGGCAGCAGCGCGACAATCTGTCCACGCCAACCTTCCAGGCTTGCAATGAGTCAGAGACTGTCGGTGTAGAGACGATAACAGTGCCGGCCGGCACGTTCGAGACCGTCCGCGTCAAAACTCGACTTGGCGGTGGCGAAACGGATATCTGGATTTCGGCAGCGGTACCATTCGGCGTTGTCAAATTCGCGGATACTAATGGTGACGGTCTCAAACTGATGGCCTACGGGATGGACGCGAAGTCTTCAGTAACCGGGACGCCGATGAAATTCGGTCAGCCGCCGAACCAACAAAACTGAATGACCCTCGCCTATAAGGCGAGGGATTTCCACCATCCCCGATAGGGACACTAATACCGGAAAAATCATGTGGCTCCCGTCCAGATGATTTGGCCGTTGCTTATTGTCGATATTCGTTAGCGGTTTCCTGTTTGTGTCAATTCATCAACTCATGTCGGCGCAAAAGGGCGCCGGATGTCCTTCACCGTAGGCTCAGCGCTGCCAGCCTTGAAGCTGCATGTATGCGTCTGCACGCTCTGCCCGGGCCGGTGATTCCGGAACCTCGTGACGGCGTGCTATCGGCACAGACCTCGCCGACAGCAAAAGGGCTGGTCGAAACCAGCCCTTCCGAGTCGCTGCATATATACAGCCATTTTGTGCCAGCGGGGGCCTGATGTGTTGTTCCTACAGTCCTTCAGCGGGTACGTCTCAAATAGCACCACCCCCATCACGTCCGTTTCGCTGTTCGAGGTTCGGTCGGGAGAACCTGCAAGGTGACGTTACAGGCTTTGAGCAAAGCGTGCATCGTCGTGAATGACGACATGGTGTCAGGCTTCAGCGTTTTATATACGGTAACGCGATTGATGCCAGCTTTTCGAGCAACAGCCGTTACACCTTTTGCTCGAATAACATCCGCCAATGCCATCTTCAGTACGGCCTCATCCCCATCAAGGATTGCTTCATTGATGTACGCGGACGCGGACGCGGGATCCTTGAGATCCTCGTACAATTGATCCTTGATGTTCAATGCTCYGCTAGCAGCCATGTTCTTGCTCACTTGGTCCGTTGCTCAAAATCTTTCAGTCGTGCGCGTGCCTTTTCGATTTCACGGTCCTAGTTTCGCTTACCGGAACTGCCCAAAAGCAGCACGATTTGACCGTCAATTGCCGCGAAGTAGATGCGAATGGCCTAACGAAACTTAAGCTCGTGCAAACCGCCACGCAGATTCTTACTCTTGCCAAAGTGGTCATTATCCTCAATGGCGTGAAGTCAAGTCATCGCTACACCGCGCGGCGAAGTGTGCCGTCCAGCCCATCAAACCAGTCGAGATACGGAACTCGTCCTTCGTTGGTTTCATAAGCTTTTAACTTCACCCGGACATGCTAACCGAAGTGTAGCCTATGGGCAACACTTTGTGCGAAACACGTGACCTCGGTCAGGTTTTTTGGAACTAGGCACGCGCTGCGGCTAAATGAAAACGCCGCCCACAGGGGACGGCGTTTCTTGAGTGGTAGCGGGGGCGTGATTTGCTCTGTTCCTACAGTACCAACACGCATTCGCCTCAAATAAGTCAATCCGGCTTGCTTAGGCGATCTCTAAGCCACCGAATGTCCGCTCTTACCGAAAGCGGCCATTCAAATGCTCTGAATATTGAACTTCTGACCGGCAGCTTACGGCTGCGATTTCAACCGGTCGATGCAACACCTTCGTTAATCCTCTCTGCTGGGGTTTCGATCCCCCCGTGCGAGGCCAACTGGTGATAAACAGACGATTGGTATCTTCGCAAACTCGGCTTGCGTCGTGTCACTTACATTGAGGAAATCTGACAGGCCGCTTTTCCCGAAAGCGGACATTAAAATTACTGAAAAGAGCGTGAATTTAGGGGCCACTAACGGCCACAAGCGGAAGTGCGGTGCTGAAACTACCAACGACTTATGAGGGCCATGACCGTTCAGTAATAGCTGAAAGTTAATCCTCTACAAGGAAACTTCTGAGCTGGTCCGCGCGAGTCGGGTGGCGCAGCTTGCGAAGTGCCTTGGCTTCGATCTGGCGAATTCGTTCACGCGTGACGTTGAACTGCTTGCCGACTTCCTCGAGAGTATGGTCGGTGTTCATCTCGATACCGAAACGCATTCTGAGGACCTTTGCTTCCCTCGGCGTTAGTCCAGCCGCCAGCACCGAGTGCGTGACTTCCTTCAGGCCTTTCGATATTGCTGAATCGACCGGAGAATGCACGGTCTGGTCCTCGATGAAGTCGCCGAGATGTGAATCTCCATCATCGCCGATTGGCGTCTCCATGGAGATCGGTTGTTTGGCGATCTTCAGAACCTTGCGCACCTTGTCCTCCGGTATCTCCATGCGCTCGGCCAGCTCGTCCGGCAGGGGCTCACGGCCCATCTCCTGAACCATCTGCCGGGAGATACGATTTAGTTTGTTGATCGTCTCGATCATATGTACTGGAATGCGGATTGTGCGCGCCTGGTCAGCGATTGAGCGTGTGATTGCCTGGCGGATCCACCAGGTCGCATAGGTCGAGAACTTGTAGCCGCGGCGGTACTCGAATTTGTCGACGGCTTTCATCAAGCCGATGTTGCCTTCCTGAATCAGGTCAAGGAATTGCTGGCCGCGATTCGTGTACTTCTTTGCAATCGAGATAACGAGTCGGAGGTTCGCTACGACCATCTCCTTCTTGGCCCGGCGTGCCTTGGCTTCACCAATCGACATTTGCCGGTTGATCTCCTTGATCTCGGCGATCTGAAGGTTCGTCAGCGTTTCGACCGCGAGTAGCTTGCGTTGTGCCCGCAACACGTCGTCTTTGAGTTTAGCTAGGGTCGACGAATGCTTACGCTTTGCGCGAATGTGCTTTTCGATCCACCTGAGATCGGTCTCGCGCTTCGGGAAGCTCGCCAGAAAGTCTTTCTTCGGCATGCCCGCGTCCCGAACACAGATCTGCATGACCTGGCGCTCCTGTGTGCGAATGACCGAGACCGAGCCACGCAGATTACGAACGAGCAAATCGAACATTTTGGGCGCCAGCTTCAGCTCCATGACCTTATCGGCGAGGTCGGAACGGGCTTTAATTGTTCTCTTGTCGGCGCTGCCGTGCTTCTCGAGCAACGTCAATATCTTCCTGTAGAGTCGTCGAATGACTGTCATCCGAGCAGCAACCTCTGCTGGATCCGGTCCTGTGTCTACGGCGTCTTCTTCTTCCTCTTCGCTCTTGTCATCGGCATCCCATTTTTTGACCGGGGATTTGATCTCGTCCGGTGCATTCGGGTCGATGAATCCAACGACAAAAACCTGCATGCGCGTATCGCCGACGGCCACCGCCTCATAAACCTCAAGCAGTTTTTCCATGGTCGGCGGGAACTGCGCCATATAGTACTTGACCTGGTTTAGACCGTCTTCGARGCGCTTGGCGATCTCGATTTCGCCTTGACGCGTAAGAAGTTCAACGGTGCCCATTTCACGCATGTACATGCGCACTGGGTCGGTGGTCCGGCCAAACTCGGCATTGATACTGGTAAGTGCAACTTCAGCCTCTTCCGCTACATCATCGTCAGTGGAAACGGCGCTGTCAGAATYGASAAGGATGGATTCTGCGTCCGGTGCTTTTTCGTGCACCGAAATGCCCATGTYATTGATCATGTTTACGATGTCTTCGATCTGTTCAGGATCGACGATATCGTTTGGCAGGTGATCGTTTACTTCCGCGTAAGTCAGGTAGCCTTGTTCCTTACCACGGGCAATTAAATCCTTAAGTTGCTGCGATCGCCTCTGGCCGTTAATTACTGCGCGTTTGTCGCTCAAGACGGTTTGACCTTTAAATTAAAAATGCAAACGTGCTGTCGCCGCTGCGGTGCCCTTATGCGCGTCATCGCCCTGATCGAAAAACCGGACATCATCGAGCTGATCCTAAAATACCTCGACCGCTGGCGCATATCGTACCGTCCAGTATATAGGGCTAATGTCCGCTCTGCGTCGGCAGCGGCCCTTGGTTATCGTATCAAGCGAATGGCCGCTAACGGGCTGTGATCTCAATGGGTCGATGCAACACTTTAACCAAAACGCTTGAAGATGGCGTGCATGCTGATGAATTAAAAGAATCGTCGAGGTTTTACCGCGGAATAGAAGGCGGAGTTGAGGGACCGCTGGAAGCAAGCAGGGGCGCTAAAGTCGAGTGGGCGAGCATCTGGTGAACCCTCAATCGTCTGTTTATCACCAGTTGGCCTCGCACGGGGGGATCGAAACCCCAGCAGAGAGGATTAACGAAGGTGTTGCATCGACCGGTTGAAATCGCAACCCAAAGCAATGGTATGGACTCCTCCTCCCCTAAACGGCATCTAAGTGCCACACTGGTAAACGAAATCAACCAGTCAACGGAAAAGAGGAGTCCACCATGAAGCTTAGTAGAGTTGGAGTCGATTTGGCAAAGAACGTTTATCAGTTACACGGTGTTGATCGATCTGGCGAGACGATATTGAAGCGCCGCCTGAAGCGTCATCAATGGCTCAAGGTGTTGCTGGATAATACGGAGCCAGGTTGTGTGATTGGCATGGAAGCGTGCGCCAGTGCACATCACTGGGGTAGGGAGCTTCAGTCACGAGGTTACACGGTCAAGTTGATTCCGCCGCAATTCGTCAAACCGTATGTGAAGAGTAACAAGAGTGATGCCAAGGATGCCGAGGCGATCTGTGAAGCGATGAGCCGGCCGAACATGCGTTTCGTGACAGTAAAGACGGTGGCGCAACAGGACATCCAGGCCACGCACCGCATCCGTGAAGAGCTCAAAGTTCGGCGCACCGCCAAGGCCAACCAGATCCGGGGTTTAGTGGCCGAGTACGGCCTGGTGGCACCGAAGCGTTTAAGTTCACTTCGTGCTGCGATCCCGTGCTGGCTTGAAGATGCTGAGAATGGTTTGACGCATTACTTCCGTTCCCTGCTACAGGGTCTGTGGGACGACCTGCTTATCCTGGATGATCGCATGTGCGAGATGGATAAAACGATCAAGCAACTGGCTAAGGACAATGAAGACTGCGTGCGCTTGCAGCAACTGCGCGGTTTCGGTCCGATGATATCCACCGCCATGGTGGCCACGGTGGGAGATGCCAGGCAATATCACAAGAGCCGGCAGATGGCTGCTGCCATCGGGATCACCCCGAGGCAGCATAGCTCGGGCGACAAGCATCGCCTGCTCGGCATTAGTAAGCGTGGTGATGTTTACTTGCGAATGCTGATGATCCACGGCGCAAGATCGGTGGTGACTCGAGCCAAACACAAAGATGATCCGCTCAGTCGCTGGGTCACTGAGATCGCGACGCGGCGGCATCCAAACGTGGCTGCGGTGGCATTGGCCAACAAGAACGCACGCATGGCCTGGGCCATGCTGCGCAACAAAACTGATTACAATCCTGACTTTGCAATGAGCTGAGACAGGATGTATGTAAGGAGACCCTCCAAGACGATTGCTTAGCAAACTGCTTAATGGCAAACAGGTCGAACCGACGTCAGGGAAACCCGGGAATGTCCACGTACTTGAAAGTACGACAAAGCGATTGGGACTGACGCGCGAATAAACCATTATGGCCCGGCATCAACGTATGCTGACTTTAGAGGCCGGATATACGTATGCAGTCGTACCATGTCTGCCAGAACAGCTTGCTTGCAAATGAGGAGGAGTCCATATACGGACATTGCAAGCGCTTGTCTCGCTGCGATGATTTCAGCACAAATTGCTTACATTTAGAGCAAGCAATAGGCAGCTTTCTGCTACGGTAACTTCAAATCTCTGCCTGTTATTCGCAGACCCATTCGCCATCCACCTTTTCGCAGAAATCTGGTGACTCGCGCTGCTCCCACAAATCAACGTTGCCGATCAACTCGGCGACCTCGAGATACTTTGGGTGTGCTGTAAAGCCCAAGCGCCGAAATATAGTGGCGTTGTGTACAGGGATCTCAGCATCCGACCAAGTTGAGTCAGTAAGGTCAAGATTAAAAATAAGTTCGAAATGTCGGTCAAGGAACCCAAAAATCAGATACCTAAGGGTCAGATTGTTCTGCATCGTGACCGTATACTCTTCTGGCATGGAAGCGACGATTTGCGGGATGCGACGATCCAGG
>LKGT01006701.1_pt8 | contig 17837 bp, 26 predicted proteins | sample 503861 | NCBI WGS metagenome assembly LKGT01 (sample SAMN04113194, study PRJNA297058) | marine sediment metagenome | biome: marine benthic biome; feature: marine benthic feature; material: marine sediment; isolation source: sediment sample collected at the water-sediment interface from the South......
ACAAAACCRAATRTTCTTYTTACATTAACGTTGATAGATCCTGATGAAAATGAAGTAAAAGTAAAAGAAAKTTTTTCKGACAAAAATGGAAAGATTACCGAARGTTCCTTTAGAWTRCCTTCTGAGGCARAGCCWGGAATGTGGAAAATTAAKGCCAAAAGYGGTKCAAATTTTRATKTRRTAGAAATMGAGGTAAYTACAATYWCAATAGARGGGATGGTGATAAYGGTGGWAGAGGGTGAWSWAATTCCAKSAGTAGGAAAAACKATCACWATTARGGTATTAGGTGCTAAACARACAGTAWMTATMGAAATTATCYCAGAAAAAGGAGACATWWTYGAATTRTCATTYGTGGCATCAGCTGAGGGGAAAATAATYATACCTTGGATYATACCWCCMGAWATTGWACCKGGAAYTTATACATTCAAAGCAACKGATGCMYRTAACACTGCTGAAACAACATTTGAATTAAAGTAACGTCAAACAATTTTATTTCAGATAATTTCGAATTAAAGAATGAATCTTAGAGATAAAATTWCAGAATATCCAAATTTTCCTAAAAAAGGAATATTGTTTCGTGATTTTAGTCCCATTTTGAAGGATCCTTCTTCATTATCATATATTGCCGATGAATTTTCAAAATTTTTCCATCCTAAKGATATTGATTTGTTTGCAGGAATTGAATCRAGGGGATTTTTACTWGCMGGTATTCTTGCTGCTCGATACAATAAAGGAATGATTATGATMAGRAAAGYCGGAAAATTACCTGGKAAAACAAKCAAGTTGTCATACAAAATTGAATATGGTAAAGGWAYAATTGAAATTCAAAAAGATGTAATTAGCAAAGGTCAAAGAATWATTATTTGCGATGATTTACTTGCCACAGGTGGAACTGCAAAAGCATCTGCAAAATTAATCGAGAAGATAGGYGGRAAGATCACAGGTTTTGCATTTATTATTGAATTAACAGAGTTAGGSGGAATGAAAGGAATTAGYCAATACAAGTGTAAATCATTGGTGAAATACTAATGGAAAAAGATGTRGAGATTGGAATTTTTGGTGGCACAGGAATTTATGATTCAGGTTTGMTTGAAAATCCACAAGAAATTACAATTGACACACCATATGGAAAGCCATCAGATYCAATWACAATAGGAATTTTTAAAGGAAGAAAAATTGCYTTTTTACCACGACATGGAAAGAAACACACCATTGCTCCACACATGATAAACTATMGGGCAAATATTTGGGCTTTCAAGGAATTGGGAATTTCAAGAATTATTGCACCATCGGCTGTTGGAAGTTTAAAAGAAGAGATTGARCCKGGTCATTTTGCWTTACCRACACAATTTTTGGATTTCACCAAATCAAGAATAGGTTCCTTTTCTGAAGATGGCAGAGTTATTCATATCTCAGTTGCAGATCCATTTTGTCCAGAATTRCACKCATCAATTGAAAAAGTAGTAGAGGAACAAGGKGASAMAATCYACAAGGATTGTACTTATGTATGCATTGAGGGTCCAAGGTTTTCAACKAAAGCAGAATCAAAATTCTATAAAACCATAAATGCGGATATTATTGGAATGACTTTAGTACCTGAATGTCAGCTGGCAAGAGAGGCCCAAATGTGTTATGCTTCATTATCTACRGTAACTGATTATGATGTATGGGCAGAAAAACCCGTTACTGCAAAARAAGTWTTAGATACACTTGAAAAAAATGTTAAAAGAACAAAAAAAATTTTGGCGAATTTAATTGAAAAAATTCCTACTACAAGGGAATGTGCTTGCTCCAAAGCTCTAGAAGARGCCGAATTTTAGTCATCAACAAAAGATTCTCTTTTCAACCCTTCTGGAAGGGWTAGATCACCWTGGAGAAGATTTTTCTGCAATTGTATTATTACATCATCAATATTGTAYCCAAGTGATTCTAATTTTTTTTCAGTAGTTTTTGATATTTTTGCTCCTATGTTTTGTCCTCCAATTCTACCAAAAGCAATGGCAGTGAATCTAAAAGAATGATCATCAATTGTAAAATTTCCTGTTATTTTTGCTGCCATTTGGCTTCCATGAACRTTATTGATATTAACTTTAAGGTTCATGGTAAAAATTAAATTTCTACTACCTTGTTAACGTGATCATYTACCAAAAAGCTCCAGTGATTATCATCCTCAACTTTGAAATYCTTGACTTTTAATGCGATGACATTCTCATCWAGACATTCATGCTTGATTTCACCATTTTCTTTTAACTTGACTAATTTCCACTTGTATTTACTCTGTTGAAGTTTACATATAGAWACTGCCCATTTTGCATCAGGGTCTATTTTTGGCATACCCACCGTTTCAGCAATTTCCTCAATTCCTAGTTGTTTTTCTTCACAAAATTTCTTTTTGCATTTAACACATCTCCAAACATCAACTGAACCTATGGTTTTCTCGTCAATGTTGATGTTAATCACACCAAAGTATACTGGTTGATGTTTACAAGACTCTGTATCTATACTCAATGTTGTAAGCCAATGACTAGCATTATTTAGTTCTTGCATCATCATAAGGTTTTTCAAGTATTACGCCGATACTATCAACTATTTTATTTCGTTTAAATTCAATATTCTCTTTTTCACATAATCTTCTATACATATTGACGGCAGTAAATCTTGGATGCATTGCCTCAAATTCTGTTTCAGAAATATCGATAAAGGCACCTAATGCCATAAGCTCCTTAGATGTTTTTAAGGCAAGATCTTTTGAAATGTTTAGTTTTTCTGCAATTTGTGATTTGTTCATTTTCCCATAACATGTAATCAAGAGAAATGTTTTAGCTTGTATAGAATTTAATTTAATTTCAGAAACTAGTTTCTCTTCAATATGAGAGGTGTCCATGGGTTTTGAAGAGAATCTCGAATAAATAAAGTGTAATTATGAAAATCGTTTTTTAGTTAAGAACTTCCTTGATATTTTTAAAGAAAATCCCATGGCGATAAAATGAACGATTCCACCGATTATTGTTGCTTGAAGGAGATCATCCAAAATCCACCAAAACAAAAAGAATGTAGAAAGAGATGGAATGATTACAAAAATTGAAATAATTGTGCCCTTTAAAATAATTTCTTTTATGGTTAGTTTATCTACTTGTTTTCCATCAGACAWCAAATCAGCCATAACTTTTGACAATAAAAACCAAAGATACTTTATATTTGGCAAATACTGATTTTGTCTGTTTGKCAAGTYACAAGGGAGYATATTCAAATGAACARTCATTAAATTTTGTAATTCCTATAATGATTATYCTATTTCTWGGAATAATTTATGTMATGACTCAAAGATCAGGTGAWGGATTTGTAAGTTTCATTTTGATWGGAGTRGCTGSAKTWACTATGTTTTWTTGGGTAAGAGTAWTAAAGAAAATGACAAAAGACCAAAAACCAGCATTTTCAGCAAGAGAAGTAGAACCAAAAAATTGGGTTTATGATCTCATTAAGGGTGACGGTGATTTTGTATTTGTAGCAGAAGTTCCAGGGCCTGAAGATAAAATAATGGTAAGACTRATTGATGGAGTTTTGTATGTACGYGGWACGGCAAATTTTTCAAAAGAAATTCCAATTGAAGGATCCAATGAYATGCAGATCTTTGATTTCAAATATAGAAATGGYGTTTTGACTTTAAGAATCAAAAAAGGTTAGAGACTTTTTGCTAATTCTAATTTTTGTGGTAGATATTTTTCAGTAATATTTGTCAATCCRTACTTTGAGAATGCCTCWAGTTCAGCTTTTCTTTTAATTCGTAAAAATACGTCCAACTCTTTTTTCCATATTCCATCTTGATAYCTAGGATCTTTTTGTAAATCATGACATCGCTTAATATCAGATTCCGTCATTGGGATGGTTGGTAGTTTATATTTTTCAATATCTGTAGCCCACACGCCAACCCATTTTGCATCTGGAACTGTTAATTCTCTAAGATGTGCAGCGTTAGCAGAACCTGATTTTATTACCATGGCGATATGTTCTCCATACACGTCACCATCTGTTAAAATAATAACCGGCAGTTTCATTTCAGCATGTAGTCTTTTCAAAAGAGTTCTTGTAGAACGTGGAGCTTGTCCGCCAGTATTAATAATAATCGCCTTGAATTTTTTATCAATTTGTTCTTCAACAAATCTTGTGAACAATCCACCTTTTTCAATAGCAATAACAATTTCAGCAGTTGTATCAACTAATTCTGCTGTAGTCAAACTTGGACCTATCGCATAACCATCAGGATGGTTTGACAAGTTCATTGTTTTTCCCTCATAACCTGGAATTGTGTATTCAATGTTCAAGTCACCAAAAATAGAACTGCGTTCTTCAGGAAAGATATGAAAGTCTTCTCGTGCTCTTGAGGTTACTGCCTCTAAATCCACAATAATACTATCTGATTCACCTTGATCCTCAAAATCAATTTCAAAAGCTTGAGAAGAATAATAAATATCTCTTAAGGTTGATGATTTTTTTTCAATCGTTAATCTATTTGCAAAAAATGCAAGCCACATCAATTGTGTAAAAGATCTTAATTGRGAGGTATTTTTTGAACTCCTAAGAGCTGAAGCGTTTCCTAAAACGTATTGACGTATTTTTTTATCATAAACGATGTTACTGACTGATCTACTGGGAATRGAAAATTTTGGAAATYGYCCGTTATCTAAWTCATCATAGATTTTTGCTCCATGRYTTTTAAGCATCTCAAGAATGTTTTTTTGTTTWTCTTGAGCCTTTTTACTTAATKCCYTTGTYTTGCTTTCAGATTTTTTACTCATTTWCTATGGGTTTCTCCTCTTGTAATAWTTTTTGGAAATTTGGTTCTTTTTTCTTTCCCGCAAGTTCTGTACAGAATTGKGCRATTAAAGGAACATATTTTGCATAAAGGTTTGCTCTCTTTTTTGCAGCTTCTGCTTGACCTCTTTTATTCATAAAGACAGATAATTTTCTAGCAATGAATTGRATGGACAATTTTAATTCYCGTTCGATTTCTGGTCTRTCGGCAACATTTTCCTTTCCTGCAGTTTTGTATGGRATYCTAGTAGAACAAACATGYGATACAATAACYAAKGGAGGATCCCCCTTTGCTTTATAGCGACTCCAATCAATATCATTYACAACTTTTAAGACYACATCACTTCCTTCATCATAAAGTAATGGAATGCGATTAGCAAATCGATACACTTTGATTCCRCGTGTTYTWATATCKCCACCATARGCTATTCCCATTTCTACAATAAATGGAAATCCTGAATAYGCAGATGCAYTACGCTGGATAACASWWATGAAATCGGGGTTGAAAAATTTCCTCATTCCTTTCTCTAGTGGCATGTCTCCCAAKGGTGCAAGACAACTAGAGTCAGGAGYCATAAAGTCATCAAATTTTTGTAAAGAATTGCATAGTTTGGCAAGTTCTACRTTGGTCATTGTTCCAAGACGTTTTTCAGGCTTRAATCCGGCAAATTTTGCAAATTTTAYWGCGGTWGTAGGACCAACTCGCTGGAACTTTTTTGTCAAAAAGGCAATCAAAGTTTCTCCTTGAACGGTGTTTGCTAATTGTTTGTAGTATTGGCTTTCAGGATCCATATCTACTGATTTTGATGTAGAATCTCCAAAGTCCCAATATACTAATTTTTTATTTGGAACATCTACATCCTCAATYYTTATTTTATTTAGTTTCTCAAAATCCATTTTAAGAAATGACATTAAAGCAATTACAACTCTTACTTGTCTAGAAAGAGTTTTCCAACGTTTYCTAGCTTTATCCATTATTGCTGTAAAACTAAAAYTCTTTTTTGAAAGRCCCAAATCTTTTCTAACTTTTTCAATCATTGCGTCATCTATTGTTGGAATTGCAAACTGGGATTCAACYATCATTCTTCTAATGGTTTCAACGTCAACTCCATACGGATGAGGTCTAATAATGGTTGGAGGTTTTGGCATTGTATTGATCATTCGAGGGTAGTGATATTTTTCCCCTTTAGGATCCTCAAAAGTAATAGAAGCATATGGAGTAATAAGAGATGTTTGATAAACATAATCTCTAATTTTGGAACCGGCTTTTGAATAATCACCTTCTAGAAAAATGCTAATGGAAAGACCTTGTTTTGAAACTTCTTTAGTTTTATGTTTTAAAATAACAGGTTTATTCTTTTGAATATCTAGCAATAACTCAAATTCGTCGGATATTTTTCCATCTGCTGAACTTTTGATGGTTACAGGTTTGTTTATTGTAATTTGTCCATAAAGAATTGCCATGGTTGCTCCTAAACCAAACATTCCTCTTGCTTGTTTTAATCCGAATTTTGATCCATAAAGTACTACTCCAAATGCCAATGGWATATGTTTTGGTTCGATTCCGGGACCATTGTCCTTWACWGTTAAAATGTATGGTTTTGGRTCAGGTTKGTCAGGWTCAACTGCCTTTATTGTTAAGCGAAGGTCAGGAAGAATACCTWTTTGATCACATGCGTCGAGGCCATTTTCTACAAATTCCCTTACTGCTGTATATAATGACCTTGAAGGATTGCTAAAACCAGCAAGATCTCTATTCCTATAGAAGAACTCACYTGGGGAGATTTGGTTAAATTTTTCCTTAATCGAAGACATTTTGATCTTCCCATAGTTTCATCTTYTCTTGTTTTCCTCGTCTATTTGCTGCTTCTAACTTGTTGTAAACTGTTCCGTGCATACTTCCGCTTGATATAGAAGAAATTGCATCTACTGCTGAACGAAGTTGGTTTGGATCTCCAATTATTGAAACAGTTTTTCCATAAACTGAGATTAGAGTTCCACTTAGGTTTTCCATATTTCGTCTTGCCTTGCCACCTTCTCCAATAATTCTCCCTTTAATTCTTTCAATATTTGAACTAGATTTTCCAGCAAATTCTCTTAAATCAATAACATGTAAAGTATTTTCTCCTTTAATCAAAGTCATTGCATTTTCTGGAGAGAAMCCCCTACTAATTGCAATTACAATTTCCATTGMTTTGAATGGTTCAATTTTTTCAACATYATCATTTGATCTAATCAAAACTTCSCCAGAATCACCATCAATATCTARGGTTACATGACAARTTTGTTCAATTTTARATTTAACRYTGCCAGATTTTCCAATTAATACAGCTATTCGATCATTAGGTATTCGAATTAATTTTTCAAAGCTCATCTTATTATTTCCTCAAACACTTTTRCTGGATCTTTTACAGTGATTCCTCGKTTAGAAAAGAATCKAGTTATGTTATTAATATCTCTTTTAAGAAATTCWTGRGCATTAGGATGTCTAAGATCAACTGCWGAACCAAGATCAAATAGAACTAATCCTTCRTCTGTTTTGAAAATATTATACTCTGAATAATCAGCATGAACTAATYTTGCCTCCTGATASAGTTTTTTAATTATTGAAATTGACTGRTGGTAATCCTTTTCATCWATATCCGAWTTCAGTAAAACCTTRGCTGGAGARCCGTTTTYACCCACAAATTCCATGACAAGTACATTATTTGTAACATGRATAGGTTCAGGWACTGMTAWTCCACATTTATGACATTGTGAAAGATTTCTAAATTCTTTTTTTGCCCACAGATAAACCAKATTTTTGGTTCCTTTTTTTAATTTTGAAAAYCTAGGATCKCCCRATATGTACTGTTCTCTTTTTTTAAAATTTGATGTGCTCACCAAATAAATTTTCAAGGCAAYATCTAAATTATTTTCATCAACTGCCCAAAAAACAACGGAYTCTTTTCCAGCACTTATTGRACCGTTAACGTATGCAATAATATGATCAGTRATAAGTTTGTAAAGTGTCATAACAGTACGTTTATCCAAAACTTCATTGACMACTTTGCCTTTCTTGAAACCATCTTTAAGCTGTTTTTTTCTAGATTGAGAAAATAGTTTTTCATCAAGTTTTGATTCTAATTTTCTGCTAATATCACCTTGCAACAAGTTGTTTTATTTTTACTAGATAAAAGTGATTTCTTTTGTTTGAATTTAAGATTAGAAAAATTAAATTAAATCATTCTTCTAAATTCAATTATTCATGATATTACATTTTATAAACAATTAGAAAAGGAACTCCGTCAATTATTTTAATTCCATTTTCAGAACCGACTCCTAATTCAAGTGAAAGTGAAATTGTTTTTTTTCCTACCATATTGATAATCTTAGCATTTTTTAGTAGACTTTGAGCTTCTTTCTGTTCAACTATTTTTTCTCCATAAAAGCTTTTACTGATATTCATGTTTAAATTATCTTTAACAATTTTTTTTCCTAAAAGATCAATGTCGCAAATATTTAGCATKKRATTTKTTTGATAATCCAAAATTTTAACTGAAAATTCCATTATGCATATTTRCCTTTTAGAGTTGATTTWGCGCCACAAGCCTCACAAATTAAAAATGAWATTCTGTTTTCTTTAACGATTTTTGTATCWGGGCTTTTACAAGTAGGGCATTCAAGATAGTCTTTGACATAGATTTGAAAAAGACGYGTAAAATCATCAGGCGCCCTCCTGCCTACGAACATWGCTTTATCTCCTAAACGTTCAGCYGGAACTGCAAATTCTTTTGAAAGGTATTGTAAGACTTTATCAGGATCTCTACGAAGAATCTTAGGAAATTCTGAGAAATTTCGAAGGTAAGTTTTTTGTCCTTCCCACATCACATCAACAACTGGTAATTCAAATCTGGCTTTGGTTTCTTTTTTAGAATCACCAATTTTATCTTGAATTCTTTTAAGGAGAAATTCATAGTCAGATTTTGTCATTCATTACAAGTGCAGCTCTGACCCTATATGGGTTTTTGAAAAAGAAGAATCCTGTGGAATTTTAAAATTATTCCATTTTTCCTATTCGGAAAACCTTAGTTCCACATTCTGGACATGTGCCTTTTACAGCAGGACGTCCATTCTTTAGTGTAGTTTCTTCAGGATCTTTTATGTCCCTTTTAGCTCTGCATTTTACGCAATATGCTGTTACCATTCTAAAAAATGTCCAACTTTGTTCTATTTAGGGGGAGKCTGTGAAAATTATTTAACTACAGACTAGATAGGTGTAAATTTTTTTATGGTTTAGGAAAGAGATATTTTAAAAAATTYCATTAAAAATTGTAAAATTTTTATTATTWTTGATAAGAATCAATTAACTTTTWATTTTTTTATYGTTTTTGYATACRGAGTATAATATTTRGCAAAWTTACCAATTATAAACACCYTAATTGTAMAATCTTCAAAATGGCATCAAAAAAAGGRATTWCCSTCACAATCATGATTTTGGCAGCAATTACYGCAGGTAGTTTTCTATTTTGGWTGATTCCTCAAGAAAGTCAAATATCRTTAGTWATTTCAGACCATGAGAATTATCTTRATGGAGTAAAAGAAATTCATTCYATTTTAGATSAAACAATCTCCACAGAGTTTCAAAATCTGAAAAATGAAAATATTTCACCTGATGAATAYCTCCAATTCGCTGATGTTACATCATCACAAATTACAACCCAGATAAGTGAATTTGTAAAGTCAAAACCACCAAATGAATGGCAAAATAGCTACATTAGCTATATGGATGCCTTGAAAAATTTCAATTCTTATGTGACTGAAACCAAAGTTTATGCAAATTTAGTTAAACAAGGYAAAACAGACCWAYTAGAAGAARCGTCTACAAAAATCCAGTYCTTYAAGTCWGAGTCAGAAATTTTWATARAAATATCAGATAATTCCAGGCCAAAATAGCCTCAAGACCKAATTATAATAWTTTGWATTGTTGGTAATYGTTAAAAAGGWATTCTGTAATARTATARAGAATGTCTCAVMAGTCGAGCAAAGTAGAGAAGGAYGTTAGTGCAGCTAAATYCAATAAAYTRCTCGTAATTTGTATCGATAGAGATAATGATGTTGGAGAAAARGCAGGAATAATAACTCCTGTAATTGGACGAGATGCYTGTATTGAGGCAGCACAAAGATTAGCRTTAGAGGACCCAGAGGATGCKGATTCAAATTCAATTTTTGCRGCTATTAAAACATATGAAGACTTGATYAGNAAAGGCTACMAAGCAGAAGTAATTACTGTTGCAGGAGTTAAAAGTAAAGGCGTACAAGCAGATGAGAAAATTCTTGAGGAAACTAAAAAAGCCTTAGAAAAATTTTCTGCAAATGGAGCAGTRATTGTTTCAGATGGGGAAGATGACGAAAGTGTTGTTCCCGTTATTCAGAATATTCTTCCCGTTGTTTCTGTTCAACGAGTAGTTATGAAAGTTAGTAGAAGTGTGGAATATTCTTATGCAGTTTTTGGGAAATATCTAAAAATGCTTGCWTATGATGCAAAATACTCTAAATTTTTCTTAGGAGTTCCAGGAATACTYTTGTTAATTGGYGGAGTTGCGACTGTGRTRGGATATACMRCTGAAATTACTGCCGTATTGRTTAGTATTTTGGGTGGTGCGTTTYTGATAAGAGCTTTTGATATTGATARAGYTTGGTCTAATTGGGCAAAACCTACACCTATGGGATTTATTCGAATTTTTACCATGGTCACAGGAATCTTGTTAATGTTGTCATCWRTACCAGCTGGARTTAATGCAATAGATGARAAATTATTAGAATCAGAAACAGAAATACTTTCAATTTTTTCAAAYGAGGTGATAATTGGRCAATTTGTTTCTGGAGCATTACCGATTTTATGGATTGGAATGGGYGCGATATTTGCAGGAATCTTACTWAGTAAYTGGATGGGAGGGATTCCACGACAGATTAGTGATTTTCTAAGRATAGTAGTWTTGGTGGCATTGTACCCAACAGTATTTCAATTTACAAATATTATGATAAATGACGAAAGTTCATTCACTTTAATTCCTCCATTGTTAGGAGGCCTTGCTGTTACCTTAGTTTCAGCCACTATTTTGTTCAAAAAATACAGAAAGCASAAGAACCAAGAAATGATTTCTGATTAAATTTTAAAAATTTCCTATTWAGAGAYAATAGTTCTAAAAAACATTGATATTTTCGTAAGTATTTYAACAATCRAAAGGTGATTTRGATTAAYAAGATAAAAGATACAATTTTTCAMATATCTGGAATATACAAAATTTATTCAAAAAAACTTGAAAATGACATAATACATGGTGATATTCCAAAACATGTTGCTCTAATTTTGGATGGCAATAGAAGATGGGCAAAAAGACATCTCGCCATTACAAAAGGAGGTCATTGGAAGGGGGCAGATGCAGTGGAAAATTTACTAGATTGGTGTGAGCAACTTGATATTAAAATAATTACCTTGTACGCCCTTTCAGTAGAGAATCTTGAACGAAAGGATGAGGAATTAGATTATCTATATGAATTAATTCGCATTAGACTAGAAAAATTGTACAATGATCCTAGAATTCACAGAAATAAAATGAGAGTTTTGGGCATTGGCAGAATTGAACTGTTGCCAGAATCTATCAAAGAAATTCTTCAAAAATTAGATGATGCTACGAAAGGATATGATAGTCATTTTCTCAATATTGCCTTAGCTTACGGAGGTCAACTCGAGCTAGTWGATGCGGTAAAAAAAATAGGAGAAAARATCRWRRAYGGATCTCTTAAAGTTAGTGAMATTGACAAAAAAGAGATAGAATCAAACCTGTATACCTCACATCTACCTCAATCATCACCCGACCTGATTCTAAGAACCTCAGGTGAAAAGAGAYTAAGTGGTTTTYTAATGTGGCAAAGTGCTTATAGTGRATTRATTTTTATGGATATYTTTTGGCCTGAATTTAGAAAAATTGATTTGATGAGAGCAATAAGGAYATTCCAAGAAAGAAAAAGRAGATTGGGAAAATGATAGAAGAAACATCATCTGGTGTAGTATTGTTTAGAAAAGAAAATGAAAAAATATTGTTTTTATTACTTCATTATCCGTCAGGTCATTGGGATTTTGTTAAAGGAAAAATKGAGAGTGGTGAATCACCACGTGTAACTGCAATACGAGAAACTAAAGAAGAAACAGGAATCATTGATGTAAAATTTTTAGATTATTTTGAAGAGTGGATTCAATATAATTTTCAATTTRAKGGGGAGCTTGTTCAAAAAAAAGTAGTTTTTTTTTTAGGAGAAACAAAAACAAAAGATATTAAAATTTCTCATGAACATCTAAATTATACTTGGATGGATTATTCTACCGCTATGGAAAAAATAACTTTTGATAATGCAAAAACTGTCTTATCAAAATCATACGCTCTACTTTCCAAGACTTTGTAATTGTAAATCTTTTGCCACGTCAGTGGGATTTTTAGCATTTAGAATTGTTCGACCCACAATTAAATAATTTGTTCCAGCAGAAATTACTTCATTAACATTACCTCCTTGGGTTCCCACACCTGGAGAATAAATGCTCAATTTTTTTCCTACTTGATTATGGCAGTAGGAAATAATTTTAGGAAAAGTTGCCCCAACTATAATACCATCCACTTTGGACTTTAGGGCCCAATTCAGAAATAATTGGTAAAGTTGTTGTTTCTTGCCCATTTTAATTTCCATATCATAGGATAATTTGGCCTCAGGGGCACTCATGTGACACAGTGTTATTACTCCTTTTTCCTTTTTGTGAGAGGATTTGACCAGATTTTTTAGACTGTCAAGTCCCATTATCGGATTTGCAATTACAGCATCAAATCCCAAGTTCCATAAATTTTCTATTGTCACCCTATTGGTGTTTTGGATATCATTTAGTTTTATATCAGCAATTGTCTGTAGTCCATAGCTATGAGCTGTTTTGTTAATTTTAGATATTTGTTTTGATCCAAGTGGCAACAATAGATGGAAATTGAGTTTAATTGCACATAGATATGGATGAAGTTTCCTAATATTCTGTATTGTTTTAGATTCTAAATTTTTAATAGAATTATCATAGTCATTGGCAAGAATTACAAAGCCGTTACTTTTTGAAATTTTTGAAATTCTAGTTTTGAAGGTGACCATAATTTACTAGAGGATGAGTGTCTTTTAGCTTTATAATTTTCATATAAGAATAACCATGCTCAGATGGGATTTTCACAAAGGAGGGTTCAGAATTATTATTTGTAAATTTTAAAAATGGTTTTTGAGGATCATTATCAAGAACCACATGACAAAAATATGATGTTCCCTCTTCSGTAAAATTCATGAATACACCAATCAGCCATATATCATTAYGAGGAAATAGAAATAAKGGRAAAGGGTTTTCTTCAAAACCATATGTTAGNTTTGTTAGACTTGCCAAATCCTCAAGTTCTATTGGCTCGTATCGATCAGCCGTTCCATTTCCAGGTTTCAGAGTRTCTGGAAGTGATTTTATWCGAACAATTGGRGAGTAAAGTCTACTTGCGTCTGAAGTAGAGTYTACAATTTCTGTTTGCTCTTTTCCACCTTTAAGAGCRTARCAAAGATAATGACCCTTGCTTTCAAGWGGRGTAWAATACACAATTGGTTTTTCTTTTAGAATGTCCATTTGTACWGATAAAATTTTWTTTCCTTCATGYTCATGAAGAAACGAAATACGAGGAGCRCGTTCCAACGCGCAAACTAATCTGGAAAATTCTAAAGTTGAAGAAACTTGAATGTAACGAGGTAATTTATCCAYAATAGTTTTTTGTATAGTACTAAATTAAACTTAACCTAATTTTTTCAGCCTABCTTCTATCAATTACATCATTGATAKCTGGACCTGTTCCAATTATTGTWACAGGCGTRTTTARTTTRTCTTCAATRTTKTGAATGAATGATTTTGCTTCATCAGAAATTTCTTCAAAGAATTTTTTTCCTGCACARTCTGGAAATAAWACATCTAACTTTGTAATTGAAATTTGYGTAGCGCTGTTAAGCATGATTGCACGCCTAGCTAAATCAAAATCAAAATCYGCAGCACGTCTTTGTCTACCGGTGACAGTTCCAAATTCAGACCAWCCTTTACTCTCTGCTTCTTGGAGTGATAGTTCATTTGCCAATGGTCCTGTCCCTACTCTAGTCACATATGATTTGAAAACCACAATCACCTCATCKACCTTTTTAGGTCCAAGCCCAATGTCKGCACAAATTCCTGAGGCTGTAACATCTTTTGATGTTACAAAAGGATAGGTTCCATGCCATAACGAWAGAAAYGTTCCTTGGGTACCCTCAACTAGAACATTTTCATTTGATGAAAGCGCAGAATTTACTTCTGCTGGTACATCAACGATTAATGATGCWAGTGAATCTACATCTTTAGCCATTTTTAATACACGCATTGCCCTATCAGCATTTGCTGGGCCTGTGCCTGACCCTGTACTTCCTATTTTCTCTTTTAAATCCCCTTTTGAGTCACTTTTGAGATGTTTTTCCTCAATDATACCACAATTCCTATCAACAAATGATCTTCCAGATACACCAAAATCTTCAATTTCTTTTAATAGAATGTCAGGATTAATTACAACTCCTGGCCCRATCATTACTTTGGCATTTKTATTTAAAAATCCACTTGGYAGCATTCTAACTTTGTAAACTTTGTCGCCATCCTGAATTGTATGRCCAGCATTTGGACCTGCTCCYCCACGKACGATAATTTTTGGATTGTCTTTTTTTGCAAGATATGAAACTATTTTTCCCTTTCCTTCATCACCAAAAAAACCACCAACGACTACGGTAGATGTCACATTGTTCAGCTAAAATTCCGTTTATTTAAGCTAAAGTGTTTACCCATGATTTATTATTCAACTAAAATTTGAAATAAATTGTTGTCTGAACCAAATTATGCAGGAAACATTATAGTTATTTTAGCAAATCTTCCAGACTTTCTTAGAACACCAATGTTGAAGAAAAGAATGCTGGAATTTTTTGAAATGACAGAACCAGATAGAAAACAATTAATTAATAATGCTTTGGAAGCCGCTCCGATGATTCCATTTTTAAATTTTTCAAAACTATTCAAGACATGGTTAGAGATCCTAACCGTATTGCCTGAAGACCAAAGAGTAGGATTGTTTTCAGCATATATGAGTGAATTTTCTGAAAATCCGCATAAACTAATTGCTTTTTATTTAGATGGAATCTTGGAAGTTTTCTTATCGCTAGATAAAGAAAAGCAAGAGATAATTTCCCAATCTGTTAAGAAAATAATCAATAGTTTTGATAGTGAAAAGAAAAGAAAATTGTTAGTAATTATTCCAGATAATGCCCAAAAACATTTGAAATTTTAAGCATTTGGATTTTCATCTGGTTTTCTATTATCTTCATTTGCATAGTCAACAATATCACCTTCAGGAGTAAGGACGCCTGCAAAAATTTTCTCGTGTTTTTTTAAGAGTTTTCTATGATCTGGCATTGACATATCCAATCTCATTTCGTTCATTACCATGACCCTGTATTCCTTCCATTCATTCCAACATTTGTTACACTCGGGGTATTTACTTGCTATAGGGTCTAATTCTTCAGTATCAGGAATTTGATTCTTGCATTTGGTACACGTTTGACTCATGTAATGAAGCAAGTGGAGACTCTTTTTATCTTTTTTTGAATGTAAAGTAATAATAATTAACAAAGCCAAATTTACGTGTGAAGATAAAATGTCCTAAATGCAAAAAAAATGCAGAGTTATCAATGGACTTTACTTTTGTAAAATGTGAAAATTGTGGTTTGGATATGAGTTATGGAGAATATATACAATTTATTGCACAAAATGACATTACATATTCAGACATTCTTGGTGATTATGTTGCTAGTACTGAGGGCCAATCCTCCGGGTCATTAGATGAGTGGGATTAAAAAATAGAACAAATGTCCATCAGATTAAAATAATTAGTTTAATGAATCTCTAAACGTAATTGGAATTTTTATTAGAAAATATACTAAATCTTGTGGGATTTCTGGTAGGTTTGGTAATAGGAATCGTGTCATTAATTGGTTTTAGAAACACAGGAAGTCCAACATTGTTCAGGTTGGCAATTGCGTTTTTCTCTATAAGCACTGGATTTTTTGTAATATGGRCTGGTTACATGGTAGAAGATTTTGTTATAAAATCAGGCCATTTAGAAAGATGGATACAAACTCTAGGTATTGCWATTCAAACRGTAGGATACTTTTTCATTGCTTTYTCTCATGGTATCAAATCACTTTTYCCAAAATCTARTTACTTTMGATCTGTGGGAATTGTTCCGTTATTCTTARTATCCTCRGTACAGATMGAACACATTTTTAGATCTGTATCCTTTATTTTGCTTGCCTATGSTGCAATTGAAACAATCTTATCTTATTTTGAAAACAGAAACAAAGGAGCTATCTCAGTTGCAGTTGGGTTGTCYCTTTTAGCTTTAGGGGAATTTTTGGGGTGGTATTCATTTGTATTYCCCGAATCAATATTGTATTTTGTTTCAATGACTATCAAAATTGCTGGTTTGATTGCMTTATTCATTCCAGTAAGCAAGGTACCCCTTACCAAGATTAAATTTGATGATAGTTTTGATTARCWRGAAAGAYTAGGCTCGATTTTTTAAAAAWTTCAAATTTGTCAAATTCTTTTATCTTTTTAGTATATTGCAAAWTAGCATGYCACTATCATAGAAATTATAAAAATAATATGTAGAGAAAAATGGCTGAATATCGYACACATTTAAAAATTATTGGAGACATACTTTCAACTACTCGRGATGATCTYCAAGATGAAGATGGTGCCACAGTAACTTATCTWATAAGAAAAGCTAACATTTCCCATTCAAGAATTTCATTAATACTAAAAACTCTGGTTTCTCAAGGACTACTAGAAAAAGTAGATTCACAGCGTTCAAACAAATACAAAATAAGTCAAACAGGAAGAGAATTTTTACAAGCATACCATACGTTTAGTGGCTTTGCGACTAATTTTGGGTTGGCCATCTAATCTTCAGTTTCTTCAAATTCATCTAAATCATCAAAATCATCTTCGAATTCTGTATCTTCGTATTCTGATGATCCACTAAGCATTTTAAAATAACAACTTTTCACGATTAAAAACTTTTTCAAAAGAAAATGAATAATTAAAGAAAAAAATTAGTATAATTGAATGAAAGTAAAGTGCGATAAAGAAGGAATTGAAAAAGCAGCTAAAGTTGCTAAGGATGGAGGAATTATAGTCTTTCCAACAGACACAGTTTATGGCATTGGATGTAACCCTTACAACAAAAAATCGGTGGATAAAATTTATCAAATCAAAGGTAGGTCCAAGACAAAACCTTTTCCTATTTTGGCATATTCCTTTGATGTTGCCTCTGAAATTGTCGAATTTGATAAAGATTCGAAAAAAATCGCTGATAAATTTTGGCCYGGTCCTTTAACTTTAATCTTAAAATTAAGAGATGAAAGATTAAAAGAATCTCTAAATCTAAAAGAAAAGATTGCYATACGTGTTCCKAACAATYCATGTTTGCTGAATCTTTTGAAAAATTCTARATTTTTAGTTGGAACAAGCGCAAACATTTCTGGAGAAAATTCCTTTACAAAATCGGAAGATTGTTATCAAAAAATWAGAGAATATGATATTTTCTTAGATGGGGGAGATATTGAAGATAAAGGAGAGTCAACAATTCTGGAAATGGATCAGGGAAAGCCAATTTTTCACAGGYTAGGGGGGTTRAAAAAAGAGGAGATCTTGGAATTTATTTGAATTTAATAATTACCTGCGCCAGACATCTGGAACCTGAAACCAAAGAGGARATAACYAGAATTTTAGGAGARTTGGGAGACTCTGAACCCGAAATAACGATAACTAGTATGTCAGGAATCCTAACGGTAAAAACAAAGTTAGATCCTGTTGAGGTGATAAAAAGAATTAGAGAGTTGATAATAGATGAACC
>LKGT01002931.1_pt3 | contig 17828 bp, 18 predicted proteins | sample 503861 | NCBI WGS metagenome assembly LKGT01 (sample SAMN04113194, study PRJNA297058) | marine sediment metagenome | biome: marine benthic biome; feature: marine benthic feature; material: marine sediment; isolation source: sediment sample collected at the water-sediment interface from the South......
CAACGCGCTCCTCTCCTACGGACGGGTAGCGGAAGCGGCCGAGGGCTTCGCCCGCACCGTCACCCTGGCGCCCGGCCATGTCCGCGCCCACGCCAATCTCGGCGTGGCGCTGAAGGAAGAAGGGCGGATGGTCGAGGCGATCGCCAGCCTGCGCACCGCGATCGCGCTCGATCCCGCCGATGCCGACGGCCACTGGAACCTGGGCCTGGCGCTGTTGCTCGACGGCGCCTTCGAGGAGGGCTGGCGGGAATATGAGTGGCGCCGGAAAATCCCCGAGATCGGCGTCCGTTCCTTCGATGTGCCGGCGTGGGACGGCGCGCCGTTCGCCGGCAAGACGCTGCTCATCCACGCCGAACAGGGCCTCGGCGATGCCCTGCAGTTCATCCGTTACGCCAGGCTCGCCAAGGAGAAGGGGGGTACCGTCATATTCGAGTGCCCGGCGCCGTTGATGAAGATTGCCGCAAGCGCGCCCGGCATCGATCGACTGACCGCCCGGGGCGATGCGCCGGCGCCGTTCGATATCGAGGTCCCGCTGATCAGCCTGCCGGCGGTGCTCGGAACCACCGCCGAAACCATACCGGCGGATATCCCCTATCTCGCCCCGGACGCGGCGCTGGTCGCGCGCTGGAAGGAGCGGCTCGGCGGCGGTGCCGGGTTCAACATCGGCATCGCCTGGCAGGGCAATCCTTCCTATAAGGCCGACGGTCGTCGCTCGATCCCGCTTGCGCATTTCGCCGCGCTGGCCGGCATCGGCGGCGCCCGGTTCATCAGCCTGCAGAAGGGTCATGGCGCCGAACAGCTCTTAGGTTTCGCCGGGGGCTCGGCGATAACCGATCCGGGAGCGGATTTCGACGAGGCCAACGGCGCCTTCATGGACTCCGCCGCCGTGATCGCCAACCTCGATCTCGTGATCACGTCCGATTCCGCCGTCGCCCATCTCGCCGGCGCCCTTGGCCGCGAGACCTGGATGGCGCTCCCCCGCATACCCGATTGGCGCTGGGGCCTGGAAGGCGAGACGACGCCCTGGTACCCGACCCTGCGGCTCTTCCGTCAAGCCCAAGCCGGGGACTGGGACGCGGTCTTCGCCCGCCTGGCCGAAGCCCTCACGGCAAGGATCGAGGGCGGAGGGTAATACCGGAACTCCTGTCCCCGGAACTCCGAAAAATCAAATGATTAGCCCTCAACATCGCGCCTTGCGCGCGGTGTCGTGCCTTTTCTCAGAATCCACACCAGGCCCTTGCCACCCGCCGATAGGCCTCGACCGCCTGCTCGATGCGCTCCACGTGGCAGTATTCGTCGGTCTGATGGGCCATCTCCGCTTCGCCGGGACCAAGGATGACGGTCGGCACGCCGCCGTAAGCGGGGGTCAGGACCGAGGCGTCGGTGAAATACGTGGCCGTGCGAATCCCCGGGGGCTCGCCCAGGATGTCGGTCATGATGGCGAAGACGTCTTCCATCCACGGGTTGCGCGGGTCCGTCCACACCCCTTCCACATCGACCAGCGAGCTGATCTCCACCTCCTCGCCCAGCTCGGAAGCGAGCATGTCGCTCAGGCTTTCGTGGGTCTGTCCGGGAACGGTGCGGATGTCGATGGTGATAACGGATTCGTCGGGAACCGAGTTGATGTTCATCCCGCCGCGGATCGTGCCCACATTCAGGGTCGGCGTGCCGAGATGGGGATGGGGCGCCACGTTGAAGCCGAAGTCCTCCAGCTTGCCCACCGCGCGCGCCGCCTTGTAGATGGCGTTGATCCCCTTTCCCGGCATCGACCCGTGGGCGGTCACGCCCTTGGTCCTGGCCTCCAGCCACAACGCCCCCTTGTGGCCGACGAAGGGTTGGTTGGAGCTCGGTTCGCCGACGACGATGGCTCCGGCCCGGCCCAGGACGGCGCCCAGACGGGCCAGGTGATACGCGCCCTCGCACCCCGTCTCTTCGCCGGCGGTGATGACCAGCACCAGACCGCCGGCGGGCCGGGACAACCGGGCAAGACCGAGAGCGGCGATGACGAAGGCGGCGACCCCGCTCTTCATGTCGCTGGAGCCCCGGCCGTAGAGCTTGCCGTCCTCGATCTCGCCGCTGAATGGATCCGCGCTCCACGGCTGGGCGCCGAGCGGCACCGTGTCGATGTGGCCGGTGAAACAGAGCGGCGGCCTGTCGTCGCTGCCGCCGAGCCGGGCGACCAGGCTGGTCCGGGCCTCGGCGAATTCGTAGAACCCGACCTCGAATCCGCCGCCCTCGAGTAGCCGGCCCAGGTACTCGGCGCAGGACCTTTCCTGGCCGGGCGGATTGATGGTGTCGAAACGCAACAGTTGACGGGTCACTTCCAAAGCGGACGGCGGGGCGGACATAGGTCCCTCCTCCCGATGTGATGGAGGCGGCGCCCGGCGGGTTTTTGGCCAAGGCGCTCAGCCAAAATAGGCCTCATGCACCTCCCTGGTCCGGCCCAGTACCTCGGGCGTGCCGTGGGCGACGACCCGTCCCTTGGACAGCACATAGCCGTAATCGGCGATGGCAAGGGTCTGGCGGACGTTCTGTTCGACAAGAAAGACGGTGACGCCCTGTTCGTTGATGCGCCGGACGGTGTTGAAGTTCTCCTTGACCAGGATCGGCGAAAGCCCGAGCGACGGCTCGTCCAGCAGCAGAAGCTTGGGCGCGCCCATCAGGCCGCGGCCTATGGAGACCATGGCCTGCTCGCCGCCCGACAAGGTGCCGGCAATCTGTTCCTTGCGTTCCTTGAGCTGGGGGAAGGTCTCGTACACCTGGTCGAGACGCTTGCGCACGACCTCCGACGAGGTTTCCTGATACCCGCCCAACCGCAGATTTTCCTCCACGGTGAGCTTGGCGAAGACCTTGCGGCCCTCGGGGATGCACGCGATTCCCGTGGCGATGATCTTGTGGGTGGGAAGGCCCGTGAGCTCGGTGCCGTCGAAGACGATGCGGCCCCGGTTGGGCGGCGTCAGCCCAAGGATGGAGCGAATCAGCGTCGACTTGCCGGAGCCGTTCGAGCCCAAAAGACAGGTGATCTTGCCCGGCGCGCCCCTGAGCGAGATGTCCTCGAGGACGTCGGCCTTGTCGTACGCGGTATAAACGCCCTCGACAATCAGTTCGTTCTCGCCGCCGGCGCTCATTGGATTCCCAGATAGGCTTCCTGCACCAGCTTGTCCTCGGCTATTTCCCGATAGGTTCCTTCACAGATCTTCTGGCCGAAGTTGAGAACCACGCAGGTGTTGGTGATGCGCTCGATGACGCCCATTTCATGCTCGATGATGATGATCGTCAAATCCTCCAGGCGCTCCTTGATCTCGAGAAGATCGTCCATCAGTTCCCTGGTCTCGTCGTGAGTCATGCCGGCCGACGGTTCGTCGAGCAAAAGAAGCTTGGGACGGCTGATGAGGGCCCGGCAGATCTCGATACGCCGGCGGTCGATCATGGGAAATGTGCTAACCGCCTCGAACATGCGATCGGCCAAGGGCGGGTCGAACACCTTCACCAGCTCCCGGGCGCGGTCGAAATTTTCCTCGAACTGCCGCTTGAAGTCCTGGCGCCGGACCAGGTTGAACCACAGGCCCTGGTCCAGCCGCATGTGATTGCCGACCATGACGTTGTCGAAAATGGACAACGACAACGACAGGCGCGAACGCTGGAAGGTGCGGGCGATCCCGGTCCGGTAAACGGCCTGCGGCGAGAGATCCGTGATGTCTTTGCCGTCGAACTCCACCACGCCTCCGCTGGTGGGATAGATGCCGGTGACGACGTTGAAGAACGTCGTCTTGCCCGAACCGTTGGGGCCGATCAGGCCGAGGATCTCTTTTGGGCGGACCTTGAGATCCAGCGCGTTCACGGCGATTAGGCCTCCGAACCGCTTGGTCAGGTTGCGCGACGTCAGGAGGCCGTTCGCCGCGCCGTTCATTTTGGCTGCCATCCTGGAAGGTAGGTCCTGAGCGGCCGCGGCAGCAGCCCCTCGGGGCGGAACAGCAAGATCAGGATGACCATGGCGCCGAAAAGCAGGAACCGGTACTCCTGGATGACCTGCAGCTTCTCCGGCAGGATGATGAGAATCGTCGTCGCCACCACCAGTCCCCATGGATTTCCGATCCCGCCCAGCAGGACGATGGACACCAGGATCAACGAATCGCCGAAGGTGAAATTGGTCGGCGCGATGAAGCCCAACATCATGGCGTACAGCGCGCCGGCCACACCGATGAGGAAATTGCCCAGCGTAAACGCGGTGATTTTCCAGCGCGTAATGTTGAGGCCGAAGCACGCCGCCGCCGTTTCGTCGAGGCGMATGGCGTCCAGATTGAGGCCGACCCACGAGCGTTCCAGCCGCCTGACGAAGGTGAAGGCGAGGGCGAGCACGATCAGCCCGACGACGATGTAATTCACATAGAAGGCGACCTCGAAATYGTCGCCGATCTCGATGTTGTCGTTGAACTCCCAACCGAGCACGTTCATGCCGTCGACGCGCAAGCCCTGGGGACCGCCCAGGGTGTCGTTGACCTCGAGGAAGATCTTGAACAGCAGGGCGAAGGCGATGGTCACCACGGCGGAGTAGTGGCTTCGGGTGCGCAACACCGGCAGGATCAGGAGCGAACCGATGACCGCCGCCATGACGCCGCCGGCGACGAGGATGAGAAGATGGGGCATGGGTGTGTTTCTGGTCAGCACCGCGGCGGTGTAACAGCCGACGCCGAAGAACGCGGCGCCGGCGAAATTGAGCATGCCGGCGTAGCCGAACTGGAGGTTCAGCCCCAGACACGCAATGACATAGATGATCACCGTCGCCACCAGCAGGAGGACGAAATGGTCCTCGTAGAAAAACCCGGTCAATGCCAGGACCGCCAGGACGATGACCACGTGCAAGGCGTCTTCCCGTTCGGCGAAGCTGCGCCCGATACGGGCCATGCCGCCGAACCGGACGGCGGCCAGAACCGCGATCACGCCGGCCGCCAGCAGGGCGGCGATGGCGGCCTGGGATTCCACGGCGAGCAGCAGGATCACATAGACCGTCACCGCCACGGCGCTGCCGATGCCGGGCAGCATGGAGACGATCACGGCGCGCGCGCTGCCCATCCCTCTACACGCGCTCGCTGATCTTTTCGCTGATCAGGCCGGTCGGGCGCCAGGCCATGATGAGAATGATGACGGTGAAGGCGAACACGTCCTTGTAGGCGCTGGGAAAGGGCATGGCGACGACGCCGATGGTTTGCAGGGCGGCAAACAGGAAGCCGCCGATGATGGCGCCGTAGATGTTGCCCAGCCCGCCGACGATGGCCGAGGAGAAGCCGATGACGCCCAGCAGCAGACCCATGGCGAAATTGATCTCACCGTAATAGAGCCCGTGAAGAATGCCGGCGAAGGCGGCAAGTCCGGAGCCGATGGCAAAGGTGATGAGGACGATGAGCGTGAAGTTGATGCCCATGGTCTTGGCCGTTTCCTCGTCCTGGGCAACGGCGCGAATGGCGAGTCCGAGCTTGGTTTTGTTGATCACCAGATGAATGCCGACGATAACCCCCAGCCCGGCCAGCAGCAGCATCACGTTGTCGATCCTGAGGGTGAAATTGCCAAATGAATACGCTTGGGTAGGCAGCAAGGGCGGGAACCGCTGGGGATTGGCCCCTAGCGGATAGAACAGGCGGATGGCCTCGTGCAGCACGGTGCCCAGCATCAGGGTAAGAAGCAAGGTGTTCAAGGGCGGCGCCGCCTTCAGCGGCAACACCAGGTACTTGGCGATGGCCGCACCGAGCACGGCCATGCAGACGGTCGCCACCACCAGCACGCCCGCCAGTTGCGCCGGGGCCCAGGAGACGCCGATCTCGCTCAGTCCCAGGTAGGTGGCGAGGCCGGCGAACGCACCCACCGTCAGCACGTCGCCGTGGGAGAAATTGATGACGTCCAGCACCCCGAAATAGAGGGTGAATCCGACGGCGACGAGGGCGTACATCATGCCCAGCATCAAGCCGTTCATGACGTACTGGCCGAACAGCCCGACATCCATGGAATCAGCCTTGTGGTCCGGAATTCGATAAAGGAAGCCGCGGGCGGACGGGCGGCCGGGCCACTGCCCGACCGCCCGGAAACTGCCTCAGGCCTTACTTGCCTTTTAGCTTACGCAGGCCCTTGGCGTAGTCGCTGTCCTCCCAGACCTTCCATTTGCCGTCCTGGGCCACGTACTTTGTGATCACCGCGATGGTGTTCTGGCCGTGGTCGTCGAAGGCGACCTTGCCGGTGATCGAGTCCACCGCGTTGGCGCCCTTGACCTCGTTCAGGGCCTTGCGGACCTTCTTGCGGTCGGGCCCCACCGCCTCGATGGTGTCCAGGATCAGGGTCATGGCCGTGAAAGCGAAGGCCCCGTACGCCTCGGGAGGATCCGAATATCCCTGCTTGTTGTACTGCTCGAGGAAGTACTTGCCGCCCGGCAGTTTTTCCGTCGGCGCCCCTTCGCGGAACGCCAACACGCCTTCCGCCAGGGGGCCGGAGCCCTTGAGGAAGGTATCCGAGACGATGCCCGAGGTGCCCTGGAACTGGGCCTTGAGGCCAAGCTTTTCCATCTGCGCGCGGATGCGCACGCCGATCGGCGTCAGGCCGCCGAAATACAACACGTCCGGGTTCAGCGACTTGATCTTGGTGAGCTCGGCCAAGAAGTCCTGCTGGTCCGAGGTGACGCCGAAGCGCCCGAGAATCTTGCCGCCGTTCTCGGTCACGTACTGGGTGAAGTACTTGTTGTGGCCTTTGCCGTAGTCGGTGGTGTCGTGGATGATGGCCCAGGTCTTGTACCCCAGCCCGGTCATGAACTTGGCCGCCGTCTCGTTCTGGTTGATCATCGTGCCGTTGACGCGATGCACCTCTTTGTAGGTGTTCCCGTAAGTGATGTCGGGAAGCACCGCGCCCCAGACGATGATCGGCAGGCCGAATTTGTGATAGACGTCGACCGTCGAGATGGCCACCGCCGAGCAGTAATGGGTGGCGGCGGCGATGACGTCCTTATTGGCGCCCAATTTCGTCGCCGCCTGGACGCCGATGTTCGGCTTGCATTCGTCGTCGAGGACGATGAGCTCGTATTCGTATTTGGCCTTGGGGTCGGCGTTGCGCAAGCGCACCACCAGGTCGACGGAATTGCGCCCCCCTATGCCGTTGGACGATGTGCCTCCGGTCAACGGCCCGATGAAGCCGACCTTGACCTTCTCCTTGGCGCCCGCGGCGGCGGGCGCCAAGCCCAACGCCAGCGCCGCCGCGAAGACGGCCACGTGGCGGAAACGTATTCCTGTCATGGTGATAGTCCTCCCATGTTGCGCCCCCGCGCGCTAAGCGGGGAACGGACGCGTTTTCGCCGCCTTGTCTTTGGTCCAGCGGCGTTTCTTCGATGTCGGCAGATGCTAGAGCACTAGCGGACCAGATGGAAGCGTTTTACCCCACCGAAATCCGGGTTCTTTTGCGCCGTGGCGTCACCCGGCCCCTTTGCCGATGCTCCACATCGCCGTGCCGTCGCGCGCCGCTCATAGGGCGCCTACTCATTCTTTCGAGGCGTCGGCCATGGTCGGTGCGGATCGCAGCAGCCAGCCGAACAGAACCGCTGCCGCCACGGCGCCAACCAGCTCGGCCAGGATAAAGGCGGGGGCGTGGCCGGGTTGGATGCCGGTGAACGTATCGGTGAAACTACGCGCGATCGTTACCGCTGGATTGGCGAACGAGGTGGAGGCGGTAAACCAGTACCCGGCGGAAATGAACAGCCCGACGGCATAGGCCACGGCGTCGGGACGAAATCTCAGCGTGCCGAGGATCGCCGCGAGGAGGCCGAACGTCGCGATGGCTTCCGATAACCACTGGCCAGGCCCGGCCCGCGCGGTTGCCGAAATCTGAACGACTGGCAGTTCGAACATAATATGGGCCGCCATGACGCCGCCGACGCCGCCCAACACCTGGACGGTCACGTAAAGGAGGGCGGTGGCGAATGCGATCTCGCGCCTGATGAAAAATGCGAGCGTTACCGCGGGGTTGAAGTGGCCGCCGGATAGCGGGCCAAAAATGAGGATCAAGACAATCAAGATCGCTCCCGTCGCCAGCGTGTTGGCCAAGAGCGCAAGGGCCATATTCCCGTCGGCCAATCTCTCTCCCATGATGCCGGAACCAACGACCGTTGCCAGAAGGATCGCGGTTCCCAGCGATTCCGCGACAAGGCGGCGGGCGATGCTAAACGGTTCCTTGTTTTTCATTTTCAATCTTCCTCCGGTCCAATCTTCCTCTGGCTCAATCTTCCTCTGGCGCTCGAGGCGATCCGCCGGTAACGGATGGCGCCGTCCCACCTCGGGCCGGGCCAATCGCCGTCATCGTTGCTTAGTTCCTTCGCGGGGTTCCCTTGCGGGCGTCGTTGGCGGCGATCAGGCCACCGCATATTTCCGGATGGCCGTTGCAGCAATCCTCGGTGAGAAAGGTGAGGACGCGACGAGTCCCATCGATGTCCGCCGCATAGATAATCCGGCGTTGGTCACGCCAGGATTTGATAAGACCCGCCCGCTCCAACTGGCCCAAGTGAAACGAGAGACTGGACGGGGGCACTCCCAGCCGATGGGCGATGTCCCCCGCCGACATCCCCCCCGGACCCTTTCGGATCAACATCCTGAACACACCCAGCCGATGTTCATGGGCAAGAGCACTGAACGCCGACAGGGCAACGGCTTTAATCATATTTTGAATATATTCGAATATTCGAAATATGGCAAGCGTCGATAAACCGGCCCCTCAGATTCCAAGAGTCCCGGCCGAATTCCAAGTGTCCCAGCCGTATACCAAGAGTCCCGGAGAGTGTCCGCTTCGGGTCCCGTGGACGGCGCGGTTTTGGCGGTTCCTCGACGAAACCCGCAATTTGGCACATCGCCATGCCGGTGGTGGGAGCCGTCCACCGCATCGAAAGCGGACACCGTCGGGGCAAGCCTCACGACCCGTTATGAGTACACGCCCTACAGCCACCCCCCTCTACAGCAAACCCAGGGCGGCAAGGGCCGCGCGTAAACTCTCAGGTTCGGTAAAGCGGATGCCATGGAAGCCGAGCGCGCCGGCGGCCTCGACGTTCTCCGGCTTGTCGTCGATGAACACCGTCTCTCCCGCCGTCAGACCATGGGTGGCAAGCAACAGTTCATAGATGTCCGCGTCCGGCTTGATCAGGCCGACCTCGCCGGAGACGACGATGGCCCGGAACCAGCCGAGGAAGCCGAAGCGGGACCGGGCGTGGGGAAAGGTTTCGGCCTCCCAGTTGGTAAGCGCGTACAACGGCGTGCCTTGGTCCTTGAGCTCGGCCAGGATCTCCACGGTGCCGTCGATCGCCCCGTTGAGCATCTCCGGCCAGCGCCCGTAATAGGCCTCGATCAGGGCCGCCTTGTCCGGATGACGCGCCTTGAGTTCCGCCACGCCCTCCGAGATCGGCCGCCCGGCGTCCTGGCGCCGGTCCCAGGCCGAACTACAGACGGTGGCGAGGAAATCCTCCATCTCGCCCGCGTCCTCGAACAGTTTGCGGTAAAGATAGCGCGGGTTCCAATCGATCAGCACCCCGCCGAGATCGAACACGACGGCGCCAAACGCGCCTCCCTCACCCATGATGCCTCCGTTCCCTCAACACGTCCGTGCTGCTTCCCTCGCCCCAACCGCCATGAACATCGATCCGGGCGCCTAGATGTTCTTGAGGTTCTCCTCGCTCAGGCCCTCGCCGGCAAGCGCCTCGCCCGCGTACTGCTCGCCGAGATCCTCGATCAGGGTTTCCTTGAGCTGCTTCGCCTCCTGCTGACGCGCCCACATCGCGGCGTACTGTCCGCCCTTGGCGAGAAGCTCGGCGTGACGGCCGCGCTCGACGACCGAACCGTCATCGAGGACGATGATCTCATCCGCCTCGACCACGGTCGACAGGCGGTGGGCGATTATCACGGTCGTGCGCTCGGCCGAGACTTCGTGAAGCGAGGCCTGAATTTCCTTTTCGGTCTTCGAATCGAGCGCCGAGGTGGCCTCGTCGAATACCAGGATGGCGGGCCGCTTGAGGATGGTACGGGCGATGGCGACCCGCTGTTTCTCGCCGCCCGACAGCTTCAGGCCGCGCTCGCCGACCCTGGTGTCGTAACCCGCGGGCGAGGAACGGATGAAGTCGTCGATGCGCGCGAGCTTGGCCGCCCGGTCGATGTCGTCATCGGAGGCGCCGGACCGGCCATAGGCGATGTTGTAACGGATGGTGTCGTTGAACAGCACCGTGTCCTGGGGCACGATGCCGATGGCGCCGCGCACGCTCGCTTGCGTGACGCTCTGGATGTCCTGGCCGTCGATGGAGACGGTCCCACCGGTGACGTCATAGAAACGGAACAACAGGCGCGAGATCGTCGACTTGCCGGCGCCGCTGGGGCCGACGATGGCGACCGTCTTGCCCGCCGGCACGGTGAAGGAGACGTCCTTGAGGATGGGGCGGTCCGCCTCGTAGCCGAAACTGACGCCATCGAAGGTGATGCTCCCGCCATCGATCTTGAGCGGCTTGGCGCCGGGAGGGTCGGTGACTTCCTCCGGGATGGCGATGAGCGAGAACATCGCTTCCATGTCGGTCAGCGACTGCTTGACCTCGCGGTAAACGAAGCCGAGGAAGTTGAGCGGCAGGTAGAGCTGGATGAGATAGGTGTTGACGAGGACGAAGTCGCCGATGCTCATGGTCCCCTTCACCACGCCYTGGCCCGCCATGATCATCACCATYGTCAGCCCGATGGCGATGATGGAACTCTGGCCGATGTTGAGCRCCGAGAGCGACGTCTTGGATATGAYGGCGGCGYGYTCATAGCGCTCGAGCGCCMGGTCGTAGCGGCCGGCCTCGTGCTCCTCGGCGCAGAAATATTTCACCGTCTCGTAATTGAGCAGGCTGTCGATGGCCTTGGTATTGGCCTCGCTGTCSCGCGTRTTCATCTCGCGCCGGTATTTGAGRCGCCATTCGGTCACCGTCAGGGTGAACRSGATATAGGACCCGATGGTGRSRAAGGTGACGGCGGCGAACCAGAAATCGTAAAGGACCCAYAGGATCGAGCAGACGACGAGRATCTCCAGCATCGTCGGGATGATGTTGAACAGCATGAAGGCGAGGACGAACTCGATCCCCTTGGTGCCGCGYTCGATCGCCCGGCTCARSCCYCCGGTCTGGCGGTCGAGATGGWATCGSAGCGAGAGCGCGTGCAGATGGCGAAAGACCTSAAGCGCCACGGTGCGGATCGCCCGCTGGGYGACCTTGGCGAAGACCGCGTCGCGCAACTCGCCGAARGCCACCGAAATCAGCCTGAGCAGCCCRTAGGCGCCGATCAGGCCAAGSGGCAGCGCCAGGACCTGCCCGGCTTSKGCGTCGAGCRCGTCSACGGCGCCCTTATAGAGGATCGGCAAATAGACGTTGGCCGACATGGCGCCGACCAGCAGGATGAGCGCCCCCACCACCCGGGCGCGCAACTCGAACGAGTTCGCCGTCCACAGATAAGACATGAGCGATCCGAGCGCCGAGAAATCGAAGCGCACCGTCAGTCTGCCCCTGGGCCGTCTGCCCCTGGGCCCGCCATGGTCCGGATCGGGCTTTCGCGTCGAAGCGGTTTCCGCGGTCATCTCAAGCCCTCCCGGCCTGGGCGGTCTGTCGCTTGATCCTGCCTATCATCTTCTCGATCCTTTCCCCGCGCCCAGAGCGCTTTCCGGCCAGGGATGAATTGGTTAATTTGAAGGAAGAGGCCCTTGCCCCGGCRCCTCCGTCCCGGCGCSCCRRGCATCGTCCCATATCCAAGGCCCTTCTTTTAGGACGGGACACCACGGGATGGAAGAMAAACGCGCCAAGGGTGGAAATTCCCGSCCRAAAGGYGTATGAATCGGRYACYAAMCATYAARAAACARGYTWCAGGGAGTACTCGAYATGTTMAAGAAAACGGCWATTSTCATCGCYGCGGTCTTCGCCTTGRCGGCGACCGACGGATACGCSGCCGAACTCTACGGCACSCTCAAGAAAATCAAGGATTCSGGMSWGATYRMCATGGGCCACCGCGAGGCCTCGGTCCCGTTCGCCTAYATGGGCCCCGACGGCAAGCCGGTCGGCTACACSGTCGAGCTMTGCTACAGGGTCATCGACMGGATCAAGAAAACCCTCAAGATGCCGAAYCTCAAGGTCAAGCTGGTGCCGGTCACSTCGCAGACCCGYATCCCGCTGYTGGCCAACGGCACCATCGACATCGARTGCGGSTCGACSACCAAMAACCTGACCCGCTCRARGCAGATCKMTTATCTCGCCGTCACCTTCATCACCGGCACCAARCTCGSSGTCAAGAAGGGTTCGRGCATCAAGGAGATCGAGGACCTCAACGGCAAGGCGGTCGCGCTTTCGCTCGGCACCACCAACGAGAAGGCCATCAAGCGGATCGCCAAGGCTAAGGGCCTCAAGATCAAGTACCAYATGGTCAAGGACCAYCCSCAGGGCTGGCTGGCGCTGGAKACCGRSCGKGTCGACGCCTACGCCACCGACCACTCTCTGTTGGCCGGCCTGATCACCTCGTCGAAGRACCCYTCGAAKTACRARATYGTCGGGCGGTTCCTCAGCTACGATCCCTACAGCATCATGRTCCGGCGCGACGATTCGGCCATGCGGCTCCTGGGCAACTCGRYKYTSGCCGACCTGATGCGTTCSGGYGAGATMYTSAARATCTACGAYAAGTGGTTCACCAAGAARATCCCCGGCAAGCCGTCGGTRGAACTGCCGCTGAGTCCCACCCTGAAAGTGGCTTTCGAAGTCCAGGCCCTGCCTTACTAGGCCTTGAKTCTTGAACCGGGAGGCGTGAAAGCGCCTCCCGKWTTTCCTGTCCCGGCSGCRGRGGCYGTTCCATGGCGATGAAATAYAACTGGGATTGGTCGATCCTCYTTTGCAGAYCACCCGAGGCCGATCCCACTGGCSCTGTCGAACCTGGAACGCCTGGGTCCGGCKCCACGGAATTCGGCGGCGGYATGGGGCAGACTTTCGATACCGGGGCGGAATGCGCCCAGCCTTATTTCGACTGGATSGTCTCGGGGCTGWCGTGGACCGTYATCGTCGCCTGCGCCGCCTGGGTGATTACSTTCAGCCTCGGCTCYGTCATCGGCGTGTCGAGGACGGTGGAGAATAAAACCGTCAGGGCCATCGCCACCGCTTACGTCGAGATGTTCCGCAACGTGCCGCTKCTGTTGCAGATGTTCATTTGGTTCTTCGTCGTGCCGGAACTYYTGCCCGAGGACRCGGGGCGCTGGCTCAAGCGCGAGMTGCCGCTGCCCGARTAYTGGACCGCCATCGTCTGCCTSGGCATGTACCACGCGTCGCGAACCGCCGAACAGGTSCGCGCCGGYATCGARKCSATYCCCAKSGGCCAGACCCATGCCGGGCTGGCCATGGGCCTGACCCRGACGCAGGTTTACCGCCACGTCCTTTTGCCCGTCAGCTACCGCATCATCATCCCGCCSYTGACCAGYGATTTCATGGGCATYTTCAAGAAYTCCTCGGTGGCGCTGACCATCGGSGTSATGGAACTGACGGCCCARAGCCGCCAGATCGCCGARTACACCTTCAACATCTTCGAGGTCTTCRCCGCCGCGACGSTSYKTTACATGACGGTGACGCTGATCGTCGTCACCATCATGCGYTTCGTCGAGGCCAGGGTCCGCATCCCCGGGACCATCGCSTTGGGGGGCGATTGACATGTTTSGGGATTTCGATTTCCAGGTCATCTTCGGCAACCTCGACATCCTGTGGGACGGGATGCTGATCACGCTCCTGTTGACGGCGGTCGCCATCGTCGGCGGCATCCTGTTGGGGACCATGCTCGCCCTGATGCGGCTCTCGAAGTTCACGCCGCTTTCCATCCTCGCCGGGCGTTATGTCGACGCCTTCCGTTCGACGCCGCTGATCCTGGTGATCTTCTGGTTCTACTTCGCCATGCCCATCATAGGCTTGCAGGCCATCGGCGGCCTGGGTTCGGTGCTCATCGCCTTCACCCTGTTCGAGGCCGCCTATTACTGCGAGATCATCCGCGCCGGCATCCAGAGCATCACCCGCGCCCAGGTCCATGCCGGGCTGGCGGTCGGGCTGACCAAAGGCCAGACCATTCGGTTCGTCGTCCTGCCCCAGGCGTTCCGCAACATGGTGCCGGTCCTGCTGACCCAGGCCATCGTCCTTTTCCAGGACACCTCGCTGGTCTATGTAGTCGGGCTCAAGGACTTCCTGACGGCGGCGGATCTGATCGCGGTGCGCGACAACCGGGTGGTGGAGCTTTATCTGACCGCGGCCGTGGTCTATTTCGTACTCAGCATCATCGCCTCGCTCTGGGTCCGGAAACTGAAACGCGGCTACGCGATATGATCGAGATCGACAACGTCTCCAAGTGGTACGGCGACTTCCGGGTCCTTAACGACTGCTCGACCGGCGTCGATAAGGGCGAGGTGGTCGTCGTCTGCGGGCCGTCCGGTTCGGGAAAATCGACGCTGATCAAATGCGTCAATGGGCTCGAGCCGTTCCAGGAGGGCAAGATCACCGTCGATGGCGTCTCGGTCGGTGACAAATCCACCAACCTTCCCAGGCTGCGCTCGCAGATCGGCATGCTGTTCCAAAATTTCGAGCTGTTCCCGCACATGACGGCGCTTGAGAACATCTGCCTCGCCCAGACCAAGGTGTTGGAACGCAAGCCGGACGAGGCGATCGAGCGCGGCATGAAGCTCCTGGAGCGGGTCGGCCTGGTCGAGCACGCCGCGCAGCGACCGGGCCCAGTTGTTCCTATCCAAGATTCTCCAGCACCGAGCGTCCGCGCGCCCTCCCGCCGGCGGCGATCAAGGGCGCCGCGGCCGAGCATGGGCCGAGCATGGGCCGAGCAAGGAAGGAAGGTGGCGCGCCCGGGAGGATTCGAACCCCCAACCCCCAGATCCGTAGTCTAGTGCTCTATCCAGTTGAGCTACGGGCGCAAAGGGCGGAAACAAAAGGAATTTAGGCCTGTGAGCGGCCGCCCATCGAAGGGCCGCGACACTACTCAAATCAACCGGCCTTGGCAACATCTAGCACTTACTTTCATAGAAGGGTGCCGTCATTTTGCGCCGGTCCGCGCGGCCCCCTAACCGCCCTGAAAGTAAATCGGACTTGTCGCCGCCGATTTGATTAACTAGTATTATCGCATATTAACCATTTGTGAACGAATTTGACTTCCCATACACCGGTATCTACCGTCGAGGGGCGTTCACCCATTCATCATCGGATAGGTAACTGATTCCTATGGCCCAACTGACAAGGCATGCGACGATAATCGCGGCGGCGGCGATCCTAGGTGGTTGTTCCTTCATCTCGGACACGCTTTTCCCCGATCTGTTCGGTGACGAGCCCGAGGCGCCGCGTGAACAGGTACAGATTCCGCCTTCTCCGGCGGAGAGAGCCGCACAGCCCGCCTACACCCCCGCGACCCCTCCGCCGAGACCGCTGGTCACGGCCGGGGCGCCGCCACCGATGGGCACCACCACTTTCGAGCCGACGCCGGTCACGCCGGGACAGCCGACGGGCACCTTGGTCGGCAGGAAATTGACACAGCTCCGGGGCGACCTGATTCAGATGCAGGGCAGCATCATCAGGCTCAACACCCAGCTTCAGAGGGTCCGCAACCTGACGGTCCAGAACTCGCAGCGCTATCACGGCACGGTCGCGGCGATCAACTCCCGCCTCCAGGTCGGCACGACGCCCGGCAACCCGGTCCTGGTCAGCCAATGGAACGCGGCGCAAGTACAACTCGACCAGATTAGCGGCGACATCGCCAGGATGAACACCTTGGCCAACGCGGTGGCCTCTGACTCGGCGATGGCCGGGTATCTTCTTGAATCCACCCGGGCGACCTACGGGCTTACCGGCGCGGTCGACGAAGACCATCGCCAGCTCGCGATCCTCGAGGACGAGGTGAACCGCGCCGTGGTGTTGATCGACCGGTTGCTCAACGAGTTGAGCGAGGACATCAACCGGCAAAGCAACTATATCGGSWCGACAGCGGTCTATCACTTTGATTTTCGCTAAATCAATGAATTGACCGTCTCGGATGTGCCAGGAGGAGACCCACGGCGCATGAACGAATTTGGTGTCTGTAAGCAGACGATGAATATCACTTTTGGGTATAAAGTGGAGGCGAGAAAACCTGGGCTGTCTCCGATATTCTATGCCTTATCACGCTTCGATGGCGACAACGGATAGTTCCACTCTGCGATTTTCAGCGCGTCCGCTGCTTGTGTTGTTTGATGAGYTGGCCCGCGATGATGAGYTGCTGTATCTCRGTTGCACCYTCATARATCCGCAGYGAYCTCACCGACCGATASAGTCGATCYACYGGRTKGTCYGCSAGCACGCCGCGGCCSCCGAGSAYCTGSACSGCGTCRTCGACGATTCGCTGTGCKGCYTCCGTCGCRAASGCTTTGGCCATGGCSGMCTCCAACGTKACGCGYTCSGCRCCRTTGTCTTTCTCCCASGCCGCGCGGTACACCAACAGKCGKGCGGCCAYGAGGTCGGTRGCCATGCGSGCGAKYTTCTGTTGRATGAGYTGAAASTCGGCRAGTTSWTTGCCGAAYTGTGTRCGRCTCGTYGCGTGGGAYAGCGCCTCGTGTAACGCGCGATCGGCCATCCCGCAYGCAGCCGCGCCSACYGTCGCGCGAAGGCGATCGAGTGTGGCCATGCCGAGCTTGAANCCCKCNGCCTTCSGAMCCGAYGAGATTRSCCYTKGGAAYCCTGCAATCCACCAGGGCGATGTCGCCCAACGGATGCGGTGCGCTCATGACGAGGGGGCGCACGAATTCGAGGCCGGGGGTCTCGGCAGGTACCACGAAACACGCAATACCCTTACTGCCCTTCGACGTGTCGGTAGACGCGAATATTGTGTAGAAGTCGGCGATCCCCGCGTTGGAAATGAGAGTCTTTTGCCCATTCAGCACGTAATGGTCGCCGTCGCGCTGAGCCGATGTGGTCATAGACGCCACATCCGAGCCGGCGTCGGGCTCGGTCATCGCGAACGCGGCCATAGCTTCGCCGCTCATGGCAGGATCCAACCAGCGCTGCTTCTGCTCCTTGCTTCCCGMAAGCGCAATCGGCGWWCMTGACCTATACCGCTCCTCGTTAGGCCAGACCGACGAGACTGAGCAAGCGCAATCTCTTCTAACCCATATCACCTCACTCCATGAGCGCAGTTGCGTCCAAAATCCCTGCTGGTTCTGTCTTTGCTTTGTGTCGCTCTTGCCCTGCTGATGCGAAGGGGAGAAAGAGTGGGCCGCTTGCTATGGGTCAGTCCGCGGAGACTTCACTGGCTACCGCTTCGCCGACTTGCCTGCGAGCTTTCTTGGGCGGAAAACCAGCCTGGCGTATCTTGTAAAGAAGTGCTCGATAGCTGATATTGAGCATCTTGGCCGCCTTCTTTCGATTCCAGTGATTCGCCTGCAGGACGCGAAGAATGATCTTGCGTTCCAACTCGCGGACCGCCTGCCGGGTCAGCTCTTTCAGCGAAATCGGCTCGTCCAGGGGAACGTCGGCCGTAAAAGGATCCTGAGTCGTTCCCTGCAGCTCGCTGCTGATGGCTTCTTCCGTGCCCAAGACGACGTAGCGCTTGACCAGGTTTTCCAGCTCACGGATGTTCCCCGGCCAGGAGTAGCCCTGGAGACGCCGCAAGAGCTGGGGCGAGAGGGGACCTGCCTGACCGTTGTACTGTTGGTTGTACCGCTCCAAGAAGTAGTCCACCAGCCGCGGGATATCCTCGCTCCGCTCGCGCAAGGCCGGCAACTGCACGTTCACCACGTTGATGCGGTAGTAAAGGTCC
>LKGT01001778.1_pt1 | contig 17813 bp, 12 predicted proteins | sample 503861 | NCBI WGS metagenome assembly LKGT01 (sample SAMN04113194, study PRJNA297058) | marine sediment metagenome | biome: marine benthic biome; feature: marine benthic feature; material: marine sediment; isolation source: sediment sample collected at the water-sediment interface from the South......
AATATCCGGACGACCTGATCATCTTCCAATGGCGTTGCAATAAATATGGTCGGCTGCATCTGCGTTCGCCTCTCAAGATGTTACGCTGCAATTCTTGCTGATCCGGACTATCGAAAGACGAGAGAAACACGCGTTCGATCCCGTTGAGCGCGGCGTCTAGGCTTTCAGGCGTCGCGAAATCGCCAACCGAGACCTCGATACTCTTTCCTGCCTCCGGGCCCTTGGCCGCATCGCGTACCAAGACCCGAATCGGTTCACCTCGTGCTCGAAGTTGGCGGGCAATTTCGCCGCCAATTGTGCCTGTGGCTCCCGTGACGAGGATGAAGAATAGCGGAACGGAAAGTATCGTCATCACTGCCATCAAAATATAGAAAATTGCCAATGTTACAAATGCTACCGAAATGCTCAACACTGTCTTTAATAATGTGAGATTCATCGCCTATCCTCGATAAGCCTGCTACTCTAATTTCCTGGGCCATCTTCCATAGCCGCAGGCGRKGGCGAATAGGCGCGCCCCGATCATGTCGGCGTAAGAGTGGGTGGTGCTTGCCGGATCGCGCGTGTCGGTCAGACAACTGGCAAGGCGTGCGGCAAGACCGAGCCGTTTCTCGATCCCACGCAGCAACAGCACGCCACCGTCGGACGACAGCCGGCCGCCGTCGAACCGGGCGCACAGTTCCTTGTTCTCGACGGGTGACAAACCGGGGAGATAGGCGATAGTCTTGTTCATGGTGAGCTGGATTTTCCTGTTGCCGCGTGATCTTGTTTCAGCATCAAAATCATACGGAATCTCAACAGTTTAATCCATGCTCACCGACCCTTTCACGGCGCACCGTGAATAATCCGGGCTAGTTCGGCGATATCCTCCGTCTGGATCATTTTCGCCGGGTCCATCCCCTCCGAATGCACAAGTTTCGTATTCACGAAACCAGGATGAATAAGAGACACCCGAACCCCGTGTTCGCGCACATCCTCAAACATGGACTCGGCAAATCCCTGGATGCCATGGCGCGCCGCCGAATAGCCGCTGCTGTTTTTCATTGCCATTTTCGCAAGCATTCCGCCGAGAAAGATGTAAATGCCTTCCGATTTCTTCATGGCCGGAAGGGTCTTTGCGGCCAGTCGCATTTGCGACCGCAGGATGACGTTCAATATCTCGTCCCACTTTGACACCATATCGGGGCCTACAGGCGTTGAGGCGCCGCCACCAGCGACCATTACGACTACCTCCAAGTCGCCATCCGCGACCGCCCATTCAGCTAAAGCATCAACCGCAGCCATGTCACAGAGGTCGGCAGCGAAACCCGATGCCTTGTTGCCGGGCTTGCGTATCAGCTCACAACTTTCTTCCAATGCCTCGGCGTTCCGGCCTGTGACCTTGATATCGTATCCCTCCCCGGCAAGGCGCAACGCAATCGCACGTCCGATCTCACCGGTCGATCCGGTGACCAATGCACATTTCGACATTTTGAGTATTCCCCGCAGGATTTTGCTTTGATGTAACCAAGATTCAGGATCGGACAAGGTCAGCAGGATGTCCAGTCCAAGTCTCCTCTTGGCTATGAGCGGACGTTCTGGGGGCCGTTGATCTTCGTCCGCTTCACCCCTCAAAGCAGACATACCGAAGCCCAATGTCTCCTCCTGGGGCTATAGCGGACCATTTGCAGTCGGGTGATCGACGTCCGCTAGTGACCCAAAGCGGACAATAGCCATAGTTCTATTCGACGTCCTGTAAACGGTCTTGGGGCGGAGTCACCGGCCGCAGCCGTGGACGCAGCGAAAAAAAATGCCGGGTCCATTTAGACCCGGCAAGTTTAACAGGGAGGATTCACGTCTGGGAGACGTGGGGAGGGCAACCAACTCCACTATTTCACCCGGTGTATGCGCTGAGCAGGCCGACTCGGTTATCGGGCCAAGCCAACCGGCGGAATCACACGGGGCATCTAACGCGGCGAAGCCGTCGGCCGTGTAGGTGCCGGTAAAGAGTGCGAGATATGCCTGCGATCACGCCCGACTACTTGATATGGGTCAGCTTCAAACCCGAAATCCCTGCCGAGGCGCCGAAGCCCGTCGATCCCGACATGGACAGGGGTTGCAACGCAATGGAGTTCTCTGAACCGCCGATCATTGCTCTCGCCCCGATGCCCACGCCGACGGTGGCCGACGCGCCGCCGCCAACGTAGCTTCCCGCCAAAGCTCCCGCCGGAATGTCGGCGGAGGGCGCAACCACCAACCAGACGATCTGCTCGGTTTTCGTGACCTCCAGATCTGCGCCGATATTGATAATTTCCCCCCCATAGGACTCTATCGCCCGGGAACCCGCGGGATCGAAGCGGCAATCGAACTTACGCTTCGAATACAGAATTAAGTTGGTTTTCCCCTGCAACTCGCAGACCAGCGTGCCGGCCTGTACGCCTCCCGCGTGCGCCGATCCGGACAGTGCCGTAAGAGAAAGGGCCACCACAGCCAGATTTAGTCTCAATTTCTTCATCGGTATCTCCAACTCGTTTAGGTTTAGGTTTGGGTTTGGGTCTCGATCCGACCAGTTCCTGGCGCCGCAAGTCAAAAGCGGAATGATGAGTATCCCGTCTCGTCGTTTTTGCTGCCTGCGTTTTAGGTAATGAAATACATGTTCCGCGGCACGATCTGGCCATTTCGTGCCAAATTTATCTCGCAGGTCGGATAAGGGCGAATTCTCGTTCGCGACGAATTAAAGGGACACTTCCGTTAAGGGTCATGTGTGGACGGCTCAGCGCAGTTATCCCCTGGTCGTGGCGGAGATCGATAACCGGGAACAGCACCGGGTCCCATGTCTGTACCTTGGAGTAGGCGACATCGTTGAAATCCACCCCTGCGCTTTCCTTCAGGGCATCCCGCATGGCCTTGTAGTTCATCAGCGGTATGCTCCACACGACGCTCTCGAAAGCGCGCTGATGGATTAAGCGTTCCTCAACGTCCAGCTCGGGCTGACTCGGCGGGGCGCACGCCTGGATAAGACCAATGGCCAGAAACAACATTGCGCAAATGGCCTGTACGCCTACCTGTGCTCCTGCATGATTTTTTTCCTTCATGGGACTCCTCCAAGCCATTGCTTACCTATCGAGGCGTGCAATCATCGGCTCAGTCTGCCAGCCGTTTCTGTGGAAATCTGGCCATTTCGCGCCACGCCATCCCGGCGCTTCGCGAGGCCAGTTCTTAGCTGACATTTCCCAGGTAACCTTCAAATCGGCTCTGACAGGACCCAATTCTCACGGTCATTGGAATAGTTTCCCCTCCGCAGCCGTCTGACACCCAGAATTTGGTGATTTGACCGTGTCCGCAAGCGCATTTGGCCCAGCTTTTCGTCATTCAGACACACCCCTCCCAGGATTGGACGTGTACCCTTGGAATGTCCGCTTTTGGCTATTAGCGGACATTCAGCGATGCAAGCCAGAGAGTCCGCTCTACCCCCGAAAGCGGACATCGGCACCCCGCCGCTGACCCAACTCTCGTTTATGAGAACAGGCCCTAGCCCCGTGATCGCCCAAGCGCCCTTTTGTTTTCGGGATTTTTCGCTCTTTGTTTTCAAGTGCCCCAGACACAAGGATTGTTCCCCAATGCCCCCGTACCCGGTGAACCCATCGCCCCGCCGCCAGGACAGCATCGCCACCGCATAAGAACAAACAGCGAACACTACGCCGGCCGCAGAGGAGGTGATAGCCGGCCCAGGTGCCGGGAGCGTGGCCGTCGAATGTGGACCCTGCCCCACCGGTCGCGGGCCTGATAGGGCGAAGGGGGCCGCATAACCGGCTCTGAGAGGGGATCAAACTCTCGATACGCGGATTATGATACAGCTTCCCCTTTTTAGCGCCGGTGTTACCTCTGTTGTTACCTTGAACAACAAAAGGCCTCGGCCGTTTCCAGCTAAGCCTTTGAAAAGATTGGGGGGCGCACGGGGACTCGAACCCCGGACCCGCTGATTAAGAGCCAGTTGCTCTTGTAGCCAAGCAGGGTGCCTGGAGGAGCAAATCAAGGCAATTGCGGGCCAGGGAATTGGCTTAAGGCGAACCATGACGCCAAAAACGTCGAGTTCGGTAAAGGTGGCATCGGGCCCCCGCAAGCACTTTAGTCGAACCTTCATACCGCTTGACGGATTGTAGGGTCTTGACCAAATCCTGCCCCCGCAACCACCGTTAACGAACAGCCCATTAGGCCAACAAAGCTTCCGCGATCAGCGTTACGCATTGATCAGGAGAAAAGGCGAGTATTGACGGATTCCCTCCTCCGCTACCAATCGACTGTCCCTTCGGGACAACGAATTGGCCCCGCTTCGGCGGGGCTTTTTCGTGGCGGGACGTGTGGCCGGGCCGTCCCCGGGCATCGGGTGTCGTTTCGGGTTGGCTTGGAGGGCAGGGCCCGCCACATTCCACCGGGGCCGGGAGCGGCGGCAACCGGCGCCGGTGGGGGACGGATCATTTTCGTCGGCACGGGGTCCCCGGAAAAAGGCCTCCACGTCCTGCTGGAGGCCCTGGTGGCCTGTATCAGCTAAAGTGCACCCATACGACGGCGTTGCGAGGTTTCCGGCGATGCAGGCCTCTAGTGGGACAGGATCTGGCTCAGGAACATCTTGGTCCTGTCGTGCCGGGGATTGTTGAAGAACTCGTGGGGTTCGTTCTGTTCGATGATCTCGCCTTCGTCCATGAAGATCACCCTGTGGGCGACCGTCTTGGCGAAGCCCATCTCGTGGGTGACGACGAGCATGGTCATGCCCGTTTCCGCCAGTTCGATCATCACGTCCAGCACTTCCTTGATCATCTCCGGGTCCAGCGCCGAGGTCGGCTCGTCGAACAGCATGATCTTCGGGTTCATGCACAGCGAGCGGGCGATGGCGACTCGCTGTTGCTGGCCACCGGAGAGCTGGCCGGGAAACTTGGCCGCCTGTTCGGGAATCTTCACCCGCTCCAGGTACTTCATGGCCAATTCCTCGGCCTCCTTCTTGGGCGTGTTGCGGACCCAGATGGGGCCGAGCGTCAGGTTCTCGAGCACGGTCAAGTGCGGGAACAGGTTGAAGTGCTGGAACACTATGCCGACCTCGCGGCGGATCAGGTCGATGTTCTTGAGGTCATTCGTCAGTTCGATCCCGTCGACGATGATCTGGCCCTTCTGGTGTTCTTCCAGCCGGTTGATGCAGCGGATCAGGGTCGACTTGCCGGACCCCGACGGGCCGCAAACGACGATGCGCTCTTGGGCCTTGACGGTCAGGTTGATATCCTTCAGCACATGGAACTCGCCGAACCATTTGTGCATGGCGACGATCTGGATGATGTCGTCTTCGCCTTTCGACGACTCGATCTGCGCTTTGGTTTCGGTAAGGCTTTCGGTGGAAGCCATTTTCCCGTTTCCTTGTTTTATACCAAGGGGCGCTGATCATGGCTCATAGAGATCGCGTAGGCGGCTCGTCGGGTAGGAGGAAAGGTGCAGGCGATGCGGTGCATCGTCAAAACTTTTCGACGCCCTCCGACGGGCCGCATACGCGACCGAAACGGCGACTTACCAAGGCTTTCGGACGGCGTCGCGCACGCTTCGCGATGCCCCGCATCGCCACAGCGCACGCTCCTAGCCGAAAACCTTGGTAAGCCGTCTCTATGGGTCATGATCAGCGTCCCTTGGTATTAATGCCCCGTATGAAGCTTCTTTTCCAGCCACAGCGAATACCGCGACATGGAAAAACAACTGAAGAAGAAGAAGAGGGCGACAAAAATGTAAACTTCGGTCGAAAGCCCCTGCCACTTGGTGTCGGCGAGGGACGAATTGCCGATGCCGAGGATATCGAGCCGCCCGATGACGATGACGAGCGTGGTGTCCTTGTAAAGAGCGATGAAGGTGTTGACGATGCCGGGGATGGAAATCTTGAGCGCCTGCGGCAGGACCACCAGGCGCATGGACTGCCAGTATTTCAGGCCCATGGCGTCGGCGGCTTCGTACTGGCCATTGGGGATCGCCTGAAGGCCGCCGCGAATAACCTCGGCCATGTAGCCGGACGCGAACAAAGTGACCATGATCAACATCCGCACCAACAGGTCGAAATCGGTCCCCGGCGGCACGAAATAGCTCAGCATCACGGCGGCAACGAACAAAAGGGTGATCAGCGGCACGCCSCGGATGATCTCGATRAACGACACGCAAAGAATRCGCACAATGGGTAGWTKCGATTGGCGCCCCAGGGCCAGGACGATSCCGATCGGCAGCGAAAACGCGANTCCCNGTRACCCCGATGACGACATTCAGCATCAAACCGCCGAATTGATCGGTGGAAACYTTCTCCAGGCCGAAMCCGCCGACCAGCAACCAGGCGGCGATWAACGGATACAGGCAYGWRTAGRTKADYGCCTTGYYCCTTTGCGGCATKCYSTCRWAGAGAAYCGGVACVATCGCMARRATCAACAGCACGAASGAAAGATCGACCCGCCARCGTTCCGGTTCCGGRTAAAAACCGTARATGAACARMGAMARCCGGTTGCCGATRAAGGCCCAGCAGGCGCCGKYGGCGACGGCGCGGCAATCBTTGCGGGATTCGCCCGTRAAGGCGGCRTYGAYGAACATCCAGCCGRCGAGGAAGGTGATGGCGGAATACAGGAAATAWACCGCGAGAAGGGTCAGCRCGGTGTCGRTGACGGASCCGAACAGGTTGACCYTGATCCAGTGGATGGGGCCGTGAACGCTCGACGGCGGCGGCAGATCCGGATGGGTGCCGGGCASATAACCGCCGYCCTCGGTGACGGCCRGGGKTTTWTCSKYWTYGCYSRGCGWCATGRYCBKCCCYTACCTTTCCACCAGCTTKATGCGTYKGTTGTACCAATTCATGAACGCCGAGATGACCAGCGAGAAACAGAGATAGATCGACAGCACGAGGATCATCGATTCCATTTCCTTGCCCGTCTGCATCATCGAGATGCCGCCGATGGTGGCGACGATATCCATGTAGCCGATGGCGATGGCCAAGGACGAGTTCTTGGTCAAATTCAGGTATTGACTGGTCAGCGGCGGGATGATGACCCGGAGCGCCTGCGGGATGATCACCAAWTGCAGAATCCGGTTYCGTTGGAGCCCGACCGCCTGAGAGGCTTCCCACTGGCCCTTGCTGATGGCCAGAATACCGGCGCGGACGATTTCGGCGATGAAAACAGACGTATACAGCGACAAGGCCAGCCACAGGGCCAGGAATTCCGGGATCATGGTGATCCCGCCCTTGAGATTGAAACGCCCGAGTTCCGGAACCACCCAACTGAGCGGCGAGCCGGACAACAGGAACACCAGAAACGGCAGGCCGAACAGGATGCCGGTGGAAATCCAGAATACGGGATAGATCYTGCCGCTYTCSTCGCGGACCTTCCTGGCCCACYTAGCGAACSCGATGATGATGCCGATGGCGGCGAAAAAGGCGATCACGGTGAAAKAGAACCCCTCCSCGAAAATCGGATCGGGAATGGTCAAGCCCCGGTTGGAAAGAAAAATGCTGTCGGCAAGGGTATGGGCCTGATGCGGGCTTGGCAGGACATGGACGATGAKCCCGTGGATCAACAGGATGTGGAGCAGGACCGGGATATTGCGGGTGAATTCGATAATGCAATAAACRATGTGGCTGGCGATCCAGTTATTCGATAGCCGGATAATGCCGARCAGGAAACCGACAATGGTTGCSGTGATRATTCCGAAGAAGGCRACCAGGGCGGTGTTCAGGATACCCACCAGCATGGCCCGGAAATGGGTGCTTTGCGACGTGTATTCGATCAGCCGTTGGTTGATGTCGTAGGACGCGGGGAAGCCCAAGAAATCGAAGCTGAAGGTCTTGCCGAGAACCGCCAGGTTGAGCACCGCGTTGTTGATGATGTAGGCCAGAAACGCGAACAGCAGGGCCATSGTYARRATCTGCAGGATGATAGAGCGCGTGTCCTTGTTGCGCCAAAGCCTGAGCAGAAAATTGGGTTCGATACCGACTAGTTTTATGCYTGCCTGATTCGCGACGCCCGACACCCTTGCCCCCTGTTCTTGCACCCTTTGTTGTTTRACCGCTTATCCGGTCTGGGCGCCGGGCCGGATAAGACGGACATCGATTTCGTATATCGGGAAAAGGAMGCGCCGGACGGGAAATCCCGCCCGGCGCGTTACCTTTTGTCGGTTTACAAGGCCAAACCCTGTTTTACCGGAACGGCGGGGAATATTGCAGACCGCCTTTGGTGTARAGGGCGTTCAAGCCGCGAGACAGGCCGACCGGCGTTTTCAAGCCGACGTTGCGCTCGAAAATTTCGGCGTAATTGCCCTGCGCCTTGATGACGCGCTTGGCCCAMKCCTTGTCGAGACCCAGCATTCCGCCCAGGTTGCCTTCGGAACCGAGCATACGGCTGACGTTGGGGTTGCTCTTGTCCATGGCCATCTTGTCGACGTTGCCGGCGGTGATGCCGTGCTGCTCTGCAGCGATTAGGGCGTAAACGGTCCAGCGCACGATGTCCGCCCACTGGTCGTCGCCATGACGGACGACGGGACCCAGCGGTTCCTTGGAAATGATTTCCGGAAGGATAATGTGATCGCCAGGCTTGTCGAAGGTTGCGCGTGTGGCGGCCAGGCCCGATGCGTCCGTCGTGTAGGTGTCGCAACGGTCGGCCAGGTAGTTCTTGCGCGCTTCCTCGTTGGACTCGATCGGCACCGGCTTGTAGCTGATCTTGTTGGCGCGGAAGTAGTCGGCCAGGTTCAGCTCCGTCGTCGTGCCGGTCTGGATGCACACCGTGGCGCCGTCAAGCTCCTTGGCGCTTTTGACGCCCTTGGACTTGCGGATGATGAAGCCCTGGCCGTCATAGTAGGTGGTGGGCAGGAAGGTCAGCTTGACGTCGACGTCGCGGACGAAGGTCCACGTGGTGTTACGGAAGATGACGTCGCCTTCCTTGGAGTTCAGCAGCGTGAAACGGGTCTTGCCCGTGGCCGGGATGAACTTGACCTTTTCCCCGTCGCCGACAACCGCGGCCGCCAGCGAACGGCACATGTCGGCGTCGAAGCCTTTCCAGCGGCCGGTTTTATCCGTGTACGAAAATCCCGGCAGACCGGTGTTGACGATGCAGTTGAGCACGCCGCGCTTCTTGACGTCTTCCAAGGTCCCGGCATTGGCGGCCGAGGCCATGAAAAACGCGGCAAAGAGGCTGATGATAATCCGCATGTGTAATTCCTCCCTGATTGAGAAACGCTCCTTATTGTCCGCTCCCCCTCAGTCGGCAGAGCCGGAATAGGAACCCAGCTGAATCCGTACCATGATTCTGCAAATAGCCTCAAGGGCTAAGCGCGATTCTCATTGGCGACCCTTCCCCGGCATGGCCCTGGGAAAGACAAGGCGCCCGCCCCGCGGCCTTCCGGCGGGGAGTCGTCTTCAGGGGCGGCGGGCGATCATGTCGATCTCGACGCGGGCGTCCCGGGCCAGGCCGGTGACGCCGACGCAGGCCCTGGCCGGGCGCCTGTCGGCGGGAAAATACGAGGCATAAATCCGGTTCATGGCCTCGTAGTCCTCCCCGAAGCGGGTGAGGAACGCACGGACGGAGACCACGTGCTCGAGCCCGAGGCCGAGGCCGCCGAGAACGATGGTCAGATTGTCCATGACCCTCCGGGTCTGGGCCTCGATCCCTTCGGGAAGGGGCCGGGAATTGTCGTCGGGATCCGTCGGCATCTGGCCGGCCAGGAACACCCAGCCGTCGGCCTCGGCGGCGTGGCTGAAGGGGGCCACCGGCGAAGGGCCGGCCGCGACCATGTGAAACAGGGGCTCGCTCATGGAACTTCCTCATTCGGATTTCGTCGAACCCCTCATTCTTACACCGCGCGGAATTCCCGACAACGGGCGGGCGCCCGGCTGCCCGCCCTCTTCCCGGGGCGAAGCGGCCCGGTCGGTTGGAGCGGCGGACCCATGACCCGCGTGCCGGGGGCTGTTGCCGCCCCCGCCGGCGGGGTATGATCGGCGCGTCCCCGGGTGTCACGGGGGAGGGTCGCCGGGGGAGGGGCGCGATGACGGAGAAGGCGGGGTACGGCAGCGCCGGTGTCGGCTTCATGGACGGCGCGTTCATGGCCCTTTCCGAGCTTCGCCTGCCGGTCACGGACATGGGGTTCCAGCTCGCCGACATGTGCTACGACGCGGTGCACGTGTGGAAGGGCCGGTTCTTCCGCCTCGACGATCACCTGGAGCGCTGGCAGCGCTCGCTCACCCAGCGCCGCTACGATACCCTGGGCTACGACCGCGACGGCGTCGCCGACGTGCTGCACGGCTGCGTGGCGCGGGCCGGGCTGACCGAGTCCATGGTCACGGTGATCGCCACCCGCGGCTCGCCCGAGACGGCGCACAAGGACCTGCGCACGTGCCAGAACCGCCTCGTCGCCTGGGCGGTGCCGTTTTCCGCGGTCGTCTCGGAGGAGGAGCTGGAGACCGGGTGCGACATCGTCATCGCCCAGACCATCCGCATCGCGGCCGAGGCGGTGGACCCGACGGTGAAGAACTTCGGCCGCCTCGATTTCGTCAGGGCGCTGTTCGAGGCCTACGACCGGGACGCCCGCTACGCGGTGCTGCTCGACCGGGACGGCTTCGTGACCGAGGGCCGCGGCTGGAACATCTTCGCGCTCAGGGCCGGAGATCTCCTCTCGCCCGACCGCGGGGTGCTCGAGGGGATCACGCGGCGGACGGTGCTGGAGCTCTCGGAAGCGCTCAACATCAAAGGAAGGCTCGGGCGCATGGGCGCGGACGACCTCTGCGCCGCCGACGAGGTGTTCCTGACGTCCACCGCCGGCGGCATCATGCCGGTGCGCAGCATCGACGGCCGGCCCGTGGGCGACGGCCGGCCGGGGCCGGTGACGGCGCGGCTCAAGGACATGTATTGGCGGCTGCACGACGATCCGGCCTACACGACGCCCGTGCGCTACGAACTGGCCGAGGCATGAGCCGCGTGGCGCGATAACCCGCGTGCCGGGGGCCGGCGTGCGGGACGCCCGGCGCGCGGACGAGTCCCGCCGTCGCGACCAATGAAATCAAGGGATTGGCCAAACAGGGCTGGCCCCTTGTTTTTTTCGGGGAAACAATCGGGCTAATACCAAGGAGCGCCGAAAACCCCCGGGCAAGCCCGGCACGACCATTGAGCAGGAGACCATCGTCGTGGAAATCGCCGTCTGCATCAAACAGGTGCCGCTCATAGAAGACGTCAATTTCGATTTCGAATCGAAGACCATCAAACGCGACGGCCCCAACGTGATCAGCGCCTTCGATCTTCGCGCCATCGCGCTGGCGGTCGACCTCAAGGGCCGGCTGGGTGGCGGGACGACGGTGATCACCATGGGGCCGCCGCAGGCGCGCGAGGCCCTTCTCGGCGCCCTCGCCATGGGGATCGACCGCGGCGTCCATATCGAGGACCGGGGATGCGCCGGGGCCGACACCCTGGCGACGGCGCGCGCCCTGGCGCGATGGCTCGAGCCGAACGGCTTCGACCTCATCGTTCTCGGCAAGTACACCCTCGACGCCGAAACCGGCCAGGTCGGCCCGGAGGTCGCCGAACTGCTGGGAATCGCCCAGATCACCGGCGTCAGGAAGCTGGCCATCGCAGGGGAGACGCTCCGCGCCGAGCGCGAGAGCGACGAAGGCTTCGACCTGGTCGAATGCCGGATGCCGGCGCTTCTGACCTGCGCCGAGCGTCTCATCGCCCCCATCAAGGTGACCCCCGAGGTCCGCGAGGACGCCGACGCCAAACCGGTCGAGGTGGTGCGCCTGGCCGACCTGGGCGGCGACGCCGGCGATTACGGCATCGCCGGGTCCCCGACCTGGGTGGAGGGGGTGAACATCGTCGAGCAAAGCCACGGCCCGGGCAGGCGGATCGACGGCCGGGACCCGGCGTCCGCCGCCGACGAGACCGTCCGCGCACTCAAGGAGCTGGGCCTATTGGATGGCGAAGCGCCGCAGCCTCCGCCGGTAAGCGCCGTGCAACGGCAGCCCAAGCCCGGCAAGGACGTCTGGATCGCGTGCGAGACCGACAGCCGCGGCGACCTCACCGGGGTAAGCCTGGAGCTCGCCACCCGCGGCGGCGAGATCGCCGATGACATCGGCGGCGCCCTGGGGGCGATCCTGATCGGCGCGGACATGGCCCGCCATGCGCCGACGCTGGCCGATTATGGCGTGGACCAGGTATTCGTGCTCGACATTCCGGCGTCCGCGGCCGGCTCGCCGGACACGGTGGCCGATGCCTGCGCCGGCCTGGTCGCCGAGCGCCGGCCGTGGGGCCTTTTCCTTCCCGCCACGGCAACGGGCCGCGACTGGGGACCGCGGCTCGCGGCGCGTCTCGGACTGGGACTCACCGGCGACGCCATCGGGCTGGAGGTCGACGACGACCGCCGTCTGATCGCCTTGAAGCCCGCCTTCGGGGGCAACCTGGTGGCGTCCATCTATTCGAGGACCTATCCGCAAATGGCCACGGTGCGGCCCGGGATGCTGCGCCTCGGCTCCCCGGTCGCCGGACGCAAGGCCGACGTGATCACCCTTCGCCCCCGGGTGGGGACGCCGTTGTGCACGGTCATCCGTTCCCATTCCCTGATCGATCATACCATCGCGCCCCTCGAGCGTGCCGATACGGTCATCGGGCTCGGCATGGGGATCGGCGGCCCCGACGGGGTGGAGAAGGCCAAGGCGCTCGCCCGTCTGCTCGGGGCGTCCCTGTGCGCCACCCGCCGGGTTTGCGACAAGGGATGGCTTCCGCGTCAGTTGCAGGTGGGGCTTACGGGCAAGGGCGTCAACGCGCGGCTTTACATCGCCGCCGGCGTGCGCGGGGCACCCAACCACACCGTCGGCCTGAAAGGCGTCGGCACCATCGTCGCCATCAACACCGACGCCGAGGCGCCGATCTTCGATTGGGCCGATATCGGCGTCGTCGGGGATTGCGCGACGCTGCTGCCGGCCCTGGCCGAGGCCTTTCGCCGCCGGCGCGCCCAACCCTGACACCGGCCTTTCGCGCCGCCGAAGCGCGTCATACCAAGGAACCGTGTCTGGTTAAATCCGAAACGCTATTCCGTCGCCGCGGGGGCGGCGTGTTCCCTGCCGTCGACGGCCGGATGCCGTCGTCCGATGGCTCCGGGGGCGGATTTATGGTAGCGTCCGGCGGTCGATTCGTGCATTGGGGGACCACAGGAGAGCAGGGATTGGACCCTGTCCGCGGGGGGGGTGCCGTTGTTACCCAAGTGCCTGTCGTGGCCGTCGAACGGATCGGTTGATTCGGCGCCGAAGGCGGTCTGCGGATGATCCGGAGAGCCGTCGCGGCCATGATGCGCCTGGCGCATATCTGGCTGTCCCTGATCGTTCTTGCCGTGGCGCTCTCGGCCCACCTGGCCAAGCCGGCGATCATCATCACCCTGCGCGACGCCGCCTTCGACGTTTACCAAAGATGGAGTCCCCGGGACTACCAGGCGGCGCCGGTACGCATCCTCGACATCGACGACGAAAGCCTGGAAAAGCTGGGCCAATGGCCGTGGCCGCGGAACACGTTGGCCCGCCTGGTCGACCGGCTTCAGGCCATGGGCGCGGCGGCCATCGTCTTCGACATCGTCTTCGCCGAGCCCGACCGGACCTCTCCCGCCCGGGTATTCAAGCAGTGGACCGGCACCCCCCCGGCCCCGGACCTGGAGACGAACCTGCCCGACCATGACCGGATCTTCGCCGAGTCGCTCGGCAAGGGACGCGTCGTGACCGGCTTTGTCCTGGTCAACCGGGCGACGCCCCGTGCGCCGGCCATCAAGGCGGGCTTCGCCACGGCGGGAGACGACCCCCGGCTGTTCCTGCCCATCCATAGCGGTGCGGTGACGACCCTGCCCCAGTTCGAGGAAGCGGCGGCGGGCAACGGCGCCCTCAACTTCACGCCCGGCCGGGACGGGGTGATCCGACGCGTGCCCATGCTGCTGCGGCTGGGTGAAACCCTTTACCCGACGTTGGTCGCCGAGGCGCTCAGGGTGGCCCAGGGCGCCTCCACCTACGTGGTCAAATCCTCCGGCGCCAGCGCCAAGATCAGCTTCGGCGCCCATACGGGCATCACCACCGTGCGCGTGGGGACCATCCCCGTGCCGACGGACGCCGAGGGGCGGGTTTGGATCCATTACACCAGGGCGGTGGCGCAACGGTACCTCCCGGCGTGGAAACTGCTGGCGGGTCAGGTGCACGCGGACTCCGTGAAGGGCTTCATCGTCCTCGTCGGCAGCTCGGCCGCGGGGTTGCAGGACACCCGCTTCAGCCCGCTCGGCAACGTCATCCCGGGAGTGGAGATCCACGCCCAGGCCATCGAGCAGATCATCCAGGGCACGTATCTGACCCGGCCCGACTGGGCCAACGGGGCCGAGCTCCTGTTTATGGTCACCGTGTCGGTGGCCCTTGTTCTGCTGATCGCGGGCCTGGGCGCATTATGGTCGGCGGTCATCGGCCTCACCGCCGCGGCGGGCGCGGGCGCCGCTTCCTGGTACGCCTTCGTCAATGCGGACCTGCTCTTCGATCCCCTTTCCCCGGTGATGACGACCGTTGCCGTCTACCTGGTGTGCTCGGTGCTGCGCCACATGCACACGGAACGGCAGCAGCGCTGGATACGCGACGCCTTCTCGTCCTACGTGTCGCCCAACCTGGTGTGGCACCTCATAGAGAATCCGGACCAGCTCAGCCTGGGCGGGGAGCGCCGCGAATGCACGTTCCTGTTCACCGACCTGGCCAATTTCACGTCCCTGGTGGAACAATCCGACCCCGAGGTGATCGTCTCCCTGCTCAACGAGTACCTGGACGGAATGGTCCAGATCGCCTTCCAGCACGACGGCACCCTGGACAAGATCGTCGGCGACGCGGTGACCATCATATTCTCCGCGCCCGTCGTCCAGCCCGACCACGCGGCGCGCGGCATCGCCTGCGCCCTGGCCATGGATTCCTTTGCCCAGGCCTTTGCGGAGGCCAAGCGGAAAGAGGGAATTCCCCTTGGCAAGACGCGCATCGGCGTCAACTCGGGCCTCGTCATCATCGGCAACTTCGGCGGCGACACGGTGTTCGACTACACGGCCCACGGGGACGCCATCAACACCGCGGCGCGCATGGAAAGCGTCAACAAGCACCTGGGAACGCGGGTGTGCATAAGTGGTTTCACCGTTGCCGGATGCCCCGATTTCATCGGGCGGCCCGTCGGCACCCTGGTGCTGAAGGGCAAGACCAAGGGCATCGAGGCCTTCGAGCCCCTGACCGAGGCCGAAGCCGGGTCTTCGGCCGTCGCCGCCTACCTGGCGGCCTTCGACCTGTTGGAGCACCAGGACCCGGACGCCGACAAGGCCTTCGCCGCCCTCGCCGAAAATTATCCCGACGATCCGCTGGCCGCTTTCCACCTGAAACGCCTGCGGGCCGGCGACACCGGCACCACCATCGTCATGACCGAAAAGTAAGGGCGTCCCGAACACCGCACACCGATATCCGGCGCAACCGCACCCTGAAGGAGCAGGTCATCCATGGGCAACCGGACACCACCCCCCACAGCGTCACGTATGGCCCCGACCATCGGCGTTCGGTCACGTACCATTACAACGCGCCCCGCGATCCGCTGGGCTCGGTCCACCAGTACCGGCCCGACATCTATTACCGGATGTTTCCCAAGAATCGATAACCCTAGAAAAGGAGAACATGCCATGTTTACACACGTATCAAGCACGACAGGGCTGTCATCATAGTCGTCGACAGGCGATAAATGGCGTGATGCCGGCGCTGGCCTTGCCGAAGGAGGTGAAACACTGGTCGCTATCGTAGCACCGTCCAGCGGATGCGTCGCCACTCGCAACACTAGTTAATGAGTCCATGACCTAGAGTCGTTCGGCCTCGGAATATATTGAATCGTCCACGTCCCCCAAGTGCTCCATAGCGGCTACAAGGGCGGCCCTGGCCTCACTGAGGCGCGCCCGAGGCGATCCGACGCGCCGCCCTTGCCGCTGCCTTCTGTCATTCGTCGTTTCCGCCTTTGGGCAACCTTAATCCCTCGTACTTGACGGCTTCAACAACCTCCCGCAATCCGCCCACGTCAATGCCCTCGGGGTTGTAGACGCGGAACGTAAAGCCGCGTTCATGGCCAACAACTAGAGCGGCCCGGTCCCTGTCTACCTTGGCCAATTCAAGCGCCCGGACGAAGTTCTTTCGGAAGCTGTGGAAAGCGATCCGTTCCCGTTCGACTCCTTTCTCCCGCCGATAGGCTGGGAACCGCTTGGCTAGGGTGTGACCGCGTTTCTTGTCGGGTCCGCCACGAGTGAGGCCAGGGAACAGGGGGCCACTCCCGATATGATTCAGGTACTCCAGGATGTCCAGCCGGATCAATTCTGAATGGATTGGAACACGCCGAACGCCCGCTTCCGACTTCGCCGCAGTAATGTCGAAATACCAGATGCCATCTTGCCGCTGTATGTCGTCAACTTCCAACTCGCAGACCTCCCCCTGCCGCATCCCCGAGAACATTGATAGCGCCATGATCCAGGGGCGTGCCGTGGCTAGAGAGTGCTTGGCAGGGCTGACCTCGAAATCCGCACCGTCGAAAAGCTGGTTCAACTCGGCAATGGTGAACGGTAGCCATGTGACCTCAGATTGCCGCGCTTTGGTCCGTGCTAGGTCCGCAAACGGGTTTTCACCCTCTGCCATCCCCCGCCTGCGAGCCCAGCGGAAYARRGTCTTKAGYGCSGACTGRTGMCGGTTGAGCGTCTTGTTSSWMAGSCCATCRCCRTYRCCAGCMGSGTAYTTCGYYAGAAGCTCTTGAAGCGAATGACTGGCAGCGCCGGGCCGCCTTCCATAATGCGGGTGAAGGTCAGCGATGGTATCGAGGAAGGATACTGCGTCTTCGCGATTGATCGAGYCGAGTGGGGCGTTCCCCGTATGRTCTGTGAAGAGGCGGAACGTGGCTTGCATCTGGTTCGCSGTCTGGGCSGTGAGCCGTGCCGTYTTGTCCCGCTGGCGCTCGGCTATGAACGCATTCGCCGCTTCCGATATCTTGGGAGCGGTCCCGTGGCGGTTGCGGCGGACARGCTGGCCYTTSAGGGAAGGCGGCTCGATACCCCGTTGAAGCATGGCGATTGCGGCGGCTTGGGCCTTCAAGATGGCTTGGCTTAGAGCCGCTACAGACGCCTCGCTCTTCTCCGCCCCAATGCGGTCTATGACCTCTTCGGCGTATTCGGTTGTGGGCTTGCCRAGAARRCGGTTTGTCTCGAAWGACGCACYAATCARRTCSSYCGCATCTTCGGCCACCTCACGGGCCAAATCGGGAAGCCTGTCATGGGTATCCAGGAAGTCAGCCGCCAAGGTGTCATAGGCCCGCCGTAACTCGGCTTCGGCTTGCGACTTTAATTCGTCGGGACGTATCGGGCCGCCATCACTTGCTCGCTCGAATGAGGCGAAAATATCCGCCACAGCCGCATGGCGTAACCGCTTGGCGTCGGCCTCAGACGACGTGCCAAGATAGCATTCGACGTTGGCCTTGCCGAACCTATCCCGTAGGTCCTTGGGCACAGCCACTTGGACCAGCCACCGGCCACGACGCTTGCGGAGATATCGCATATCGGACATGGCATGATCTTACCATGTCTTGCACATAGATTCTGCACATATTTTTGACGGTAGGTTTAGAAATTTACTTGAAAAATCAATTACTTAGATGGCTGGCTGGGGGACCCAGATTCGAACTGGGAATGCGCGGGTCAGAGCCGCGAGTTTTACCGTTAAACTATCCCCCATCCGGGGCGCCTGCCCGGCGGCGGCGCGGGCGCGAGGGGAACGCTTTTACCAC
>LKGT01001777.1_pt1 | contig 17811 bp, 19 predicted proteins | sample 503861 | NCBI WGS metagenome assembly LKGT01 (sample SAMN04113194, study PRJNA297058) | marine sediment metagenome | biome: marine benthic biome; feature: marine benthic feature; material: marine sediment; isolation source: sediment sample collected at the water-sediment interface from the South......
AAGTTGGGTCACTAGGCAGCGCCAAGCTAAGAAACAGGACAAACTAAGCACTGCGCGTATTCGGCGCTTGGAGGCGTTGGGTTTTGTTTGGGACCCTCTCGAAGCGGTGTGGGAGGAGATGTTTACGGCTTTGGTCGAGTACAAAGAGAAAAATAATCACTGTAATGTGCCACAAGGACATCCAGAAAACCCGCAGCTTGGAAAGTGGGTGTCTCACCAGCGCGGGTTTAAGAACGAAGGACAAATAAGCGAAGACCGTATTCGGCGCTTGGAGGCGTTGGGCTTTGTTTGGGACCCTCACGAAGCGAAGTGGGAGGAGATGTTCACGGCCTTGGTCGAGTATAAGAGGAAAAATAACGATTGCGATGTTCCGACAAAATACCCCGCGAACCCGCAGTTCGCAAGTTGGGTCACTAGGCAGCGCCAAGCTAAGAAACAGGACAAACTAAGCACTGCGCGTATTCGGCGCTTGGAGGCGTTGGGTTTTGTTTGGGACCCTCTCGAAGCGGTGTGGGAGGAGATGTTTACGGCTTTGGTCGAGTACAAAGAGAAAAATAATCACTGTAATGTGCCACAAGGACATCCAGAAAACCCGCAGCTTGGAAAGTGGGTGTCTCACCAGCGCGGGTTTAAGAACGAAGGACAAAWMWSCACGCATCCGGAGGACCGATGTCCTCAATGCTAACCGGCAGCAGTGGGACGACTGGGAGAAGCGCCACGGAGCATTAGCGAAGGTTCGTACGATGCTTTTGGCGTGTATAGAGGACAAGTCCGCTTCCTACCGCGACCGCATCAAGGCTTCCGAGATCATTGAAGCGCGGGGATACGGGCGAATTGCAGAAGAGCGGGAACAGCAACCCTCCCAGACCCTCTTGATCATCCGTCAATCGGCAAACGGCTACGAACGTCTCAATCCCGGTACACCATCCTCGGACACAGATCTATCTGAAGGCGAGGGTCCGGATATCATTGATCTGACCGTAGGCGCTGATTTCACGGATGAGGAGATTCAATCCGCCGTGAAACGGCTCGATTCTGGCGATGAACAACCGTAAGACTCTCCAGCTCACCTCCAAGGAGTTTTTTGGGCACGCGAAGCTCGCTGAATCTGGTTGTTACGAATGGACTGGATCTAGACAGAAGTGGTACGGACAACTGTGGTTCAACGGTAGTAACCACCTAGCACATAGAACTGCATGGGAACTAACATCCGGTCCAATCCCTGGTCGATTGCATGTTCTGCACCACTGCGACAACGGATTCTGTGTACGGCCGTCGCATTTATTCTTGGGTTCGCATCAAGACAACATGATAGATAAGGAACAGAAGGGGCGTGGGAACCGCCCGCGTGGTAGATCGGGTGGTAAGACCAAACTTACGGAAACGCAGGTGCTAGAAATACGTGCTCTCTACAACGCTGGCCGTATACAAACCTCATTGGCTAACGAGTACGGTGTTTCTCAGGTAGCAATCAGCAAGATCACGCGCCGCGAGACGTGGGTCCATGTCTGACGACACCAGGAAAATTCTTCGTCTCACTTCGAAACAGGAAACTTTCTTCTCCGACGTAATCGATCATCGCATTCCCAACAACGCCTACGTCGGAGGACTCGGATCGGGCAAGACCGTCGCAGGGGCCGCGATCTGTCTCACAATCGCCCAGCAGTTTCCCGGCTCCCGCCAGCTGCTCATGGCCCCCACCTACGACCAGCTCTCTCAGGGCACCCTCCAGACCTTTCTCGAATGGTGTCCCCAGAACTACATCCTCAACCATAACCGTGGTGAGCACCTGATCACCTTCACGTTCAACAACGGAGAGTTCAATTCCGAGCTGCTCTACCGTTCCGCGACCGAGATCGACCGTATCCGAGCCCACGAATACTGCGCTGCATGGCCCGATGAGCTGGCGATGTTCCGAGAAGACGCCTTTCAGGTGATCCGTGGCCGGCTCAGGTCCAAGCGCGGCGTGCCGAGGAACTGGCACTATCCCATCTACGGCACCACCACCCCGCGGGGGCAGGAACTTCCTCTACCGTCTCTTTGGTCCCGATCGTCAGGATCGCAAGCGCTTCCGCATGGTCCATGCCACCTCCAGGGACAACCAGCAAAACCTCCCCGCCGATTACATCTCACTTCAGGAGGCCGCCCTTGCAGGAAACGAATCGCTCAGGCAGCAGGAGATCGAAGGGCTCTTCGTCACTCTAGAAGGACTCGTCTGGCCCCAGTTCTCTGAACGGCTACACGTGCTTCCCGATCCGGTTGGATGGGATTCCCCCGAGCTTATTCGACGTGTTGCGGGGGTGGACTTCGGGGGAGGCGACCCAACTGCCATTGTTTTGGCCGGACAGGGTCGCTCTGGGCGATGGCACGTCTTTGAGGAGAAGGTCTGGCACACCCCAGTCCGTCTGGAGGACATTGGAGAATGGCTTATGGAACGACACGTTCTGAACCCTCTCACGGCCGTCTGGTGCGATCCCTCCAACCAGGTAGCGATCCAATCCCTCAAGTCTGGTGGCCTCCCCGCAGGACCCCTCCAGGGCCATATGAGCGCGCGCGCGATCAACGCTCGTGCAGAGGGCATCTCTCTCGTCGGAGGTCTCTTCGGCAAACAACAGCTCTCCATCTCTCCGAACTGCACCGAGCTTGCTTCCCAGATCCTCACCTACGTCTACAAGGAGGGGAACGCTCCTGACGGATCGCGGTACATCACGAGCACTCCCATGGACCATCACGCAGACGCCCCCGACGCACTGCGCTACCTCCTGATGGGTTCCGTCACCTCCCGCACGGTTTCACGGAGGCGGCCGCGCAGGCGTATGATGGCGGCAGCCTAGGAGGTCTTATGTCCCTGCCCGACCACATGAAGCGCAACAAGGCTCCGCTGTTGAACCCGAAGCGTAATCCACAGGCCGAGACCGATACCCATACCACGGAGTCTGCTCCAAAGACCAGCCAGCATTCCGGTGATGGTCTCAGCTTCCCCGACAGCCACGCTGGCGCAGGTGGGAAGGGACGTTCCTGATGCCCATCAAATGGCCGAAGACCATTGCGGCGAGCAACGGCAATACCAGCATCGCAGTGCTACTGAACGAGGACGGCTCCGGCAGCGTCACTGTCGATCGTGACGAACGGCGCGTGCACCGTCACGATCTCACGAAAGAGATGCCTGTCCCTGATCCTCAGATCAAGCGATCTCTCCCTCGTACCGCGCATCCCGTCTAGGAGTTTCTGATGGCACGTCACCCGGCTAGCCACAAGCCGAAGCCGAAGCCCCGCGGATCACGTTCCACGGGTAAGAGCAAGAGTGCCTTCGGTCGCAGCACCGCCGCTGCCCGTGGCGGCAACAGGACTCGCCGGTCGGGAAAGTCTCGTTAGGTGCCTCCGTTTCGCTCGGACGCTCAGCGCCGTTTCCTGTTCGCCCGCAAGCCAGAGGTGACTCGTGAATTTGCGAACAAGACACCGAAGGGCGCTGATCTGCCCGAGCGAGTGAAGAAGCGGAAGCGGAAACGACTATTCAATCGTGCCTGAGCGAGCATTCGACGAGAATCAACTTGCTGCGCTGCTGAGGGAACTCGCAGAGGAGTTCTCCGAGCGCGACCAGCTCGTCACCCTCTGGGACTCCCTGATTCTGCGGGAACGCGGTCAGGAACGCGAGACCGGCCAGTACGTCCCGCCTCCCTTCGACAAGTCCAAAACGATTATCAAGCACGCCACGGGGATCATCGTGGACCGTGCCCAGTTCATCGCCGCCAAGGCCGCCGAGAACCCTCCCAACATCAAGGTCAACACCATAGCCGATGGGGAGGACGCAGAGCCCACGCAGACGGCGATGAAGCGTGCTCGCAAGCAAGAGCTGGCGATGAACGGCATCTTCTGGTCTGCCGACCGCAGGTCGAGAGGTTCCCTCCAGCGTCGGGTAGCGTGGTCCGCCGTAACCAAGGGGGTTGGCTGGTATCACTCCTACCGCGCTCAGGATGGATGGAATACTCCCGACCGTCGCTTCTTCAAAGATCCGTCCGACGACGAACTGGATCGTCTCAGAGCAGATGGGGTAGGGATCACCGAAGCGTTCCTCGATGCCCCGGAGGAGGGCATGACTCACGCCGAGACGCTTGAATCGCTCGGCAAGCGCTCTTCCGACGACAGGAAGCAAGCCGCCGTCGATGGTGAGCAGCTCTACGTCGTGGAGACCCCGGCCCCCGATCTGATCTACTGGCGTGAGGACACGGACGGCATCTCGCTGCTCGCGATGATCGAGGAAGTTCCCACCACCGTGCTCGGAGACGAGTTCGGTGTGGTTGAAGACGAGCACCACAACATCATCATCGGCCGTCAGCCGGGCGGGGCAGCGGGCCAGATAGGCCAGTCCGGTGGTTCCCCCTCGCAGATCACTCGTCAGCAGGGGTCGTGGACGCTTGCGCGTGTGTGGACGCGTACCGAGTACTACTACTACATCTCCGCGGGTACGGGAAACTCGTTCGTCGGCAACGGCCGGGTCGTAGCTCACAGCTTCCACAAGTACGGGGAAATCCCATTCTGGCCCGTCTCCGCCACCGAGACGGACTCCCCGAAGCCAGCGAAGCGCTATCTCCCGGCCATCTACGGGGCGCTGGCGATCATCCCCGGCTACAATCAGCTCCTAACGCTTCTCAGCAACGCCGCGATCTACAACACCACTCCCCGGTACGTGATCATCCAGCCAGACGGTACGCCGATCATCGACGACTCGACGGGTGAGCCGGTCACGTTTAGCTCCGACACCACCGTGGGACTCGATCCGAACTACGTCTCAATCATTCAGGGTGGCGGTCAGTTCCAGCAGCTCAAGATCGAGAACATCGACGATCTCGTGTTGCTGCTCAATTTCCTTTCCACCGCCCTCGACGCCACCCTCCCATCAGAGGCCGCTCTGGGCTCGTCCGGAGCCTCTGAGCCGGCCTGGGGCACCAGACTGAAGCAGGCGGCCCAGGCCATCAAGGTGCAGCCGCTGGTGGACTCCAACGCCTCCGGTGTGGAGCGCATGGCCTCCATGTGGTCCCGCGACATCCGTCTGTCTTCCATGCCGGTCTACATCAAGACGAGGCCGGGTAACCGGGGGAAAGCAAAGAACGTCCGTGGCCTGATCGAGTTGAAGCCGGACGAGATCGTGTTGGACATCGCGGTTGATCAGGACAAGCGGTCGCTCGAAGAGCGGCTTCAGTTGATGCAGATCGGCCTCGAACTGCTGGCTGCGAGGCGGATCGATCCGATCCGTTACGAGGAGGAGTTCGCGGGTGCTGACGATCCACGTGGGAACGTGCTGAACGCGATTGCGTGGCAGGGGATCGAGAATCTGCTACCGCTCATGCTCCAGAAGGTGATCGCTTCCGTTCAGGGACAGCTCGAACTCACTCCGAATGAGGTACAGGCTCAGGCCGAGCTAGAAGCCGGCGTGGCGAACAACGGCCTGAGCGCCACGCCTACAGGTGAGCCTGCGGAGGCGGCTGGCGTCAGAGCGCCCGGTCAGGAGATGAATCTGACCGGCCCTCCCAATCAGGCGGGCATCACGACGAACATCGGAGGTCAGCGTGGCGGAAGCGCCATTCCTCAGTAAGTCGTTTCTCGACGAACTGGAACTGAGGATGCTCGACCATGCGAAGGAGATTATGGAGTTCATGGCCGGTTCCATGATCGACTCCAAGGGGTTGGCGTGGGGTGATGTTCCGCTGGGAGCCGACGAGCGCATCGCGAAGTACATGGACGACGAGGCTGTCGGTGTGAACGAACGTCTCCGACTCTCCGACCCTCCCGAGTACGCGAGGCGCCTCAAGGAGTTTCAGACCGATGTGCGGACTCGCGGATTGAGCGGTGACTGATGACGGAACATGCTTTTCCCACTGGCGGTCTCAATCTCTTTGGTACTCCGACCACTCGTGATACTGGTGGTGAGTTCGCCTTTTTCACCGATCCGCTCACGGGCCAGTTGCGACGCAGGAACAGACTGACGGGGGAGGTGACTGACGCCTTCGAGACTGTGGTCGAGTTCGATGAAGAGCTGGGTGAGTTCTTCAGGCGGCAGGTGCCTGTCCTTGGTGCTCTCCCTGCCGATCAGGGTGGTGATGGTAGTTTCAGTACCAATCTGAGTCTGCAAGACCCCGCGGCGCTGCAAATCCGCCGGGAGCAGCTTGAAGCCGAAATCCAGAATGCTGCGAACGATCTCCTGCTCGACCTCGACAATCTTGATATTGCCAGGGACAAGCTGCGCATCGCGGAGGAGAGGAACCTTTCGGACGATGTGTTCCGCAACAAGCAGCTCGTTGAGCAGATCAACGGCCGTGTGGAGCAGCGTCAGTCTCGTATGGCCGAACTGCGTCAGCAGGGAGAGCAGTTCCGTGCTTCGATGGCTGCTCGTGGTGAAGAACTTCAGAGTCGCGAGGAACAGGCGTCCTTAGATCGTTCACTACGTATCGCCGAGCTGGCCGAGAACGCCCGACAGGCGAATGTGCGCGAACGTAGATTGCTCGCCAACGATATCGCGGCTGCCGCCGCCGAGCCGATCGATGTAATCCGTTCCGCCGCTTTGGAGCAGCAGGCTGGCGGTATCTCGACGGCGATTGGGCAAGGTCAGAGCGCGATCACTGATCAGGGCCTCGCTCCGCTTCAGATGCTGCTCGATGCGCAGAGCCAGTTGGGGCAGCAGTCTCAGATCGGCCAAGCGCTTCAGCGTGGGCAGGCAGCTCCTCAAGAGGAAGAACTGACGCCGGAAGAGATAGAGCGCAATCGGCTTCAGAGGCAGGGGAACTTCCAGCGTGGAGCGATCAATCTCATCACACGGGCTGCCGGTGGTGCTGAGATTGGTACTGGTCCCGACTCTACGCAGTTGATTGATCTGCTTGCAGACGCTGGTGTGCTACAGCGCGGCGTGCAAGACATCAGTGGGAATCCCGAGTTCACGATCGGTGGCGATGCTGAGTTTGATGCCAGTCTGATCGACATTGACGAAGAGGGCAACCCGTTTCTGCGTGAAGCTGAGCATGGTGGCTTGTTCAACAATCCCGTGGTCGTTGGTGACGACTCGCAGGGCAAGGAGAACCGAGAACTCGCTGTCTCTCAGTCTCCCATCCTCGTGATACCGATCGGTGAGGATGAGAACCCTGGAGGAGTGCCGAAAGCCCAGACGGGCGGCCTGTTCAGTGCAGGGACCGTTGTTAGTCCAGAAGAGGCTGCAAGGATGCGCGAGGCGGTGGGGCGGAGGCAACTGCTTGGGGGTGCCACATCTTCTGGGACCACGCAGGCGACCGCTGGTGCTCAGAGCTTCCTGTCTGCCGCTCTCGCGCGCGTGCTCGAGCGTATCCGTGAAGCCGGTCTTGTCCTCCCCGATCGTCCTACTCCGGTCTCTGTGAGCGCTCCTGGGACGAGTCCTGACATTCAACAGATCGCGGCCGGCATCAGTGCCGGGCAGACGGGGTTTGGGCGTCGTTCATTCTTGCGTGAGGCGGCATCACTCAGGCCGCGTGGTGTGTTTGGTGGTCCGAGCCGTAGGACGGCATGACCCTTCACGAGACCGAGCCTCAGTTCTTCAGGCGCAGGCAGTCGTCGCGTGAGCGCTGGCCCGAACTTTCTCAGGCGGAACCCTCAGAACTGATCGAGATCGATCGTCTCCGTCTGGATGAGGGGCGGGAACTGAGTTCGTTCGGCAGGGCTCTGCGGTTGCGTTACCAGCAAGCATTGGAGGAGCGGGGTGTCTCGCGGCGTGTACCGCGGCTGTTTGATGTTCCACCGGGGAATGATCTGTTGGAGAGTGAGGCGAGCAGACGCGCCCGCGCGGAAGTTACTGGTGTCTCGCAGCCATCTGGTCCAGCGGGTGGCATTCAGTCTCTGCTTGCCCCGCAGATTCAGGCAACTGGAACAAATCTCCGAAACCTGGATCGGCTCCGTGGGGCTGCCGCCGGGTTTGCTATCGGTTCGGCAGAGAGCGGTACAGAAGGTGCGGTCCGTGGTGCCGTATCAGGTTTTCGAGAGCCCGAGACGGCTCTGTTCAGGGATGACGGTCTTCGGCCGCAGAAGTTTCTTGTCCCGCCTCCATCGATCGACGATTTCATTTCTACCGTCAAGGCGTCAGACGACAAGATTACACGAGCTCTGATCGGCCATACAGGAATTGATCCGTCCATCCTTCAGGATTCCGAGGTCGGCCAGATCGCCATTGCCCACCTTCGTGTGCAGGGAGCGAACGAAGCGATTATTGACACCGCCCTTGCAGCGGCGGTGGACTCGTTCGCTCAGCGTGGTACCGGCCGTTCCGCCCTCGGTCGGTTCGGTCACGTGTTCAAGACGGATGGTGATGGCTTGATCACGAACGTCAAGGCTGTAGAGGGTAATCCTTCTACGGCGTGGGGTGACGTGTTCTCTAACCCCGATCGCTTTGACTTCACTTTGCAGCAACAGGAGTTTGTGGATTCGATCCGTCAGCTCATCGACGAGGTAGAGGCGGTCCGTGTCTCCCGTGGTCTTCCCGCGCGTGCGAGGGATGCGACCGAGGACGGTTGGTTTTACGTTCCTCGTTCGGTCGAGCAGGTGGGAGACTTCCTCAAGCGTGGTCTGACCGATCCCTCACAGGAGCGCAAGTTCGAGGAAATGCTGGACGGTATCAATGCCGGCGTCCGCTACTCCACCGACGTGCGAGTGACGATGCAATCGCATCTCCGGCAAGCGTTCCGTGAGATCGCCGACGCTGACCTGAACAAAGCGCTCGAATCGCACATTGCCACTGATGTCGATCCGGGTCTCAGGCGTGGGACCGTTCGCGGTCGGAGCGATGAGCCGATCAAGGTGGAGCGGTGGCGAGAAGAGTGGCTTGCGGCGGACGACGGGAAGGCGCTCACCGATCTGATCGGGGAGTTTGGCGAGGTGAAACTTGGCGTTGTGCCTCAAGCCTTCAAGAATGTCGGTGACTCGGTGCGCTACCACGCCGCCGTTGGCGACTTCGCAGTGCAGTTCATCCAGGGCCTGACGCAACTCACTCGCCACCCTGCCGTGTGGGCGGAGTCCACCTACCACAGCATGACTGCCTTCATCGATCCGACCGTGCAGGCGAGGATGATCCGCGACAATATCGGAACCTATCAGGAGATGGCCCGCGCCGGCGTCCCAATTGGAGATGTGGAGTTCTTCACCGCTTTGCGTAGCGGTACCGATCTGCTCTCGGCTACGGAGCGTTTCGTACGCAAGATCACTCGTCAGAAGCCTGGTGTCTCCCGTCTCAATCGGGCGTTCCAGCAGCAGACGTTCGGTCGTTTCGAGGCATCGTACAACGCCTATTTCACAGCGGCTCGTGGCCTCATGTGGAGCGGGATGCGTGATTCGTGGTTGCGGCGGGGCTCTACTCTGAACGCTCTCGCTCGCCATGTCCGCAATATGACGAGCGGACTCGACTCTAGAGCATTGGGCGTGAGTCCGTCCCGTAGGGCGTTTGAGTCCACGTGGGTTGCGTTCTCTCCACGCTATACCCGTTCGATGGGGGCGCTGGTCGGCGAGGTGTTTTCCCCTGATCCCGTGCTCCGTGGAGCTGCGATCCGTGCCCTCAGTTCACTGATGGCTGGTACGACAGCGATCTATGTTGCGAGTGGTTGGGCGTTGGGGAAAGACGAGAAAGAGATCATCGAAGGTCTGAATCCACTCAATGGTAAGCGGTTTCTGTCTCATGAGATCAATGGGGACTGGATCGGCGTCGGGGGCGTGATGCGTTCCATGCTTGCCGTTACCACACAGGTACTCGTGAATGATGTGGGAGCAGCAGCAGCGACGTTCGCCGCTAACCCAGGTGATGTAGGGGCAACCTTGGGTAAGTTCGGTGACGAGGGTTCGGTCCTGAGCCTTGACTTTGGCGATAACGCGATCGCCAATTTCTATCAGTCGCGTGGTGCTCCTGCGGTCTCTATTGCTGGGGGCATTGTCGAAGCGGCTTCTGGTGGACGTATCAACGCCTTGCGGTACGACGAGGTAGAGTCTCCCGTCGATCTGGCGAAGCACATGGGCACGTCGGTGCTTCCGTTCGCCCTCCAGGGCTTCTTGGAAGGCGAACAGCCGGTTACTACGGCCGCGGCGTTGTTCGGTGCCAGGACATCCGCCCAGACGCCCAGAGAGCGTAGAGACGAGATTCTGGAAGCAGGACTGGCAGCTCTCGGTGGAGACGATCTGGATGTATTCATCGAGATCGAGGGTCGCAACTCGGCTGTCGCTCTGATCCGTGCCGGCTTGAAGGGAACGCAACCGGCTCTGCTGGCTGAGTTGGATCGAATCGAAGATGAGCGTGTGGATGGTCTCAGGCGGCGTGCTCTGAGAGGCGATCAGACGGCGAAGGGTCTACTGGCGAGCGTGGATGCGCGAGACCGCATCATCGAGTTCATTGTGCAGAACTCAGAGGACTTCAGGGGTATCCGTAGGACCGTCTCAGAGGAGCTGGAGGCTGCACGGGCGATCCGCGAGGAGCCTGGTATCCAGAAGGCTCTGGACGATCTTCCTGAGTCTAGTGCTGAGTCCGGGCAGGACATCGATCGCTACTTCGAGCTATTCGACATCGAGGAGCGCGACGAGCGTGATGTCGCCGAGGCGCAGTTCCAGACTGAGATCGGAATAGAGCGCTTCCAGCGTATCCTGCGTAACGTCTTCGCCGTCACCACCGATATGCCTCAGCAGTTCATGGACCTGCAGAAGACCAAACTCGAACTGACGCAGATCGGATACTTTGAGCGAGACAACATCGCATGGCAGTCATTGAAGGATCAGGCCCTACCGGAACTGAAGCCGTTTGTAGAACCCTTCGATTCGTTTTTCTCATGGCGTAGGGCGGCTACGGAACAGGCTCGGTCGATGATCGGCGATGTCGAGGGGTTGTCACAAGCGTCTGCCGGTGACTTTATCCGTTCCCTCAATCCATTCACCAAGGCGATCATCGACGGCATGACAGAAGGCCGGAAGCAGCTCGATCAGGCGTTCATGGCCGCCCATACTGAACTCGCCGTTGAAGCGATCAAGTGGGGCTACGTCTCTACGTCGCGATTAGAGCGTCAAGGGATTCGCGAGCTCGTTGCCCCCTGAAAACGGCGCGGCCGCGCCGTTTTCCTTGACACAGCCGTCATGATCAGTTCCACTGCTCCGTAGAAATGGAGTAGTGCGCCGTTGGTCTCTGATGCGCCCGTAGAGGTCGAAGAGAAGGTCGAAGAGGTCGATAGTCCTGATTCCACCGAGGATCAGGTCGAGGCCCCTGAGACTCCTCCGACGCCTGACGAACTCCTGGTAGCGAATCCCGATCTCCAGAAGATGCTGGATGAGAGGGTGGCTGCTGCTCGGGAGTCGGGAGAGACGAGCGGAGCGGATAAGGCTCAACGGGACCTGAGACGTGCGTATTCCGATCCGGAGCGCACAGGGAAGGCACTCACGAGTCTTGCCAAAGAGGTAGCTGACAACAGCGGAGAGGTCACCCAGTCGATTCAGGCGAAGGCCACCAATCTCATGTCAGAGGTGAAGGCTTCCGGGTTGGATGAGGCTGCGGTGGAGATTCCGCCGTTCTTCTTCGAGAACTATCAGTTTTCGGGGGACGTGATGTCTGACTACCAGTCGAAGTTCTCACGCGGTGAGACTGACGGCGCACTACGAACGCTTTTCACCGATGTCGAGCGTCAGATCAGGGAGGGCGTCGAGTCCTCCTTCGAATCGAAGCTTGCCACTGAGGTCGATAAGCGAGTCAAGGCAGAGCTGGATACGAAGGGCGAGGATTCGTCCTCACCTCCGCCAGCGCCCAGAGGCAACGCCTCGCGTGGGAATGGGCTTATGCTCACCACTGCCGAACTCGGTCATCCTCAGTTCAGCGCCGCTCTGCGCAATCTGACGCAGGAGCAGCGCGACACGGTGTACTCCAATGTTCTCCGTGCCGATGAGCAGTTCGGTGGAGAGAGTCTGCGCGAAGTGGCTTTTGAGTCTCTGAAGGCGCTCGGCAAGACTTCGTAACCAGCTCCTACATGAGTAGGAGCAACTCTTGAGCACCTCGCTAACCTCGACCACCGGGGCGGTTTTCAACCCGGCGATCACTTCGCAGAAGATCATCGACATCCGTGAGGCCAACCTTGGCTTCGAGGCCACCGTATCGCGTATCTACCGGGATGACGCGGGTGTAGGCACGACGATTGCCTGGCCGGTGATCTCCGACCGCACTGCCCTCACCAAGTCCGAGGGCAACTCCGGCAACGACATCACCTTCGAGGCGGATGTCGAGAGTTCGGTCACGCTGACTATCAACCAGCACCAGTACAACGCCTCCGAGCTGGAAGAGTTCGAGGAGTCTCTGAGCCTCCAGGATCAGGAGTCGATCTACACTCGCCGGTCGTCTTACACGGTCAACCGTGCCATCGACGCTACTCTGGCGGCGCTGATCGACAACGCCACCCAGATCGTCGGCACGCTGACGGTTGACGGTACCGACGATGACGTGCGTCGGTCGGTCCAGTATCTCGACGACGCCGATGCTCCGCAGTCCGACCGCTTCTTCGCGATGGCCCCGGCCACGAAGAACTCCATGACGGGCATCGACCGCTACGCCTCCACGGACTTCGCCTCCGCCGGTGGGGCGAACATCGTCACAGGAGCGTTCGGGACGATCTACGGCATGACCACGTGGGAGTCTACGAACGTCGAGGGCACGAACGCTGCCGGTCACGACAACGGTATCTACCATCGCGACTTTTTCGCGATGGGGATGCGGCGTATGCCGCGTGTCCGCGTGTTCGATGACATCGATAACCTGTCGCGCAAGTTCTCCGTCTCGGCCATTTGGGGTGTGGTTGAGACACGAGACGATCATGCGGTCTTTTTCAGGGCGGCCTAGATGGCGAAGACTGCGACTCCGGTGGAACTGAAGATTTGCGATGACTGTGGCAAGGAGGGCTTGAAGGGCAATAACGGCCTCCGGCTGCATGTGAACTTTCACTGTCCCAAGAATCCGGATCGTCTCGATTTGTCTTCTGTGAAGACGAAGAAGGACGAGCTGCCCGCTCGTAAATCGAAGCGTGGTCTCCAGCTCAGTGGTCAGACTGACAGACCGCTGGCGATGCTGGATCAGATTCCGCAACATCCTGGCGGTGCGTGGGCGTACTACATCCACCCCGAGGGGGCGACGATCCATGAAGCCTTGTCCGCTTACCCCAACGGTGGCGGGAAGGGGACGAAGTTCGGCAAGAACGCTGACTTCTATCAGAGCCGTCAGGGGCGTAAGGGCTTTGAATACGTTGGTTCTCAGCTTTCTTCCGAGGGTATCCGCCGACTGATCGAGGTGATTGAGGCTAACCAGCCCGATTATCTGCTCTTTCTCAAGGAAGAGATCGAGTTCTGCACCCGTGACATCAACGACGTGAACGGACTCACTGCGGCAGAACGGGACAAGCAGCGTACCCGTAAGCGTCAGCTCGAAGGCCAGCATCGCCTCGCTAAACAGGCTCTGGATGCTCCTGTCCTGACAAAGCAGTTGACTGAGATTGCGAATGCACAGGCGCTGGCTGAGTCCTTCAACCCGAAGCAGCTTCTGACGCTTCGTTCGATGATCTCAGACAGCGTGAGCGACAATGTGCGTCAGATGGCTGTCACGCTCTCTGAGACGCGTGCCGTGGAGCCTGACGATAAGGACATGCGGTCGAACACCATCGACCTCACCGAGACTGTGGACGCCTTCTGATGCCGCTTCCAGCGGGCACACGGCACAAGCGGCTGGAAGACCCATCTCGCCATAAGACGATCCGGGTCCCTATCCTCACGTCCAATCCCGCAGGCGAGATCGTGCAGGGTTTTTTTCGCATCCCTACCCGTATGGCTACAGCAAAGCCCCACAGCAACGAGATGCACCAGTTCGAGGGTCTGTTGCGTGAAAAGGTGCGTGAGTGGGGGGAGTGGTGGTCGCGGAAGGATTGGGAGATCGATCTATCTACTCTCACTTTCGATGGTCCCTACATCCCTCCGACCGAGAAGGCAGGGGACGAGACCGAGGAGGACTTCCGCCTCTACTACGTGGAGGCGAGGTTCAAGCAGCTCGTACCCCTCTATCTTGGTATCGATGAGGCCCGTGAGGGCCGTGAGGATGCCGAGCGTTACGGGGTTGATCTTCGTGACGAGAAGCTGCCTGATAGCGCTCGAATGCCACTCAGGAACAAGGACGACTCTGATGGCTTCGGCGATCCGCTGGAGCAGGCGGAGGAGCGCCGCCGAACGAAGTTCCTGAAGAGAGAACTGGAAGTGAAGGACGGCCAGCTCATCGGAGCGACCATCCAGTCAACGTTTTAGGAGTCGCCGGGCGGACGCGATAGGGCCGCCACTGTGAGGTTTCATGCCAGCCGTTGATTTCCTTCCCCGAAGACTCTACAACGCCTTCGATAAGGCGGTGTTCGGAAGCGATCCACTCAAGGCCATCATCTCTTTGCAAGGCGATCCCGCGTTCGTCTCGGTCTGGGACGACTTCACGGGTACGCGCTCAGGCACGTGGCCCGCAGGCACGGACTACGCCGCCACGGTCGGTACGGGCACCGAGGTGATCGGCATCACCCAGGCCGTGGGCGGCACGATGACGCTCACCACCGGCAACGGCGGGAGCGATACGGCCGGACAGGGCTACGGACTCAACTGGTCGGGTGACCGGGGGTTCTACTTCATCAGCCGCTTCAAGATGGCGACGCGCATCACCGACGCCAAGTTCGAGGTCGGTATAACCGACTCGGTTGCTGATGATGGAGCGGTGACCACGAAGAGCACCCCTGCGTTCACGGCTACGGACTGTGGCATTTTTGTTCTCGACACCACTGAGGATGCGGCGGTGACGTTCGTCTCCAACGGCGGTGCGACCGACGCCAACGCCGACTGGAGTGGCACGCTCGTCAACGACACTTATCTGGTGGTCGAGATCGTGGGCTCAGGCCCCACGGATACGACCGGCGACACCGTAGTTGGATACATCAACGGCGAACTCGTTGGGTCTGGGAACATCGGCGGCGACGCTCCGCTGACCCCGTGGTGGTACATCGAAGACCTCGCCCAGAGCGCCGCAACCGTTCTCACTGTCGATTACTGGGCCTGCATCGGCCCCCGTGTCGCGCAGTGGGGCGTCTCTAGCTAACGAGCGGCTGAAAGGAACACACAATGCCCACACTAGACGTTGGAATCGCCAGGAACGCTCCGCTCGGCCTCACCGACGGCAGCGATTCGCGCGTATGGCTGGACAGTTCCGGCGCGACCGTCACGATGGACTTCCTCACGAAGAGCATCATCGACGGCCGCGGCTATCAACTGCGCCTCGGCGTGCTGACGACTCCGGCAGAGACCGACATCCTCATCACCACGCTGGCGGCTGAGATGTCGGCCGACTCTACGGCGGGGCTGGTGCTCATGCCAACCCATTTCACAGCCATCATGGAGACGCTCAGCGGCGGTACGTTGCCCGACACGCGGGTGATGATGACGGCCACGGCTTCTACAGCAGGGACGGCGTTTGTGCCCCTCCCGCTGCTCACTGGCGGCAGGGCAGCCAGTTCCACGGCCCGAGCCTCCGCCGCAGGTGGGGTGACCATCGTGGACGACGCGGCGACCACAACGCGGATGCTCTACGGCTCCGTGATCACCGCCGTCGGGGACTTTCAGATCGACATCGACCTGCTGGGTCGGGGCGTGGTCAGCGGTGCTGGCAACATCTATGTCGCTCAGGGCACGGTCACGGCCGGCTTCGAGGGCTTCCTCGCGCTGTCCTATCTGGAGTTCACGATCGGTCAGTTGTTCGGTGGGTAGAAGACACGAGTTCTAGGAATCCCGCGAAGCCCCATCTTTGGATGTCGGCGTGGAAAGGATTGAACGATGCCGCTGTTTCAGGTTCAGCGTGGTAAAGGTGCAGGACATGGTGTCGGTCAGTCACCAGCTGCGTGGCTAAACACTCTTGGTCAGCAGGTGATCATGGACTGGCAGCAGGCCATGATCCTCGACGGACGTGGCTATCAGGTTCGTGCCGGAACGGTCACGACTCCCCTCACGGGTGACGACAGTGCCATCACCGATACGGCAGCCGAGATGGCGGCTGACGCCGCGCTCGGGACGACGATCATCCCGGTCTTCGCGCAAGTAGCTGTCGATACCCCGACAGCAGATGATGGCGAGATGGCGTTCAAGTCGGTCGCTACGGTTTCATCCAGCGGGACGGCGTTCGTGCCGCTTCCGATGTTCTCCGGTGGTTCTGCCGCGGTTTCGACGGCTCGTGTGCAGGCCACCGGGGCTGTGACGGTCACCGCCGAATTGGCTACCACGACCCTGCGTCACTACTCGACCCACTATCAGGAGGGTGCGACTGAGGCTGATGCACAGGTTGGCGTGGACGCGATCAATTGGGAGCCAAAGGCTGCTCCGGTGCTGGTCGGTCCCCGTTGTTTCTATGTCCAGGTAGCGCTGTGGACTTACATGGCTCACTTCGACTACATCGAGCTCCCGACGCTCATGGTGAACCCGTCCTAGGCCGCATGTAAGCGCGCTGGAAGCGTTTTCCCGAAGGAAGTGGGGGGACATGCCGATTTACACGTTCGTCTGTCCTACTGGGCATTCTACCGACGCACTCGGGGCAGTGGGCGTTGCCCCCCCCCGTCCCTGCCCCGAGTGCGATCTCCCTGCCGAGAAGCAGAGTATCTACGTGAACTCCCAGATCGGGGTGGTCCGCACTCCGAACGACCAGAAGATGGTTGATCTCAAGGAGTTCAAGGAAGCTGGGGCGGAGTTGGAGTACGCCTTCAACAAGGCTGAGGACAGTTCCCCTCCGGGACTTCAGCCACCGAGCTACTGGAAGGAATCCCAGCGACAGGCGAAAGACCTTCAGAGACGTGGAGTGCAGGACTCCAGCGACTTCCGTGGCACGGGAGATGGTGAAGTGAAGCGCAGGACGAGGTTCTTGGGACCGGGGTTGACCAATGGCGACTAAAACCTGGGTGCGGCCGGAGGGGAAAGTTCCGAAGTACTACCACACGAGGTATAGGTGTATTACACGTCTTCAGGGGCGAACCTATAGAGATGAAGTCGCCCCTGCGGGTGTGGAATGGTGCCCCGACTGTGAACGTGATGTGAGAGAGGCTGCGTATGTCCGATCCAACTGAGCTGATCCCGATTGCGAACCCGAAGGTCGATGCGAACGACGGTGAGATCGGTAGTCTCGACCGCCAGATCGGCAATCGTACCTATGGTCAGGGTGTGTTCCTCACCGGAGCCTCACGTCGCATCCCGGTTAGCATCGGCGATGTGGACTGGGTGAACAATGAGCCGTTGACCGTGTCCACCACCGTTCTCCAGATTTCTGCGAATCTTCGAGACAATGATCGAGCGTTGATCACGGTGGAGTCACAGGCGATCCGCTTTCAGTTTGATGGGAGCGAGCCGACCGCCACGTCGGGCCATCAGGCTGAAGATGGTGATATTATCACGCTGGCCGGGAAGGGTGAGGTTGAAAACTTCAGGGTGATCAGACGGGATGGGTCCGACTCTACGCTTCGGGTGACTGTGGGGATGAGGCAGTAGCGTGGAGATCGAACGTGGCCTCGGTTCCGCGACACAGCGTCATAGCCGTTCAATTGTAGTCTTTGCCAACAGCTCCGGCACAGTAACGGTGTTCACGATCACTGGCCGTGTCTGGATACGTCGGCTGACCGCGTTCTGTACCGCCGATGTGGTGGAGGATGGGGCGGTCACGGGTATCGAGCTGGTAAACGGAGAGGTCCTGGGCGCGAGCCAGGTCATCGTCGCGAGCGGTGTACTCCAGAGCCCGCGGAT
>LKGT01001786.1_pt1 | contig 17754 bp, 20 predicted proteins | sample 503861 | NCBI WGS metagenome assembly LKGT01 (sample SAMN04113194, study PRJNA297058) | marine sediment metagenome | biome: marine benthic biome; feature: marine benthic feature; material: marine sediment; isolation source: sediment sample collected at the water-sediment interface from the South......
AGAGCAAGTTTAGAAAGTTTAGACCATAGTGGAGCATCATTTTTTGCTGATGCTTTTTTGAGATCTTTTGCCATTCGAATTACAAATTGATTAGTCATTTGAATAATGCCTTTTAATACCCAAATATAATGTGTATGCTCTTTTTATTCGATTTTCAACTGTGATAAAATATCTTTAAACTCGCCAAGTCGATTTGAAAGTTCATTCACTCCTCCCAAAATAATTTGTTGAGGAGTTAATGCTCCTGTTGACTCTACAGTTAAGACGTGTTCACCTTCTTTGTCAGTATCAGTTAAAACTGAAATGTTTGAAGAATTCCATTTTGCGTGTTCAAGTCCCCGTCCAAGTCTTGCATAAGCTTCAATCTTTATTTTTTGGGCAGGAGCTAATTGAACAATTGGAATTTTATCAGAAGTTGGTTTAACGTCTTGATCTTCTGAAGTTAGCTCATTTGATAAAACGAGTCTAGTTGCCTCAGCTTCTTCTGTATCTAACACCAGCATTACTCTGCAGTTTGAGCAACCTGTATCACTTTTACAATCACATTTTGATGGTTCAACAAATCTTGTTGTATCTGTCTTTATTGGAATTAATGCTAGTCTATGAGCTAATGCCTCATCTGCAAGAACAGAAGTGTTATCAATAATGTCTATTGTGTCTATGGCAAATACTGGAATGCCGTTTAGACAAATTCGTCTCAATGCATTAGCATATTGTAAAGGAATGCCTTTTAGTTTAACAGACATTCGCTGATTATCCTGATTAACAACTTCTAAAGAAGACAAATCTTAATGAAAACCTTCAAAGTCCAAATAAAAATCTAACGTGACTACGATCTTCAAAAAATTGACAAAATAGACTTGAGAATTAAATCTGGAATCTTAACAATCTATGAGGCTAACTCTTAATGATCTCCGGATGAATCAATTCAAAATGCAGGGTTTACCTTTACCAGAATTAGTTGACAAATTATTAGAATTCAATATTGGAGAACACGGCCGCCTAATTTATTTGCAAAATCATCTCCTAGAAGGAAAACCAATTTACGATTCTGATAAAAGATTTCTCCAAATATGTCTTGGAAAACTACAAGAATTAGAAGGTGGTACAATAAAACCAGAAAATTTGGAAATGAATCATGATGACAAATATTTACACATGATAAACAAATTATTAGATTCAGAAATTGGCGATACAGGTAGACTGAGATTAATCAAACAAAATATTTTGGAAGGAAAACCTMTTGTTGAAAGTGATGAACTTTATTTCAAAGAAAAATATGAACAATTTGCACAAATAGATGAAAATGAAAAAACAACTAGAGAAGCACTTGTAATTATTGAGAAATTAAAACAAGCTGAAATTGGAAATTCAGAAAGGTTGGACTCTATAAAAGAAAAATTAGAACAACGAATTGTTTTACCAATTCCAGATATYAGATACTTTAACGAAAAGGCAAAAGAACTAAAAAGATTACAAATCGAAAATGGATTTTCCCAATCAGCTTCAAAACRTGATTCAAAAAYAAAAATGAAATCRAAATTTAATGGAACAATTAGTTCTCCTTTCACATTCACAGTAAAAATTTCAGATGTAATGCTTGCAAGCGCTAYTATARTTTATGCAATATGGGTGCTAGGTCTTTTTCTAATTGATATTTYRCCMGTTCAAGATCACTTACTTGGTCTAGCGTTAGGATTAGGARCAGGAGTAGTTGTAMTTTATAAAATTCAGAAAAAAGCAAGCCAGTCTTTTAATCGRTAAAAGRCSTTAGCGAAATATTACGTATAGATAAATATCGAACATCTGTATCCAAATCAATTATGGTRGATGTCACTGTTGTGAAATATTCTTTTGAAGGAGAAAAATTTGAAATTTTAGTAARACCTGATCCTGCACTTGATTACAAGCTTGGAAAAAAGAAAGACATCTCTTCTGTTCTAGTTTCAGACGAAATTTACACTGATTCAAGTAAAGGAACAAGAGCTTCTACAGAAAAACTACTCAAGGCATTCAAGACAGATGACACAACTGCCATAGCAGAAAAAATCCTCCAAAAAGGTGATCTTAATCTAACAACTGATCAGMGGCGCAAAATGACTGAAGAAAAACGAAAACAAGTTGTAGATTTTATWGCAAAAACATACGTAGACCCACGTTCACACCTACCACATCCTCCACTTAGAATTGAACAAGCCATGAAGGATGCACGAGTGTCAATTGACCCACAAAAAAATGTGGATGAACAAGTTAAAGACATTGTMGAAAAATTACGTTCTATAATTCCACTAAAATCGGAAAATTTGGATTTGGAAATTATAGTGCCAGCTCAGTTTGCTGCTCAATCTTATTCTGTTCTAAAATCTGTAGGTACTTTGAAAAGAGAAGATTGGTTAGCAAATGGTTCTCTCAAAGCAATACTTGAAATACCGGCTGCAGCAAGGCCAAACGTGATCGATAGATTAGGTTCTATTACAAAAGGTACTGCTACAGTTGAGGTTAAAACTTAATGGAAAATACTAAAAGAAAATATGTTATTCCWGGTGATGTTATAACAACYGGACCATACAGACCTGAACAAAATGTAATTCTTGATGATAACAGAATAATTGCAACAGCAGTTGGRATTTCTGAAATTTATGATGATWCAGTYAAAGTCATTCCACTTGCWGGAAAATACATTCCAAAAATTAACGATTTAGTYATTGGYAAAGTATTATCWCATTCTTCACTTTCATGGGAACTTGATATCAATGCATGTTATGTTGGATTTTTACCMGCACAAGATGTTTTTGGGMGGGATTTCTCTGCTCATGCAGATGARCTTACCTCCAAACTAAAAAGTGGAGACTTGGTAGYTGCTAGAATTGCAAACTTTGACAGAWCAAGAGACCCATTAGTTACAATTTCTGATAGAGAACTTGGAAAGATTGAATCTGGRGAATTAGTCAAAATCTCTCCCAGCAAAGTTCCTAGATTAATTGGAAAACGCGGAACAATGATTCAAAATATCGAAATGGCTTCTGGAGCTGTTATTACAATTGGACAAAATGGTTGGGTGGTTGTATCCTGTGAAAATAAAGATGGATTATTAAAGGCCATTAAAGCCATCAAAATGGTAGAAGCGGAAGCGCATATTGCGAATCTTACGGATAAAGTGAAATCAATGTTAGAATYAAAMGGTGAATGATATTGGGTGGWAGAGTATCAGATTTAGTATTATTARATGAAAATGGAATTCGTTGCGATGGTAGAAAAGTAGACGAACCCMGACGAATAATGAWCAAGGCCGGAGTTTTAAACAATGCTGATGGCTCTGCATACATTGAATTTGGTGAAAACAAGATTTTAGCAGGTGTTTTTGGCCCAAGAGATGTTCACCCAAAACATATGGCAAACACAGACACCGGAATTCTTCGCTGCAGATATCACATGTCTCCTTTTTCAGTTGAAGAAAGAAAAAAGCCTGCTCCTTCAAGAAGAGAAATTGAAATTTCTAAAGTCATAAAAGAAGCACTACTGCCTGCTGTTATACTTGAAAAATTCCCAAGAACTGCTGTAGATATCTACATTGAAGTTCTTCAAGCAGATGGTGGCTCTCGTTGTGCAGCTTTAGATGCTGCATCAGTGGCTCTTGCAGATGCTGGAATTCCAATGAGAGATATGGTTTCTGCAATTGCGGCAGGAAAAGTTGCAGATACAATTGTTTTGGATGTTAACAATGAGGAAGACCAAGCTGGTCAAGCAGATATGCCTGTCGGTTACATGCCAAACATGGAAAAAGTTACTCTTATTCAATTAGATGGAATTTTGACACAAGACGAATACAAAAAATGTGTACAAACAGCTATTGATGGATGTAAAATGGTATACGAAGTTCAGAAAAAAGCACTTAATGAAAAATTCTTTTCAAATGGAGGTAAAACATAATGGGGCAAAAAACAATAATTGACGAACTAAAAAGTAATCAGATTCGTGAATTACTAGAACAAGGTCAAAGAATAGATGGCAGATCTTTTGATGAACACCGTCCTCTTTCTATAGAGGTGGGTGTTATTCCAAAAGCAGAAGGTTCTGCTCGTGTTCATTTAGGAAATACCGAAGTTGTCACTGGAGTTAAAGTTCAACCAGATAGACCATTTCCAGACATGGGTGATAAAGGAATTTTCATTTGTACTGCAGAAATTTTACCACTTGCTCATCCTAGTGCTGAACCTGGTCCACCGGGTGAAGACGTTATAGAATTAGCTAGAGTTGTTGATAGAGGCATACGTGAAAGTGGYATGRTTGATTTRTCACAACTAGTTTTAGTAAAAGACAAGTCAGTTATCGGAATTTTTGCAGATAGTAGCATTATTGACCATGACGGAAATCTGTTTGATGCATGCTCATACGCATCTACTGCYGCAATTCTTTCARCAAAGATTCCAAAATGGGAAATKAAAGATGAYGTACCTGTMAAAGTAGAAGGTCAAGAATYTGATGYRCCAATTACAACAATTCCTGTTTCTGTTACRATGGGAAGAATAGGTGACCACATTATTGTTGATCCTAAYGGWGATGAATGGKCATGTTTAGATGCTAGAATTACAATCACTACTAATTCTGATGGAAACATTTGTGCTCTTCAAAAAGGAGGACATGATGGATTTACTTTTGAACAATTAATAAAATGTGGTGAAATCTCTACATCAATAGGGSCAAAAATTAGGGAAACCATTAAACAATCGAAACAAGGCGGTCAATAAAATGGCAAAAAAAATGAARGTTCTCAAAGGTCTTGGTGCAAGATACGGAATCAAACTTAGAAAACAATACACCAAAATTCATTTACAAATGAAAGAAAAAAGAGCATGTCCAGATTGTGGCTCAAAAAGATTTGGTAGAGAAGCAGTTGGAATTTGGAAGTGTAAGAAGTGTGGATTCAAAATAGCTGGCACTGCCTATGACGTTAAAATTTAATGCAAATATTACAATCGACGCCAAAGAAAAAACTAAATCAATTTTCAATTCAATTAACATAGATAACAAATTTTATCCAGATAACCCAACAAACACAAAAATTTCCTTAAAGGATGTAATTTCAATTTCTATTGAAGCAAAACAGCTATCACATCTAAGAGCAAATCTTAATTCTACACTTAGATTGGTTCAAGCAAGTTTTGATTCAATTGAATCGGTAAAGTTATGATACAATACAGTCCATTATATAGATACAATACWTAATTTACGCRTGGAAATAARKCCRGARGARGTAATWCAAACTACAGAATYTCCMATWGAAYTATTYTAYAGTGCATTGAACAATCCTGCCACTCRYASAAAYTACAYAAACATGCTMAAAAAAATAATGTGTGAATATCTAAAACCAATCATAARRATAGATGCAACAYNNNTTTCYAAAGAACAAAAGAAAAGACACTACAARAGAACATTCTCTGATGCAGATTTTGAGATTCGTGTAAACCAATTCGTAAGAAAAGCAAAAAAGGATCCAGAATGGGCCGAAGCYRTCYTGMTGACACTTGTGACAAAGCTCATGGAAAAAACAAAACTTCCTCACACTGATCCACAATACATCAAATCGGTATCTGTTGAAAATAATCTAAAACCGCTCAAAAAACTATTTGGCATGAATAATGTGCCAATGAGCTGGACCAGAATTTACAATCTATTATCAGATGAGAATGACATCAAAGACAAATCAAGAGGATATACTACTGAAGAAATTCAAAAGATYCWAWGAAGCGCCGCCGGTAAAGGTCCAGGGGGATTTAATTCTATATTCAAAAATACCAGCATCAAGTGAGTCAACAAAAGATCCGTCATCAAAAAGTTCTTCTTCATGAAATGACCATTCTTCTTCCACTTTAAATGTAATTGGGGTTGAAATCGTGGCGCCCAGTCGCAATAGAGGAAGATCAATGATACCACCCAGTTTTACATTGAAACCGGAAATATTTGTGTTTAGGCCATCATCTCGGGTAAAATTTTCGAAGTCGTCGGGGTAAATCTCGTGAGTATTGTTAATGTCCACCTCTCTAAATGTTGATTGGAAATCACTGCCGCCAGTCCAGAAATTGAGTCCGACTCCAACGGACATGTTTGGTGAAACTGCCATTGCACCGGCGGCTGTCCATGCATTTAAGCTGCCGGTTTCCAACTCCTTCCAGGCTTGGTTCACTAAATCTAAAGTATCCTGATTGAAAGCCCGAAAGTCAAAATTAGAATCATAGGATTTGACTTGATTATATCCAAAGGAAAAAACCAAACTTCCTTGTTCCGTTGGGACCGGATAGGCCAGGCCGGCAGAGTTAAACTTAGTGAAGTTTTCTTCACTTTCGTTTATTGCGGGATCAAATGGAACCCCAAATTCCACCGTATTCTGCCGCATCAGGTGACTGAGCGAACCGGAAAATTCGACACGTCTAATATTTGCAAGGGTGGCGGGATTCCAGAAAGAAGCAGAAAAGTCGCCGCCAACTGAGGTGTAGGCACCGCCCATGGCAATAGCTCTTGCCCCGGTTCCAAGCTGCATCCCTAAAGAGAAAATCTCTTCTTGTGCTAAGCTGTTTCCTGATAGACAAATTACGACACCCAATGTAACCGCTTTACTAACAATTTTYATATTTATCCTCATTTTCACCGCTCCGTTGGTAAATTTAGCTACNAAATTAGCGTCTCTTGGTTCTGCGGGAAGAAGATGACCTCCCCGAAGATTTTGATGAACCACTGCTTTTACTACTACCGCCACTATAGCTTTTCCTGCTGCCACCAGAACTATTGCTCGGCTTAGAGCCGCCCGATTTATAGCTTCTTTTCGGACTGCTCTGGGATTTAGATGATCCTCTGCTCGAATTTCTTTTCTTTACACTTTTACCTGGCGAGGCTTTACCGTCTTTTGACGGCCTTTTGCTATATTTAGACCTGCTTCTACTGTTCTTCGATCTTCTCGAAACAGAACTTTTTGATTTATCGGTTCTGCTTCTCCGGGGCTTTACGGCCTCGTTTCTTTCATCGCTGCTGTTTCTTCTTTTTGATTTTATTTCGGAATCACCTCGGTCATTCGAGTCTCGCCCTTCATCAGAACTTTTGCCGATTCTCTCAATTCGTTTACCTCTCCTTCCTTGATCACTTGACTCAGATCTTCTTTTCCGTCTTTTTATACGGTCTTGACTGGATGCACTTCCTTTCGTAATACTCTGACCCTGGGATGTTCCTGATGAAACCGTTGAGACAGGCGTATAATTGTCATCTCGTGAGCGTTCGTACCCGAAATCGGAGCCTCTACGGCCGCGTCGGGTAAAATCACGCTGTTTTGTTGGAACACTGCGGACCGTTGCAACAGTTGTCCCTGGGTAGTAATTTCCGTAATAGCCGTACGAACCTGATCTAAGACATCCACCGTTGAAGTAGAAACCGCTGGTATAACCGAAAGAATACCGAGAACCATAGTATCCAGAAAAGAATGGATCGTAAAAAGGATCATAATATCGACGATGGTAACCGATGAAAAATGGATCACGGTACCCTATATGAATGGAAACATGACTTGAATACGGTGCATACGAATCGTAAAAGTAAGGATCATAAAAAGGATCGTAATACCAGGGAGAAGGATAGCCGCCATAAACGTAGATGTCGTTATAATATCTACGCGTTATGTGCACTTCATCGTAATCCTCGATATCACCTTCTTCGTAATCTTCGTARTCTTCRTARTCYTCGTASTCTTCACCRTACTCTTCATCTTCATAATAGTCCWCTGACTCTTCCGTATAGGTSTYTTGAACTGCCCTATTCGAATCAGGCTTCGCAAGCTGWGTATAACAACCKGAGAAGAATAGCAACGAAACGAATAYCAAGCCRKTCAAGRTTAGATTGTTAGTTRTGCGCAATTTCATTTTTTTTCTCCTCACATTATGCWAATTATTAGCGTTNAATCTAYGAAARGTTASGCAAATGATATGCCACTCTTTTGATAAATGAGAATTTAGGAAATGAGTTCAATAAATYTAACAGYTTATCAASCTAATTAGTTCAAAGTTACTAAGATTATTAACTGGGYGATATTTAAAAYTGGAAATRGAATTAACGGNCAACTGGCAACAAAGTTACCAATCAATTYTTAATAKCGAAKCGGTAAGGTTGGGTAATCCAGAAATTAATCGCACGATTTCCTTCTTTGGCAGGGCGAAAACGGCTCCCATATGCAGCCTCGACGGCCGCCTGGGCGCATCTTTCGCTGCTCGTAGTATTATCAAGAACAATCACTTCAACAACTTTGCCTTTATTATCAATATGAATACTCAATTTCACCACCCCMTGCACGCCTTTTTTCTTTTCTTCTTTCGGATATTCCGGGAAAACCCAGGCGATAGGTTTCGGCGGGGTSATGYTKGTTCCGCTRATTCCGGGMAYACCYGGAGAATCGTCAAAAATATTCGTATATTTAAGCGTGGTTTCCTCAATGGTSGCATCTTCCGGAATGGTTTCATCTTCTGAAGGGATGGGCACAGTCGGCTTTKGGGGCGGCGGCTTCATTCTGGTTTGACGCGTGATCGGRATATTCTCAACATTGATGATAATRTTTGGCTGCACGACCTCYTYAATGCTGAGCTTTATTYGAGGGGAAATAAAGACCAMCAGGWTAAAAAAYRCSAGTGTAATAACAAGTSCTYTCTTRATRTTGATTGRAAATTGAGAAYGGAAATCWGCTTTAATTTTTTGRAAATCAATTGAGGRCATTTATCCGGGCRRRTTGGCCTRRCYTWANATTTGTTTTAAAACTTTCGTTTCTAACCAACCTATCTTTCCATCTGCAAGACGAATCTTCACCCAATTCTCCGAGTGATCTTTTATTTGTACTTTAACGCCYTCATRCAGAGTAAAAACTTCTGTCAGGCCGCCGGGCGCACTTTTAACATCCACCTTATCTGTTATAACGATGGCTTCAACTTTGGTTTCAGTCTCAAAAATCCTAATTACAAAAAGTCCTGTGAAGACTGTCAAAGTGATCGAGGCAGCAATTAGARAGACAAAAGCGGTTCTTTTCAATTGCGGTGMCTTYAGATAAATTCTAARAATGGTGATCAAAATTAATAGTRAGTACAAKGAAACCGTAATTCCGCCGAGCAMTTTTAAATKAATCGAATRGGCAATATTTGAAAGCCACTTAAAAAGAAAAAACTGYGGCAACTCTTGAATYCGATCAACGATCGCCAGATTARCCAACTCTAAATTGTAATTAATGTYCTCATCTTTYGGATGTAATTTCTTTGCCCGTTCGAAGTTGAGTATTGCTTTTGCGGTTTGTCCATCTTTAAAATAGGCATTACCTAGATTATAGTAGACTTCCCAGCTTTCATAATCTGAATTTAGAATCTTCTCGAATTCTTCGATCGCACCTTTATAATTGCCATCCTGATAAAACTCGTTCCCCTTCACAAAAAAAACTTCCACATCATTTGCGAGAAGACCGCTTGCCAAACAAAGGATTGACAGGGTTAAAATTGCAAAATGGTTAAAACATTTTTCAAATTGCATGTTTTTCAAATTTCTTTTTCTAAGTTAACAATCGCTTTTTTTGTCTTTTCAAAGAAATCATTCATTTCCACCTTATTTGAATCACTTGGAGCAAATCGTTTATAGTCACACGTTTTTAAACAATCAAGATAGTCGGAAACAGTATTTTCGTCAATCTTCTGATCGTGAAGCATCCTGTCAACTTCGTCGGTGATGAGACCGGCCGACGCCACATTCAATTTGTCCCCAATGAATCCCACTAGCGCTTTTGATACCTCTCCGTAAAATCCAGATGTATTATTTGCTTTCATTTGTTTGTTTGCGTCTCTCAACCGTCTCAGGGCCATTTGATTCGCTTTTCGGCTGCGGGCGTAAGCGACATTTGAGCTCAACTTGTCTAAATGCGCCCGATAAGCAAAAGAAGTTCCTAAAATAATGAGAGGGAATACGAGAAGAATATAAAAAAACGTTTTTTTATAAAATACATCGCCTTTTCTTTGAAATTCCGGAATTCGTGTTTGGATATAGCGAATATCTTTCCCGATAAATTTCACATCTTCCTTAGAAGTACCGATGCCAACATTAACAAATTGATCATCGCCTTTAGCAACCGAAATCTTTTTTGCATCTGTAGATATCGTCCGATAGGTTTTTGACGATAAATCGAAATAGGAGAACGAAACGGGTTTAATCGTGTGCTGACCCGGAAACCGAGGGATGATCACATACTCAAATGATTTAGAACCTGAGATTTGGCCGGAGTTTCTTTGAATGCTTTCATTAATTTTCGGATCGTACACTTCGAAATCCGATGCAAAATCAACTTGTGGCTGCGGAACTATCTTGATATTTCCTGTTCCCGAAATATTTACTTTAAGGGTAATGGCCTCATTTGTCTTTACCGCAGTTTTGTCAACGGAAGAGTTGATTGAAAACCGCCCGACAGCTCCGGAAAAATCGCTCGGCCTACCTTTTTCGGGGAGCGGCATGACTTCAATTGCAACCGGGTTTGATTGGATGCTTATCCGTTTGGTATTCCGAAAAAATGGATCGTCGAAAAAACTATCAAATATATCCCGGCTACGACGCCTTCGGCGGGGTAACTGTACCTCACATTCGATACCCATCGGCTCTAAAGTTTTCTGGCCCGGGCCCTGGGGGAAGAGAGCCATTTTTTTAATTTCATATACTTGATACCGGCGGCCATTAACAAATTCAGTGGATGAGGTCAAGCGTTGCGGCATTTCAAACTCCTCGGACCAAAATCCAACGGTGTTGGGCCATTGAGAAACAGGACCATAATTCGTCACCTTCACAGCCGTATAAATTTTATAACTGATAATAACCGATTCATTCTGGTAAACACGCTGTTTATCAACTGAAGCTTTTAGAAACAATTGCTCAGATAAATCCAACGGATCATTTGAGGAACCTCGGATGCCGGAAGTTCCTGGCGGAGGTACCGCCCCTTTGACAATCTCAATTTTGATAACGTCTGTTGAATATGTCTCGCCTTTGTATTCAACAGCAATGGCCGGGATTTGAAACTTACCTTCAGTAGATGCTAAAAAATGATGTGTAAAAGTTTTAGTGACAGACATCCGGCCGTTTACAAATTGCATATTCGTTGAATTGCTGGTGCCGATGTAAGAAGCAAATCCATCTAAATCAGGCACCGAAGGGTCAGGGGCTCTTTGTGCGTCCGAACCGGACAATTCGACGTTAAACTCAAACTGCTGATTCAGTCCAACTGAGGATTTATTTACATAGGCTTTTATCTCCAAATCCTGGGCGAAAGCCTGGCTTGAAACAAAAAATAGAATGCAGGTGAGTGAAGCTAAAACAGACAATTGATTCTCTTTGTTCATAATAAAATTAAATCGCCTTTGTTTTACAGGTCAATGATGGTTGAAGACCAAATTGACAAATTGAATTGTCAGAAATCCTTCGGAAAATTTCCGACATACATGTTTTACCAATCTTTCCCTCTAAAGGGTCGCCCTCGCCTCTTGGGTTTCTGTTCTTTTAATAAATCCTTTTCTTCGTTTTGTAGGGCATTCAAAAGCCTTTCGGCGTCTTCTTTAGAAATTTCTTTTGGTTCAGCTGCTTGCTCTTGCTGTTGTTCTTCCTGCTGCTGATCTGGGTTTTGCTGCTCCTCGGAACTTTGCTCCTGTTCCTGCTCATCCTGCTGTTCTTTCTGCTCCTCTTCAGAATTCTGTTCCGTGTCCTGATTCTGTTGATCTTGCTGTTGTTGCTCTTCTCGTTGCTCCTGTTGTTGATTTTCCTGAGGTTGCTTTTCTGAGTTGTCTTTGAGTTTTGCTCTCACATATTCCAAATTGTATTTAGCATCTTCATCTTCAGGATTTAATTCAAGCGCCTTCTTATAGGCCAGAATACTTTCGGGCAGTTTGGCCATTTTATAAAGCGTATTGCCAATGTTATAGTAGGTTTTTGACCGCAAAGAGATATCGTCAGAGGACGTGGATTTTTCATAGGACTTAATGGCCTCTTCAAAATTACGTTTTTTATATTGTACGTCCCCGATATTAAAATTAACGATTGGCGACTCCGGATTTTCAATCAGGGCATCTCGGTATTTATTGTTGGCTTCGTCGTATTTTTCCTCGGCATAGAGTTTATTGCCTTCAGTCACTTGCTTGTGGCCGCTTTGTGCAAAAGCTGAAATCGCAAAAAGCATATTCAGAATGAAAAGAAAAATCGTCCTCCGCATTTACTTTCTCCTAAAATAATTACTCAAATCTTCCGCGCCATTCTTGTCCGGTTTTGACCCTCTCAGAAATAACGAGCTCCAAAACCAGCAGTAAAATCGCAAAACCAAGGACGTATTGAAATCTATCCTCATATTGCGAAAACTTCATCGAGGCCAGTTCTTTTTTTTCCATCTTTGAAACTTCTTCATAAATCTTCTCCAGCTTTGTTTCACCTGTGGTTGAATGATAGAATTTTCCTCCTGTGGCCAAGGCAATTTTCTGCAGCGTTAATTCATCCAGCTTGGTCAGAATAATCTCGTCTTTTTGATCCTTCTTAAACCCTTTTTTAGCCCCTCTTTGATCATACAAAGGAATTGGCACGCCCTTGGCAGAACCGATTCCAACTGTGAAAATAATCACGCCTTCTCTATCCGCCGTTTTCGCATACTCTTCAGTCTTATCGCCGTGATCTTCACCGTCCGTAATGAGAACCAAAACCTTGTACTTTCGTTCCTTTGATTCAAAACTTTTTATTGCTAATGCAATTGCAGCGCTTAGATTTGTCCCGGGCTCTGGAATCAGGCTTGGATCCATAATTTCCAGAAAGGTCTTGGCGGCGCCGTAGTCCAAAGTAAGCGGACACTGGATAAATGCTTCGCCGGCAAATGATATAAGCCCGATTCGATCACCTTGAAGCAAATCAATAAATGCAGCAATTTCATGTTTGGCTTTGGCAAGCCGGCTCGGTTGAATATCCTCAGCGAGCATCGAGAAAGAAACATCTAAAGCCACGAAAATATCGACGCCCTCCCTTTTGACTTCTTCCAAACGAGTCCCGATTTGAGGACGGGCGAGCGCGAGGGTCATAAATAAAACCCCACAAATGAGCAGCACTGCTTTGCCTATTTGACGGCCGCGGCTTGTGGATTCGCTCAATTTATTCACTAGTTCGAGGTTGCCAAAACGAGCTAAGGCTCGCTTTTTCCATTTGAACACAAAATAGTAAAATCCGATGAATACAGGAATTAGAAGCAAAAATAGGAAATATTCGTTGTCGGCAAATCTGAGCATATTATTCTGAGTAATTTATTTAACCACAAAGGGCACTAAGGTCATATCTAAGATTTATTTCTAATTTTGAGCACTATTAAATCAATCAAAATATATTTTGGTCTGTGTCGATTGCGAATTTCCAATACCCATACAATTTAATTCTTTGTGAAACTTTGTGTTTTTGTGGTTAAGCTAATTTTACGGGATCTTTCGAAATTTAGTATTTGTCAGCACAACCTCAACGACTATGAGACCTAAGGCCATAAACAAATATGTTGAAAACAATTCTTTGAAACGTGAGAATTGTTTTATCTCGATTTTGGTTTTTTCCAGTTGATCGATTTCCTGAAAAATTTTATCAAGGCTTTCTTTATCTGTTGCCCTGTAGTAACTACCTTTGGTTATTTTAGCAATTGCTTTCAAAGTCTTTTCATCTATTTGAACGGGCATTTGCACATATCGTTTCCCAAAGATCGGATCATCGACCGGATAAAGCGCTGTGCCTCGTTTACCGACACCTACGGTGTAGATTCTGATGTCAAACGCTTGAGCGACTTTAGCGGCTGTAATCGGATCGAGCTGCCCCTTATTGTTTTGTCCATCCGTCAAAAGAATAACGATCTTGCTCTTGGCTTTGCTGTCGCGAAGCCGGTTCGCGGCATTGGCAATTGCCATCCCAATCGCAGTCCCATCCTCAATCATACCGCTTTCCACTTCATCAATAAAATTGAGTAGAATTCCATAATCCAGAGTCAGGGGGCACTGTGTGAAACTTTTGGCGGCAAATACCACCATTCCAATTCGGTCGTTTTTTCTTCCTTGAATAAAATTCTTAGCCACTAGTTTCGCTGCTTCTAACCGGTTATTCGGTCTAAAGTCCTCGGCCAACATGCTACTGGAAATATCGAGAGCTAAGACAATATCAACCCCCTCGGTGATCACTTCTTCTTCTGTGTGACTGGACTGGGGTCTGGCAAAACAGAGAATTAAAAGAGAAATAGCTAAAAGACGAAGAACAAAAGGAAGATGGCGGTATTTCTTTTTGCTCGAAAATTTTTCAACGGATTTCACCACGCCCAGATTTGAATAGCGTAAAGTACCAAAGCGTTTTTTATTCCATTTGAAATACCAAAATAATAAGATCGGTATTAAGACAAAAAGGGATAATAAACCTGGATTCGCAAACGTCAACATCTACTTCTGTTCCTCTACGGGTTCCGCCAATTGTTCTTCATCATTTAAGGGGCTTTCATCTTTTGGGGATGCCTCGGTTTCTAACTCTTCCGGTTCTTCATAAACCAGCTTTGTTCGTTCGACGATTTCAAAAGCTTCGTCAAGGTTTGCTGAATTTTTAGCACTGGTTGGCTTGTACTTAGCAAACTTAACCAAATCGCAGGTGATGAGGAATTCATGGAACATTTCAATTTCTTCTGCAGAAATTTCAGAACGTTGCAGATTTTCTATTAATTCGAAGGTGGTCAATTCCATTGCAACTATGAAATAACGGCCTTCGACGTACCGGCGAATTACTTCGGAAATTTGAACATAAAACTCTTTAACTTTACCTTCCTGTAGTAAAGAAGATTCCTTTATCGCAGTTAATTCCTCCAAAGCGATTTCATGTGCAGGTCGTGACGGCACAATTTTTTCAGGCAGCAAACCTTTGCCTGCACGTTTTCTGCGCCAGATATAAAATAAAGCCCCTGCTAAAATCAACGAAGCAAAACCGATGCTTCCCCAGATAATCCATTTGCGGTAATCTCTCGCTAAAACCAAAGGAGATTTAATATCGCGGATATCGCCTTCTTCGCTGGGCTTCAAGCTTTCGACAAGAATTTTTAGTTTTCTGGTTTTCAGCTCATGTTTTGTGGAGTCCGGCGGGAAAGAATAATAAAAACTCAACGGCGGAATTTCGAATTCTCCGACCTCAAAAGTAGAGATAACATAATCAACCTGTTCTACCGACTTATTATTTTCGAAAACAGGTTCATGAACCGTGTAATCTCTAATCTCAAAAGCTCCAAGATTGGCGCCCAATTCCGGCAGTTCAACCTGAACTTCGGCAGCGTGAGTGACAATAATTGAATAGGTTACCAAATCGCCGATGGTAATCGTGTGCTTATCTATTTTAGAATCAATTGAGATTAAGCTTTCTTGTGTATATGCGAAGCTTGTTGGAAAAAATAAGGCGAATGCAAAAAAAAAGTTGAATTTATGTCTCATCTTGTACGCCAATTATTTTCCTTTTATCATTTCAATTCATACTTAATTCATAACAAGATTTCTCTCCCGAAGGTCGGGGCCAAAATGACAAAAGGAGAGGTTTACTTCACTTTGTCATCATAAATGTCTACGGCTTCTGCCCGCATCATCCTTTGAACCAGGCGGTCATAGGCCTCTTGCTGCTTCTCACGAATAAGATCCTGCATCACTTGTATTCTTACTTCATCAAATGGCTTTGTACGAACCACTTTGCCATTGCCGTCTTTTTCGCCATATTGCTCTCTATTTGCTTTATAATAAAGTTCAACGTCTGATTCATTAATATCCACTTCTTTTGAAATCTCTTCTGCCAAAAGTTTGTCAACCATGAAACCTTTCTTCGCCCGGAAGGTCGCCTCAATGACCTCTTTATCTTTCTCTAATCCCTTTCTCCTGGCCGTATTATAAAGTAATTCACTTGCAATAAACTTTTTAAGAAATTCCACCTTTTTTCGTTTGCCACTTAATTGCGCTTGCTGGTAAGGCTGCAAGAGAGAAATTTCGTGGTCCAAATCGCCATTAGTGATCCGGCGTTTGCCAATTTTAGCAATCACATCTCCCGGCCGGCTTGCTTGCGCCTGCGACGGATCCAAAAGCGTCGCCTCTTCAAGGACTTGCTGRGCGTCGGCGGAACGCTGAAGCCGYTCCAGGCACTCAACCATCTTTTTGTTCACTTCATCCAATAATTCGCTTTCAGGATARAGGTGYTTAATCTTYAAAAAGTARGTTARAGCGCYTTCATAATCATGCACRCGYTCAAAATAAATRTTGCCGATGGWGTAATTTATCWGCGAMGCCTCGGAATCRTCGAGGGTATAATTGTCTAHATAAAAATTGTACTSAMYCACTGCCTSYYGGTAAAGTTCKCGRTTGTACAAWGCGCTGGCRTAYYCGCGAATTYTYGTTCCRTCRWACTTSGGTTGYGGRKYRTTTTGGCAMCYCRCCSCTGCAACCAARAYWARWARCAGCGAMAAAYTCAATTTTTTAYAACTCATSRYAAAACCNCTCCYCTCKAAATTATCGGAAMCGTYTGGCACGCATCCGAAARAACTTRATCAAYGGYTCRATGTAYGAAACRTCKGTKCKAATATCGATGCTGTCYACATTYATRGARCGMAAATTYYTGTCCCGTTCYTCTCTTGARTTTGAAGTTWYCCGWGYAAAMGTTTGTCTTRTTGTCRAATCCGCCGTGTCSAGCATRATWATTTCGCCGGTTTCGGCATCCTCYAATTCAACCARGCCGATATTTGGCAACTCAATCTCCCGCGGGTCGGTAATGGTAATCGCCACTAAATCATGGCGTTTATTTGCTATCTGCATGGCTTTCTGATAATCATCCGAGATAAAATCTGACACAAGAAAAACCACTGAGCGCCGGGTAATGACTCTACTCAAGTATTCGAGTGCAAGCGAAAGATCTGTGCCTTTTCCCTCCGGTTCATAGTATAAAAGTTCTCTAAGAACCCTGAGAACATGGGTCTTGCCTTTTTTGGGAGGAACGAATTTTTCAATGCGATCAGTAAAAATAATCAATCCGACCTTATCATTATTCTTAATGGCAGAGAAGGCCAGCAAAGCACAAATTTCGATAGCAATCTCCCCCTTCATCCGTTCAACAGTACCGAAGTCAGCGGACGAACTGACATCAACTAAAAGCATGACCGTGAGCTCGCGCTCTTCCTCGAAGACTTTGACAAACGGATGCCCCATGCGTGCCGATACATTCCAGTCGATTGACCGAATATCGTCACCAATTTGATATTCGCGCACCTCGGAAAATTCCATCCCCCGGCCTTTAAACACCGAGTGGTATTCACCGGAGAAGACATCGTTCACCAGTCCCCGGGTTTGGATTTCGATGCGTTTGACTTTTTTGAGGATTTCTTTTGGGATCATTAGGGCTACGGCACTTCAATCTTATTCAAAACCTTGCGAACAACATCCTCCGGAGTGATTTCTTCTGCTTCCGCCTCGTAAGTCACCAGGATGCGGTGGCGCAAAACATCCATGCCAATCGCACGGATATCCTCCGGGACCACATAACCGCGCCGTCGTAAAAACGCGTGAGCTTTGGCAGCCTGGTGCAAATAAATCGAGGCCCTGGGAGAAGCACCGAAAGAAATTAAGTCCTGCAGATCATCCAGACCGTACTCCTTGGGGTTTCTGGTTGCAAAGACAATGTCGATTATGTACTTTTCAACCT
>LKGT01008839.1_pt1 | contig 17751 bp, 24 predicted proteins | sample 503861 | NCBI WGS metagenome assembly LKGT01 (sample SAMN04113194, study PRJNA297058) | marine sediment metagenome | biome: marine benthic biome; feature: marine benthic feature; material: marine sediment; isolation source: sediment sample collected at the water-sediment interface from the South......
TATTCCAAAAGTTAAACCTGAATATTTTACAAAAAAAGGCACTGCAGGTATAAGATCTAATCTAATCACACCTCAGGGTAAATTCTTGCCTGATGTGTTGGAGCTAGATAACGATAATTCATTTCACATAATAAATTACAATTCTCCAGGTGCAACAGGCGCCCCAGCCTATTCTGCATTTATTGTAAAAAAGCTGCAGGAAAAGGGATTCTTAGATTACACTCGAAAGGAAAAGAAATCCTTTTGGAACTTTGATGATGTGATAAAACAAGCTTAGTAAATAGATCTGATTTATTTCCGAGTATAAGTATAATTCGTCACGCTCATGAGGAGTTAAGCAATATTTTTAGGAGTTATTTTATTGTCTGGATTGATTAGTCCAGTTGTTTCGCAACCTGCAGATATACCAATGTCAGAAAAAGCTCAAGTAAATCTTTCAGACAAAACATCGCCTGTTAAAGGTTTTGAAAAACCAAAATTTATTGAAAAAAGGGATGACACAAACAAAGGATTTTCAAAAAAAATTTCATCTAGAGTAGTTCATACTTTTTGATCATCCTTTAGTAATTTCCTGATAATAACCAAATAAGTTTACAGCTACTACACCACCCTCTAAAATTCCCATTGATGTCAGAATTTAATTTGCAGAGCAATTCATCACAATCTGGACAATATTGACAAGGTCTTAAATTGAAGGTAGACGATACGTAGTTTTCAGTCATAATGATTTTCTAATATTGTTTACTAGCTCGGCCCACTTAGCTTTGGTTGCTCTATAGTTATGCAGGTATGCTAAAAGAATTTTAACTAATGTTATATACTCATCAATTACCTGAGTTTCTACCATGGAACTACTGAAAGTGATTTCATCACTGATCTTATGACATTTCATTAAGGCATTCGCATCGCTACTAATTATCAAATTTTTATCTTTTATTTTAGGTAAAACGGATGTGAAAACATCACTCGTGTTTATACCTAGTTCATGTTGAGAGGCATAAAGCTTGAGTGCAGCACCAGCTGCTTGGTCAATGTTTTGTAGGGCTAATCTGTTTGCTGACGGCAGATTACTTTCTTTTAGTATAACACCAAGGCACAGCTGTGCAACTATTTCATTTTTCATGATTGCATTCTGTCACTAAACCAAAATAGGTCAAAGTACAATATAATATGAGTTCATGATGGTTTTATACTCTGAATTTCGTAAATTATTGGAAAGAGAACTTGGCAAGTCTTTGGAAATAATAAGTAAAGAAAACACAGATTTCAAACAGATTTGGAAGTGTACCTACGAAAATGACTTTTTTTATGGTTGGCACATGGGCAGAGCTGATGACTTTTGTAGGAATCAATTCTTTTTACACTATCACAAAGCTCCTGAAAAGGAAGACGTTAAAGAGATCCAAGAGATTCTGTTTAAACACGCCAAGGATTTTCGTGAACAACTCGAAACTTCTGATTAACATTTGATCCGAACTGTTAATAGGTATACTTAATTGTTAAAAATTTGTGATTTTATTTAAAATGAAAATAAAAAACATTCTGCTAATTGCATCTATCGTAATTACCATTTTAGGACTAAGTTTAATTTTTATTCAGACTGAAATACAAATGACTCTTTTGGGGGCAATTCTACTGGCATTGGGGATGATGCTATTTGTTGCTTACATTGTGTACAAGGGACAACCATCTAAATAACCTGATTATCATTTAATACGAACTGTAAACGATAATTCTGGATAATCTATACAGGATTACATGTCATAATCCTAGTGGAGATTGTGATGGATAAGATCTAACAAAGATTATTTTATCCTGTATCGGAGTATGGCTAAAACTGAATCATGAATTTCCAGTTTTTTGATTATTTTTGGAGAAACTGCAAACTCAATTTTAGATGATGTGTTTTTTGCAATCTCCAGCATTTTCATTATGTTTTTGAATTGAGAATTGGTGTGATAGTCTGCAGAAACGATTAGTGTATCTACTCCTCCAATTTCCAATGCCTTGTAAATAACATCATTTCTTTTCGCAGTTAATCCTTCTTTGACTAGTTTTTCGTATTTTTCAATAATGTCTGCAACATAATTTCTTCTATGCAAGTACAAGTGATGGATTATTTTCTTATGAACATCCCTTATTGGAGTGGAAAAAGATAAGTTTTTCACAAATCGACATTTTTTTACCAATTCCGAATCAAGTTCACCATAAAATTCCTTTTTTGCGGGACCAATTCCGCCCAACAGTATTAACGCAGAATTTGAATCCATCTTTTTGACTTTATTTGCAACTTTCTTGAAGAAAACATGAATTTTGGTTTGTCGTGCCCTTAGGAATCTCCCCTGACTCTGTCCTCCTTTTCTATGTCTTCCCCGTAGGTCAATTCGAAGTCTAGCTTCTTGGGCTATCTGACTCCCATGAAATTTCTGTATTCTTGCGGATTTTTGATCAAGCGTTACTAACAAAACATCATAATTGGTTTTGAGAATGTCATAGAATGGCTTGATGTATGGCCTTTTGCTTACCATGTAGATGTAGGGCAGTTTTTTTGAGGTTCCAATTTCTTTGGTGTTTACTTTACCGTTCTTTATCCATCCAAAAATACAAAGGGTTTTTGTAAACTTGCCTGCCGAGGAAGGATTCTCTTTAAGTTCTGTGATTCTTTTTTCAATTTCTGATTCTATTATTTCAAATTGCTCCTTCCTCTTTGTTTCCTGTAGCAAAGATATGGTTTCTTGTCCCTTACCATATGGATAATAGACTGATACACATGTAGAGTCAATCTGTTTTACCTCATAGAGAAACTGGTTTAGAGATAACCACTCAGCTGAGGAGATCTCAGAAGATTCCAGATTGTTTTTCACAAGTTTTCCTTTTTTTCTTTCATAAATAACTAATGCCCTCGGGTAATCCTGTATAGATTACCCAGAAAAGATACGAATCCTAACAGTTACGAAGTTTTAAAAAATTCATCCTCTGTCACAATCCAATCAATTCTAACATCATCTTCTGAGATAGGAACTGATTTTACAACCTGTTTTGCATAAGTCAAAGCAATAGTTACAACTTTTCTTTTTGCAAGAAATCGATCATAATATCCATAACCATATCCTAACCGATAACCGTCTCGTGAAATTCCAACTGTTGGAACTAGTATCGCATCGAATTTGTCTGATAGTAAACAACTATCTTTAGGCTCCATAATGTCAAAATTACCTTTTTCTAAATCTCCAAAATCTTTGATTTTTCTAAATTCTATCTCTTCTCCAATAACTTTTGGTAAAAGAATTTCTTTTCCATTACTTATTGCCTCTTGCATAATGTCTTGCGTTGGAACTTCACTTCCTATTGGATAGTACATTCCAATATTATTTGCGAGCCTAAATTCTGAAATTTTTTTCAGGTTTTGATGAATCTGTTTGCTTGTAATTTTCATCAAATCGTCTGAGGTATTGTCTCGCTTTTCAAGCAGAACTTTTCGAAGCGATGATTTTTCACTATTGTCCAAGGCCTTTGATTAATGATGCAGCAGTTACAGTATTTTTTAGCAGCATAGCAACTGTCATAGGACCAACTCCACCAGGTACAGGCGTTGCAAATGATGCCTTTTCTATAATTTTATCAAAATCTGAATCTCCTACAAGTTTTCCATCATGWCGTGTTATGGCAACATCAATTACYAYCGCACCMTCTTTGATCATATCTGGRGTTAAGGTAAATTTTGCCCTATCTCCAACTGCAGTGATGACAACGTCWGCTGCTTTRCAAAGTTCGGTAAGGTTTTTTGTTCGTGAATGACAAGCAATGACAGTAGCATTTTTCTCTAAAAGAAGATGATAAAGTGGTTTTCCAATTAGATTGCTYCTGTTTATCATTACAACATTTTTTCCATCCAAATCRATATTATGAWAATCYAACATTTCCATAACTCCAGATGGAGTACATGCAACAAGAGCTGCTTTTTTCATTGCAAGCAAACCCRCATTATGAGGCGTCAAACCGTCAACATCCTTTAACGGAGAAACACGCGAAATTGTTTCAAATTCATTCAATTGWTCTGRTAATGGTAACTGTATCAAAATCCCATGAACAGAATTATCATTATTCAAAGAATCAATTAATTCATTCATTTCTTTTTGTGAAAAACTTACTGGAAGTTTGTGGTCTTTWGTTAAAATTCCAACTTCTTCACAAGCTTTGTGTTTATTTTTTACATATATTGCTGATSCAGGGTTTTCTCCAACTAGAACAGTAGCTAAACATGGABTAACTCCTTGTGATTTCAGCTCATCGACTGCCTTTTTAACACGATCCTTCACAGATTGGGCAATCACTTTTCCATCAATTTTTGTACCAGTCAATATGGTTGTGATAAATTGTTGATATTTAATTCTTGGAATCTATGTTAATCTTTAAAGATAGAAACTATGGAAAATCAYTATGAAGTTAGATTTTGATACAAAACAATACATTGACGAAATTAGAAAAAATGATAATTATTTTCACACATTTATCAATAGAGAAACTCTTGCAGCAGGAGTATTRGTGTTACAACCMVGAGAAGAAGATACTCAAACACCCCACGATTCTGATGAAGTCTATTATGTTRTCAAAGGARACGGATTTTTAAAAATTAACAAAAAAGATTATCCTATTTCAGAAGGTAAAATGTATTTTGTTCAAAAAGACGTTGAACATTATTTTTTTGGGAACACAAAAGAACTCATTGTATTGTATTTTTTTGGTGGCCCAGATTCTTAGGAAATTATTGCTTTTCTTCCAGAAATTCTTATTTTCTTYYTMGMAAATAATCTAACTGCCTCAGGGTAAATCCTATGTTCTTGTTTTAGRATTCTTTTAGCAAGTGTTTTTCCAGTSTCATTGTYTTTTACTTTGACAACTGCTTGAATTATGATTGGCCCCGTATCAACTCCTATATCGGCAAAATGAACGGTACATCCTGAATACTTAACGCCATAATCGACTGCCTTCTTTTGAACATCAAGCCCTGGAAATGCAGGAAGAAGRGCAGGATGAATATTCAWAATTCKATTTTTGTATTTTTTAATAAACTGWGKACTAATAATTCTCATAAATCCTGCTAAACAAACCAGTCCATTRTYTGGTGWRACTCCATATTCTTTTAGAATCGYAATTATTTTTTTATCATAATCCCACCTACTTCCTTTGAATCCTTTACTTTCAACAAYTWCTGTTTTTACTCCAAGTTTYTCYGCAATCTTTAGACCTTTGGCATTTGRTTTGTTRGAAATWACAACTGCAGGCRTGATAGGAATTTTTTTCTTTTTKATCGATTTTAAAATGGCYTCCATATTGCTTCCYCGACCAGAAATTAAAATCGCTAGATTTAGCAAGTAGTCAAAACTAAATCAAACCTGCAATTTATATCAAATCTTAGTTTCTTCACTCTAGTTTGAAAACAAAGGTACGCATGACTAGAAATGGTATTTTGTGTGAGCAAAATGAATTGAAGATTCACCTTGATCCAAAGCGTGCTGATTCTGATGGRATYAACTTTGTTTCACATGCCCATTCTGATCATTTGCCCTTGGYAAATGGARGAACCGTTCTWTCVTCTCGCGAAACAAATGAAATTGCRAGCCTYAGGGGWGTTMAGATGAAYAATTTTGTAGAYTCKATGGAAAACTTTGCTCTAATTGAYAGCGGTCACATTCTTGGAGCTAGAGGTCTTTTGTTTGATAATGTATTCTATACTGGAGACATTTGCACGCGAAATAGAGGATTTCTAAATGGYGCTAAAATACCAAAATGCAAAACATTGATCACTGAATGTACATTTGGACTYCCAGAGTTTACGTTTCCGAAATTATMTGAAATTGTAAACCAAGTAAATGAAATTATTTCTAATCTYTAYTCAAGAGGAAYCCCAGTAATATTGTTAGGATATCAACTTGGYAAGGCACAAACTTTGAGCCAGATTTTCAAACATTGGGAACCGTTGTACTATCATGATTCTGTAAAAAAAATGAATGATCTGCATAGAAAGCTCGGTGTTCCATTAAAAGAAGGAATAGGACACACAGAAGCTGAATCACAAGGACTTCTAAATAAAAAACCGTGGGTGATGGTTGCACCGATGATGTCTAACAAAAATTTCTTCTTAAAACATATGAAATTAAAATATGGTGCAGTAACAATTGGTTTTAGTGGATGGGCAAAGTCTCTGCGTTACAAGTTTAGCAGGGGATGTGATTATTCTATTCCTCTAAGCGATCACTGTGACTTTGATGAGCTTACTGAAATGGTAGTACAATCTGGTGCAGAAAAAGTTTACACAATTCATGGGTTTGTAGAAGAATTTGCAACACACTTGACCGAAATGGGAATTGACGCTCAACCTTTGCGTGAAGATTCTTTGGATGACTTTTTCTAATTATATTTTCAAACTTTTAAAAATTTTGAACAATTACAACTTAACACTAAACACGTGCCAGAATTTCTAATATGATCATCTAATGAATGTCTACATTCAGTGTTTTTACACATTTTTCTTTCTATTTGCCTCTTAATTACTGCTTGAGCAATCTCGTTTGCTTTTTCTCTAGAATACTTTTTCTTGTCTATGTAATAATGAACTACTTTGTTGTATAATAAATCAGGATTGAATTYCTTTTCTATCAGTTTACCTTCCACCTTGGGATGGAATCCAATGSAGWGTRATTGTRGAACGAATTTTTGGAACTTTTCTTATCTTGAATGTGATCACATCATCTAAAACATTCTTTGAATCTGCCTCAATTCTACAAAATATATCATAAATTCCATAAGTTCCTCTAACTTCTTTTATTTGCTCTATCTTTGAAATCTCTTTAATAATCTCAACTTCAGCTCCTAAATCACATTGAATCAGAATATAAGCGACTTCCAAATTTTTTACCTAAGTATACCAAACATTTTCATCTATATCAAAGACTCGTCATTTTTGACGATGAACGAAAGATACGCGGTCATTATATAGAAAAATCCCTTAATTATTGCTATTGAGTTCCACGGCTTGGAAATGTTTTCGATGTGATTTGACMTTYAAGGAARAATCYCATGCMAWKWTRCACAAAGATTTAGAAAATCAYTCTACAMGAAYRATCAAARTRGCCATGGCGTAATTAACCAATTATAGTACTCRGCTTGRTATTTTCAGGATAGTTAATATTTCACCAAAAACAGCCTTTATCAAATGACTAGYGTAGATAAGGCAGCAATGGKTTGGTCAATTGCAATTGTYGCAATAGCTGTTGCTATTGCTGGTGYAGSCGGTTYAGGCGTCTCTATAGATTCCRGTTCTCCTGTAATGCAAGAAAAGACAATAATGTCACAAGYAGAAGAACGTGAAGAAGCTATYGCTAAGCAATTGGGTGGAGAAATGGTAGAAGAAAAAGTTTCAGTTTCTGCTCCAAGAGTTGAAGACGTTCCTCAAATGACTGGATCAACAACAGTTGAAGTTTCAATGCCAACAGGAACATCTGTTCCAGGTTGTGAAGAAACAAACACATGCTTCATTCCAGCAACTGTTTCAATAAGTACAGGAAGTACTGTTGTTTGGATAAACGATGACACTGCAGCTCATACAGTTACAAGCGGTGGTCCAGCAGGTGGCCCAGATGGAGTATTTGATAGCAGCCTAGTAATGGGGGGAACTTCATTCGAAGTAACCTTCGATGATGCAGGCAGCTATGATTATTTCTGCATGGTTCATCCATGGATGATTGGCACTGTTAATGTGAGCTAAAATCATTTCTTTTTTCTTTTAGAGATCTTTCTTAGATTTCTATTACAAGCACTAAAAACTACCATAAAGGTTCATCAACCATTCTTAAACCATCATCTGTAATTTCAAAACCCATCACTTTCAAAGTATTTTTTGCAGTAGCTGAATTTCTCTCTAAAATTTTCTTTGCCAATTCAATACGATCCTCTTTATGGAGATTTTGCCCAATTTTGTATTTGCCACGAATAGAATCTGGCACTATTTTTATAATTGCAACTTCATCAAGAACTTCCATATCTGATTTTATTGGTTCATAATGTCCTTCAGGTTGGTATTTTTTCATTAAACCATTTAGTGCCAGAGTCTTTTCATCTTTATCATCGACAATAGAACCGGTGCCTTTGATTACTACACTAATGTACAACGTATCTGCAAGAGATGCATCATTAGGATCCTCAAAATGTGATGGCAAAAATTCTAATTCTCTATCTACTTCAAAACCAACCTTTTGACTTCGTCTCACATTCTCCAACTTTTCACCTCTTGTGTGAGAATGCATGTAAATTGCATCATTAAGGAATACAAAATTCATTGGAATAATTTGTGGAAATCCTTTTTCATCAATTGAGGCAATTCTGCCAACATGCTCAGAATCTAAAAATTCTTGAATTTTTTTCTTAGATTTTATTTCAAGTCTTCCTAATAGTTGCACGAAAATAATTTTTTTCTGAGAATTATAAATCTAAAATCCAAGGATTTCCTGCCTGCCAGCCTGGTATTTTGATATAATTTCTGCTTCCACGCTGGACAAAATTTTTAGCTATTTTTGGTTCCAATTTTACCCAAATTTTTAGAAAAATGATCCTAAACGGTACTAGATTCATTCGTAAAATTCCGTCCTGCATATAGGCATTTTTGCCTATAATATACTCGGAGATGAACCCCCCAAGTTGGAATATAGCATTGATAGGAATTGGTGCCATTTTGGTACTAGCCTTAGTAGGCATGCCAATCCAAAATGCTGAAGCACTAGATTCGACTGTGTTGTATAAACTACAAAGCATTCAAAACGATATTGAATCATTAAAGGAAAACTCACAAAACTTCGATGCGACCAAGATAGGAAGTCAGACATTTAATTTTCGTACTGTAGGTGAGAGTCTTTTAGAAATTCAAAACACACAAAGTCTTGATGAAGATAAAGAAATAATTTCAACAGTTTTAGACTACTTGATATCTGAATATGAAGTAGTATTTAATGAATACAAAATCCAAGTAGAAGAATATGATAGAGATAATTCTGTTGATATGAAGCAAAAACTAATCATGAACAGAATGATTCAAAATTTCATTGACTTTAAAAATGCTGATGAAGATTACAACAAACTTGTAAGTAAGAACGAATTAATTAAATCTGAAATTAAACAAGTAGTAAACGAAGCAAAATTTCAAGCATACATTAACAAAATTGCAATAAAAATAGTAGATGCATACAATGGTAACAAAGTTCAAAAAATATATCATGAAGTAGCCCTTGAACAAATCGCTGAAGAAGAAAATTGGATGCTAGTAGCTCCTGCAATGGATAGAATTATTACTCAATTTTCTAACCCGGAAATTAAGCAACATTTAGAGATGTATAAAGAAAAAGTACTTTATTCTATTGAAAATCTTGAGAAATCACAACAAAAACAACCAGAAATTCTAACACTCACAAATGATGATGGTGTTCAAGCAACTATCTTAGATGTTATTTTTAATGACGATAACGAAATTTTAACTCCAAGTATAATTTCAGCACAATTAATAGACGAAATTCAATCCATCATCGCTGATGCACAAAAAATAGTAGAGGATGAAAACACAAGGATTGAATATTATATAGAAGCACAAAGACTTGATTCTCGAGAAGAAGGAAAAAAACTGATTGTTTCTCAATCAGAGCCTGAGCCAGAATCAGAGCCTGAAAATAAGGGAATTGGAAATACCAACAACAATCTAAGCGAAAATGTAAGTGATAATGCTAAAGAAAATCCAAAGAAAACTGATAATGGAAAAGGTAAAGGCAAAAAAGCCTAAAGATTTTCTAGAGAATTTCTATTACATACCTGAGAAAAAAGTTTTACTTCATTCAGCCTTTTCTCTCAAATAAGGCATAACATCGCTTGCAAACTTATCTATGCTTCCAAAGTAATTCTTTCCCCAGTATCTTATAACAAAATGATTAACTCCTGCTTTGATAAATCTCTCAAAAATAGGTATTATATCTTCTGGAGTTCCAACTGCAGTTGAAGAACGTGCGACTGGTTCGGGAATCTTCGTTGCAGCTTCACGCATCTTAACTATCCAACTTTGGTTTGACATGGAATACTCTGTAAAGTATTTTCTAAAATCAAAGCCTTCGATCTCTTTTAGATTGTGAACTCTCAATATTTCAGGTTTGAACAAACTTACTTTGACTGCTTCTTTCATTTTAGCCCAAGAAGCTTCTGCATCTTCAGAAAAATATACATCGATATCTAAAGCAAATTGAAAATTATTTTTTTCTTCTTCAGTTCTCCCATTTTCATCCATTGATTTTTTAATTTGTGCTGCATGATCTTCAAACAATTCGGGGGTATATCCTATTGGGAGCCAACCATCTCCATATTTTCCTGTTAACYGTAATGTTCGTGTTCCACCAGATGCCATGTATATCGGTGGATATGGTTTTCTTATTGGTGRWGCTTGTARACARGCTCCCTCTAACTTGTAATACTTTCCTTCAAAGTTTACAGTSTGATCTGGRCTTGAACCATACAGTWTTTTTATCACTTGAATTTGCTCTTCCCATTTAGAAACTGGTTTTTCAAAAGGAATACAAAAYTCTTTGAGATTCTGTGCTTCACCAGCTCCAATTCCTAAAATTGCTCTACCTTTTGATACTCTATCAAGTGTAATTACCGCTAATGCAATATTTGATGGATGTCGTCTTATGGCATCAGTTACACAAGTTCCTAACTCTACATTACGTGTAACCGCYGCAATTGCTGAAAGCATAACCCATGGGTCAAGTACAATTGCTTTTGACCATTGAGGAACATTTGTGTGGTCCATATAGAATACAGAATCATATCCTGTTTTGTCAGCAAGCATACATGCAGTTAGAATTTGGTCTTCAGTATAACCCGCACRAGCTACATTAAGACCATTTTGAATTCCAAACTTTAATTTTCCCAACTTTTAYCCCRGTAACMATACGAGATCTTTGGAGTAAATAAGTMTAACACGGGAAATTAYACCGTAATAAGTTTARTACGAAATTCGTTNATTWCTNAAAAATATAAAAAATATAAAAAAATGGTAGAMTTTTTTTACAAATTCCCTACTTTGATRTCTTCCAGACATTTCATGACRTCTTCTTTTGAAACAGGAATTGGATTTGGGTCCAAGTGTCCTCTGTCTGTCATRACAGTGTCAGCTGCTTCAGAAACATCTGCTTTTAGTTCAAGTTTATCAAATCCTAATTTTTCAATAACTTGTTTGAATTTTTCGTAGAAGATTGATTTGTTGAACTTGTGTGCAATAGTAGTACAKGATGAAAGRGAGTATCCATGTGGYACACCTTCGTTTGAAAATACATACGAAAGTGCATGACCTAATGTTGTTGAACAGTTTCCAAAACCCATTCCRGATAWCATTGAACCRTATGGRTAATTTTCTGGTTTGTCGTTAATTATTGCATCATAAAGAATATCAAACGCTTGTTTGCACATTGTTCTTGTAAGATCATTTCCTAGTTTGCTATCATATCCTTCTGTAGCTTGTGCACATGCATCACAWACAGAATTTTTTATAATGTGTTCTGGAGTTCCATCCAAAAAATAGGAATCYACTACYGCCATATCTGCAAGGAATTTRTCCTCAYGTAGCAGTTTTTTCTTTCCTTCAAATTTTAGAACACAGTATGTRGTCATTTCAGCTCCAGTACCAAATGTTGTTGGAATYAAAATTTTCTTYTTTCCCAWTTCWGGWGCAGCATATTTTACAACATCCATRGAACTTCCTCCRCCRAGTCCAATCAAAACTGATGGATYTTTWTCTTTGTATTGTGAAATWACTGYATTAACGTCGTCTATTGAAGGTTCAGGAGTAACYTTGTCAAACAACRTGTAATCCTGAATTCCCATCTTGTCTAACCATTTTCCAGACAATTSTGGAGGAGCAGTTGTAACAACTAGTGCATTTTTAGGATATTCTGTTTCTCCTAAAGCATTTTCTCCAAAATTGATCACAGATGGAATTTTTATTGTATGCATRAAAAAACCAAAGTTTTTGATTATTATTATATCTTAGGAATGAAAATTTGTATTATCACTTTTTATCAATCAATAAATYMTTCAATTTATCRATTTTTTCRTAAAAAGATCATAAGAGTTTAAACTTTTTTTTAAYARTACTAATTWTGRTTTRKYNCTAATGGTTAACAATTACATTAGAAYTTAGTTGTCAGGAAGATRAACTGCAATTATGTTATCYCCMCGTAAAAGTATGTTGTCAAGKTTCTCTACCTTATCATYCGTAATATCTTCAGWTTTACTAAGAGTTAGATTCATGTRTGTATCAAAAGTTTGTAGAGTTCCACGTATYGTTCTATTGTTTCGTARTTTGATCATRAYRACYTTGTTAACACAACTTTCTAATRTATTGACAATTTCAGAAGACAACTATTCACCACAGAATTATGTTGATTCGTCCTGAACTTCAYTATGTTCTTTTACTTTATTTTGTTYATCARRTTCRKGATGARCWRMAGGTAWCMAATATTCTAACTTCAAGATTTTTTCACTRTTTTTCATTGTTGGTATTCTTTTCATATCTAGGGGTTTATTCAATTTWATGARTGATTGTCTTTGAGGCAATRGTCACAAATTGAAACYACGAKTGGAAYGAYTCKCTTGCAGTTACACTTKGTACACATRCAACCAATTTCTGGMTCTTGATTCTCAGACAACWARMTTTCNAAAMTTTTGRYRCAATATAATCTATYGTTAATTATCAGCTTTGAGAAAAGTGYYATAAYACCTRTTRTAAAAACACAAAGTCTTATTTTTCAYAACAGTTATAGTATATTTTGGTGGAAATTTTATCWTGRRAACTAATTATTTCTCAAAACGAAAAATGAGYMAKTGTTCTTCTTGCGGYAATTTRTTTATTAGCTTGAATRAAKWGTTAACAMAATGTGAYAAGTGTAGAGASAAARSGGNNTTAGTCAAAAGTGACTCTAAATAATCCCTAGTCATATATCATAAGATTCTTTTCTTCTAGCATGCTATGAAGATTGTTTACAGCACGAWAAACATCCTTTKCAGTTTTGCCRCCTGTACACACCAATTTGCCAGATGCAAAAAGCAAGATSACWGTTTTKGGATCAAYCATCCTATGAATYACYCCTGGAAATTGTTCAGGTTCATACATRCTTCTWGGTAATGTTCTMGCAGCTTGCTCTAAGCTAATTTTYCCWCCWAGGTTRATWGAKGCWACRATRTTTTGWATTGTCACKSTWGCWTCYTTYTTTAYYTTGATYCCACCTTTTCTYAAYTTYTGWACWACTGTTTTKACWGCYTTTYTTGCYAWMTCTTCWGATTTTGMACCWGTRCAAACCATYTTTCCMGWASTRAAAAKTARTGTWGCAGTYTTTGGRCTTYTYARYCTRAACACWRMWCCTGGAAACTGTTCTGGATGCCATTCTACATCGGGAAATTTCTTTGTAACATCTTTDAGATCTAGTTTTTGGTCAATGCTAGCTGATGCAACAACATTTTCTATACTRATTATTGGTTTTGTGARDGGCAWTATCATTTGGTTTTRGTATTCATCCCCTTAATAAGCCAAGAACGTTVTGTGACTGGTTTAGCWCACAATCTGTTTGGTAAWTTAGTACACTTATAATCGGATCAAAATAAATTTAATTAGTATGAATTTTTGTTGTTTTAACTTTTTTTTGTGGTGTGATDGTTGAAAGCGTTAATTATTGCYGCAGGTCAGGGAACAAGACTAAGRCCTRTTGGAGATACYAAACCACTAGTACAACTTCTTGGTCTGGGTCTTATAGAACGAGTGATCCTTACTGCAAAAAAGTCAGGAATTAAAGAATTCTGTATTGTAGTAGGATATCATGGTGAAAACATCAGAGAGCATCTCTCAGATGGAAAAAAATATGGTGTAAAGATACAGTACRTTCAAAATGATGAATGGACTCGAGGCAATGCTATTTCAGTCCTAAAAGCTAGAGATCATTTTAAAGAATCATTTGTACTTTTGATGACTGATCACAACTACGACTGTAGAATACTTGACCGACTATTAAAGACAAAGATTGRAAAAGATGAATGCATCCTTTGTGTWGAYAAAAATCCAAAAGATCATCTAAACATAGAWGATGCTACAAAGGTTCRRACTKTWGATCAYAGAATCGAAACAATTGGKAAGGATCTGACTGATTACRACTGTATAGACACTGGTATATTCATATGTAATCCTGTAATTTTTGAWGCATTAGAGCAAAGCATCTCCAAAGGAGATGAGGGYCTTTCTGGYGGAATAAAAATTCTAGCGCAACGACACAAGATGAGATACACGCTGCTTGAAGATAATTTCTGGATTGACATTGACGATAAAACMGATAGAAAAAATGCTGAACTTCTCATATGCAACAAACTAMAAAAAGATACAGATGGACCAGTATCAARGATACTCAACAGACCAATATCMCTGAGAATCTCCAAGTTATTACTAAAGACAGGAATTACGCCAAACCAGATTTCAGTTCTGAGTTTTGTTATTGGATTAGCWGGCGCGTCYTTTTTCTTCATYGGAGAATATTTTTATTTAATTTTGGGMGGAATMMTAGTTCAYATCCATTCTATAGTGGATGGATGTGATGGTGARGTAGCRCGTCTTAAGCTAAGACAGACAAAGTATGGAGGTTGGCTTGATTCAGTTTTGGATAGATATGTAGATGCTGCGATTATTTTAGGACTGATCTATGGTTACTGGAGTATYACCGGGGAWATCACAATATGGATAATTGGATTTTTTGCTCTAATTGGAASCTTCCTTAATAGCTACACTAGCGACAARTATGATTCAATTTTTAGARATGRAGACATGACAAAAAGATCAAAGTTTAGGATGGGCAGGGATGTGAGGTTAYTGCTCATAACGATTGGTGCTTTAACTAATCAAATTCCAATAATGCTGATCATCCTRGCAGYYATAGCAAACTTTGAGGCTTTACGAAGATTGATAGTATTTAGGAACAAAATTGATGAYGATACRCAAATCAYGAATAGAGAATTTACCAATTAATGACTYKAATYAYRYAATTACYTTAGWGATGTWAAAATGGAAATTCTTGAWGAMAAGGTTCTACTATGGCTTKSRAGTGCTCAATTTGTTAAAGCAAAGCCTGGCGTGTATRTTCTTTATRATAAAAATTTGGATGCAATTTACATTGGCGAGAGTGAAAATCTTCAGAAAGAATTTRCAAAATATGTTGACACAAACTTTGAGAATGATGCATGTAAACAAAAAACCCATACTTATCAAAGAACATTTATCGAAAAYCCAAAAGAACGCCAAAGGCAGCTTTTAGAAGAGTTTAAGAAAGAACATGGAAAGATTCCATGYTGTAACRCAGATRAGTAAWCATAGTRAGATTAACAGGGAGTTMGCACTTWTCACGCTCAACYNACCAGTAACGAATCTTYAGYTCACTATNTTTTTNAATATAGATAGATTGAAACGTATATCTTACAAATTTTCCATAGAAATTGAAACATGATAATTAAGAATTCTAAAGAATTGGCAACAAATTTTCGTAAAAAAACYWSCCTAGATATTTTGGAGGCAGGTTTRCATGCTGCMAAACCAAAWMAATCAATAGAAAAATTCGTAAAACCAAATAAAATCATTATTGGAAAAAAATYATTCAATTTGCCAAATTCAAAAAATGTGTATGTGRTTGCTTTTGGAAAAGCTGCAGATTCWATGACTARAGCTCTAAACTTAATTTTAAAAATTAAAGGCGGAATAATTGTAATCCCAAAGGGYTCAAAAAATCAAATACAAGCTAAGAAATTTCAAATTTTTAATTCAGGACATCCATTACCAAATAATGTTAGCGTGCTTGCTGCAAAATCAATTATGAAATTTTTAGAACAAAGAAAAAAAGAAGATATTGTGATTTTTCTTGTTTCAGGTGGAGGCTCATCTTTAATTTCATTACCTGCTGGGATCTCTTTGAATGAAAAAATCAGAGTCAATAATCTACTGTTAAAATCAGGTGCTACTATTCAAGAATTTAATTGCATAAGAAAACATTTGTCAAAAATTAAAGGGGGTATGATGGTTGAAAATCTAAAATGTCAGGCAGTTGCACTTGTAATGTCCGATGTTGAAAACAATGATTTATCTTCAATATCATCAGGCTGCACTTACTATGATACAACAACATTTCAGAATTCTCTAAAAATTATTAAAAAATATAATCTAAGAAAAAAAATTCCAAAACGTGTTTTAAAGAGACTAAATGATGGCTATGTTGGAAAAATTAAGGACACTCCAAAAAAACCAAGAATAAAAAATCAAATTATTGCTACAAACAAAGATTGCTTGAAATCAATGGCAAAAAAAGCAAAACAATTAGGATACAAGCCTAAAATCACGACTATTTATGGCAATGTAATTACTGAATCACAAAAAATTATTCAACTCTTACCAAAGAAAAAAAATTCATGCTTAATTTTTGGTGGTGAAACAACTGTTAACGTTACAGGTAAAGGAAAAGGTGGAAGAAACCAAGAGTTAGTTTTGCGCATATTAAAAAATTCTCTAAAAATAAAAAATGATGTTGTGATTTCATCTATTGGTACCGATGGTATTGATGGTAACACTAAGGATGCTGGTGCCATTATCGAAAAATCTTCAATCTCAAATAATGTCATTAATTATTATTTGAAAAATAATGATTCAAATTCCTTTTTCAAAAAATATGGTAGTTTAATTAAGACAGGATATACTCATACAAACTTGTTAGATATTGGAGTCCTTCTAAACTAATTCTTTTATTTCTGATCAAAAAATTATGCAAAAAACTACAACAATTGACAGAGATCTTATCAATCAATTTGCTGTGGAATGTGATAATTTAACGAAAAGTATGCATGTTGATCCTAAACATTATCAACGTTTTTGAACAACCATTTTACTTCACAGACTAGTATAATATTCATAAGCATATTGGAACTCTCGTCAAAATACTGCCGTTTTTGGCCTTAAGTTCCAATATGTACTATAATAATTTTGAAGCAGGATTTTTGTTTGATTCAATAAGATGATACTTTACATGTAATTTTCTTTGGGTAATCAATTTTTTGATAAAATCACTTCTTGTTTGAATAAATGAATCTGAAATCTCTGTATTATTTGCCAAATGCTCATACATTGATTTTGAATCTAACATTACAATTATGGAATCTTCATTTTTTATGACAAAATTTCCAATTCCCCAAAATATTCCAACATGAAATGCAATGTATTTTGCCTGTTCATCATTTACTTTGTTCAAGTAAAATTCGGCTTGTTCTCTCATCTGCTCTACTTGAGAATCTGAAGTCTGAATCACCCATGAAATTCTTTTGGGATTTCCATCAGCGAAAAATACGTGTTCCAAAAGTCAACCAAAAAGTCCTTAATTGTCTATATAATCCACAACCTCAATCTATTTCATGCTCTCCACGCGCGTCATCCCGGACATCGTATTAGTCGTGCCTTTCTTCCTGTTCATCAGCAGGCTTGGGCTTCTCGACAACGTCTTATCGCTGATTATCACTTATCTAGCAATTACGGTACCGTTCACGGTTTTCATTCTCATGAGCTATTTCGAATCCCTGCCGGATGAGCTCGACAAGGCGGCCCGAGTGGACGGTTGTTCACGGTTCCAGACCCTTACCCTGGTTTTT
>LKGT01001779.1_pt1 | contig 17742 bp, 16 predicted proteins | sample 503861 | NCBI WGS metagenome assembly LKGT01 (sample SAMN04113194, study PRJNA297058) | marine sediment metagenome | biome: marine benthic biome; feature: marine benthic feature; material: marine sediment; isolation source: sediment sample collected at the water-sediment interface from the South......
CCGCAGCGCCAGCCATCGCGGCGCTGACAGTCGGCGGCATCCGTGTCAGCAACGGCAAAATCCTATGGCTCGATCAGAGGGCGGGCCAGCGCTACGAGTTAATGGCGCTCGAGCTCAAGTCAGGAAAGATCGTTCCCGGTGAACCTGTCGACATGCAGATAGGTTTTGACCTTGACGTCGGCGACCCACCGCAGACGGTACGTGTCGGTCTCGATACACGCGCTACGCTCGACCTCGAGCAGCAGACGCTCGACATGCCGAGACTGCAACTCAATGTGGACGAGCTGGCATTGAAAGGAAATCTCAAAGGCCGCCAAATCAGGGAAGCACCTGTCGTCGAGGGCAGTATCGATGTGGCGCCGTTTGATCCCAAACCGCTGATGAACAAGCTCGCCGTTGCACTGCCAGCCGGAATCGACACGGTCGGCTTGAATTCAGCGTTCAGCGTGGACCTCGGCCAACAGACGCTGGCGCTCTCCGCGCTCAAAGTGAGGGTCAACGATCTCGCGCTGGTAGGCAACCTGAAGGGCAACAATATACTTGAAAAACCCAAAGTCGCCGGTGAGTTGGAAGTACCGAGCTTTAAGCCAGCGGCGCTGGTTGATCTATTGGGCATTGAGCTCGAGTCGGCGCAAAAGAACGCCTTTTCCACAGTATCGCTCAAAATTCGCTTCAGCGCGGATCTCGCTCGCGACCGGCTTGAGATCGCCAGCCTCACGCTTTCGGCCGACGAGCTCAACTTGAGCGCAAACCTGCGAGCGCAACAGATCCGAAAGGCACCGCGGGCGAGCGGCCGCGTCGAAATCGCGCCTTTTAACCTGCGCAACCTCATGAACAAGCTTGGCATCGTTTACACGAGCGCGGACAAGCGCGCGTTGGCCAAGGTTTCACTGAAGACAGACTTCAGCGCCTCGGGGCAACACCTCGCGTTGACCAAGCTCAACACCAAGGTCGATCAGACCGCGCTCGGCGGCTCGTTCAAGATTCGCAACTTCGCCAAGCCGGCCTACGGCTTCAATCTTTCGCTAAATCAAATCGATCTGGACCGCTATCTGCCSCCGCCCCCGCCGGGNCKGCGGCCCCCGCCGGGACCGCGGCCCCCGCGCTCTCGCTCCTGGGCCATGCTGACTGTCAGGGAACGCCCCCCCATGTCCTTTCCGTTAAGGGAATTGATGACCGCCTGTGCGTCTTCTTGGCTGCTCATCTCCACAAAGCCGAAGCCGCGGGGCCGGCCGGTATCGCGATCGGTGATGATCTTGACGTCCAGCACCTCGTGACCCCCTTCTTCAAAGAGGCTGCGGAGTTGGTCCGCATCCACGGTGAAGGGGAGATTACCTACGTACACTTTCGCTGCCATGCCTCTTTCTCCTTTTCCCGATACCGATTCCCGGTGCTGCTCTAGGCCGGACCGCGCACTTACGGTCGGTCATCCTTACGCCTGAGGGCGCGGGTCGCTTGTCGGCGACGCCGACGCGCCGCCTCGCGAACCTTGCGGCGCTTCCGCTCCCCTGGCTTCTCATAGCTCCTTTTCCGTTTCGCCTCCCGGAGGATCCCGTCACGGAGCACGAGGCGCTTGAAGGCGCGGAGCGCCGATTCGACCCCGCGTTCGTCCACGGTGACCTCAAGGGAACGACGGGCCGCGGGGGTCGCACCGGTGTGTTCCCTCGGGTTATCGCGCCGCTCAAATTCTCGCATCTTCCCTCCGCTGGACTCACGCCTTCCTGTAACACGATGGCTCTTGCTTCAACAAAAAAAACCGCGGGACTTCGGTCCTCGCGGCCTCGTCATGTCAAAAGGCGGATCCGTGAGAATCTAGAGTCAAAGAAAGGATAGATCTTTCTTGGTTTGCTGTCAATTTTATTCGCACGGGCGGGGCAGCCAAGACCAAGCCGCTGAAGAGCATGTATCGGTTTCATCCGACGCCGAACGGGCGCTCGATTCGCTATGACACCACCCGAGGTGTTGAGGTCTCTATCGCCTGTTAAGCCAATGGAACCAACAACTTGGCAGCGTAGGGCCGTGGAGAATCCTAAAGAAGGCCTCAGTATTCTGCCCTTGACAAGGAGGGGGGCAGGCATCTGTTTCCGGTCCTCCCATCCCTGCCCCTGACCGCGTAATCGCCCAACCGCCCTCCCTGGCCAAGTGGCTTCCGTCCCCCTGCGAAAGCAAAACACCCTCCCCCCCCTGAGAAGGCGCAGCAATCATTATGCCCAAGGTGGGCTCGGACCTATGCCTACCTTGGTTCAACCTGTGCGTCTAGAACACGAAGAGCATCAAGCAGAGAAGGGGGAACCCGACCAAATATAGTATGCGCCCGGCAGGATAGGAAATGAAAATGGACACGACCCCGAACACAGTGCAGCCGATGGCTACCAAGAGGAGGAGTTTGCGGAAAAGTATCATCCGTTGTTTCACTTGACCTCTTCTATTCCAGAGTCGTCAATAGTGGCCCAGCCTCAAAAAGCAAAACGCCTTCCCGAGCCGGGCTCTGCTCGAGAAGGGGCTGCAATCATTGTGCCGGAGGCGGGTGAAGCGCTATCCCTACGCCGGTTTCATCCAGGCATCTTTAGACGGGGCCCTGGGTGTCCCCTACTGGATACTCATTCACGTATTCAAGTCTGACTCTAACCTATGGCATATGGCTTGCACAAAAAGCCCATTATACAAACCCAGGGAACACACAGAGGCGGTAACTATGCAGAAACGGCCAATCCTTGTTATTGACAACGATCCCAGCGTGTGTGAACTGGTCACCGCTATTCTCGCAGACGTAGATGTCGAGGTCATCTCGGCGCCCGATGGCTTATCAGGGATCGATATGGCCCGGTCGGCGCAGCCCGCCGTCATTTTTCTTGACATGATACTGCCCGAGCTCGACGGGGCCAGCACTTGCCAGCGCCTGAAACAGGACCCCGCCATCGGGGACATTCCCGTGGTCGGCATCACGGGCTCGCCCGACTTGACGTACACCCACATGGCGTTTCGCGCCGGAGCCGAGTTCTTTCTGTCCAAGCCCTTTGAGGCGGAGAGCCTTCTCCAGGTGGTCGGCATGGCCGTGGATGCGGCTGACAAATTACCTCCGCGGTTCCAGGCTGAGGTTCCTGTCCGGTGCCGCGTCGGCGCAGATGCGAATCGGTCCCGGGAGCTCGTGGGGACCACGCGCAACCTGAGCCTCGGCGGCCTCCTGCTCTTACTTCCCCAAAATCTGGTCCCTGGGACCGTCGTTCACCTCAAACTAGGATTCCCCGAAGGCCCAATTACTGCGAAAGGCACGGTCGTCTGGGAGGGTTCCCAGCGGACCGCCGAAGGCAGGTACTACTACCACGGCGTTAAGCTCCTCAGTTTTGCAGAAGCCGACGGCCTCTCACAGTATACGCACTTCCTCAGCGAGATCGCTGGGGACAGTCCTGCATAGAGGTACCCCAGCTGCCCTTTCCCCTCTCCACTTCTCCAAAAAAAGCAAAACGCCTTCGCGGCTCTCCTTCACCGCAAAGGCGTCGCAACCCTTATGCCGGTGGTAGGCTAAACGCTATCCCTACCCCGATTCGACACCTTCATTTCCTATAAAAGTAGCCTGGCCCCTTTTCCTCTGCTATTGAGCCGCCCCCCAGACCTTGGCCAGCCGCTGGTCGCGCCCGCAGCCCCAGCGGTAGACCTTGTAGCGGATGGGACTCTTCCGATAGTAATCCTGGTGGTAGTCTTCGGCGAGGGTGAACTCCGAGGCCGGCACAATCTCGGTGACGATGGGCTGCTGAAACCGCTTCGATTCGTCAAGTTCCTTTTTCGACTCTTCGGCCAGGCGCTTCTGAGTTTCGTCGTGGTAAAAGATCCCCGCCCGGTATTGGCTCCCCCGGTCGCAGAACTGCCCTCCTTTGTCGAGCGGATCAATATTCCGCCAGAAGACCTCCAGCAACTTCTCGTAGCTCACCTTGTTCGGGTCGTAGACGACCTGGACCGCCTCGGTATGCCCGGTCCCGCCCGCAGACACTTCCCGGTAGGTCGGGTTTTTCGTGTCGCCCCCGGTGTAGCCCACCGTGGTCGAGAGGACCCCCTCGAGCTCATCGTAGGGGTGCTCCATGCACCAGAAACAGCCCCCCGCAAACGTCGCCACGGCGGTCTCCCCGAGTTTCCCCGCTTGATCCGTGCCGCCGGAGACGGCGCTGACCATACCCAAGACGAACAATCCGGTTATCAAGAGCACATCCAAGAAGGCGTCCACTTTCATCATGGGTCGAACCTCCGCCTATTCCTCATAGCTATGTCAGCATCTTCGGAATGGTGCGCTCGTACTCAGGAAAATACCGGCTGATGAGCGAGAGATCGAAACGCCTCAAGATGCTGGTGTTGGGTTCCCGTTCGAGAAGGAACTCGAACGATTTCGCCACCAACGTCTCTGGCGAAACGCGGCCGCCACTCAACTTTTGGTAGTAGGCCGGGTTGACCGTCACTTCGTGCGTCGTGGTCACCCCCGTCTGCACGGTGACCTCGAAGGTGCTATCGTCGATTCTCTGAACATCGATCATCGGTCCGGTGCGCTGTCGATTGTGCCGGAGGGGGGCTCGGAGTTATGCCTACCCCGGTTCCATCCGTGCATCCCCTGCAGAGGGCCTACCGGCGCTGGTACTTCCCTACAAGCTCTGCCTGACCGAGGATGTGTCCTTGCATCGCCCCTTCAAGATCCCGCTTTGTCGTGCTCGAAGGGAGCTCGAGCATCGTGTCGAGGGCATAGAGCTTGAAGAAGTATCGATGGGTACCGGACGGGGGACAGGGGCCACCATAGCCGATCCGTCGAAAATCGGTCGTGCCCTGCTTCGCCCCGTTCGGCAGCGACGCGCTCTTCGACAGATTCTCCTCTAGCCCACTAGCGTCCGCCGGGATATTCCACAGAACCCAGTGCACCCACGTGCCGACCGGGGCGTCGGGGTCGTCCGCGATGAGGGCATAGCTCTGGGTCCCCGCCGGGGGATCCGCCCAGCGCAGCGGGGGTGACAGGTCCGGGCCATCACAGGTGTACTTGGCCGGGATCATTCCCCCCGCCTCGAAGGCCTGACTCGTGATCTGCATCGTCCCACTTCCTCCGAACGCGACAGCGACAATGAGACTACCAACCAACGTCACGCGCGTCATGCAGGCATCTTAATCGGATCACAGAGGGGAATCAAGCACCAAGCGAAGCGGTTGTGCCGGAGGGGGGCTATGGACTATGCCTACCCCGATTCCATCACTGAGTTTCCGCTGGCCTGTGACATGCCAAGTTTCAAGGCCTGACGCTCAGCCGTGTCCTACATGTGAAGATCGCAGTTTTGGCAATGATTGAGCGGCCCGGGAACCCAATAGAGTAATACGTTATCCAACTTCAGCGGGTCGAGCATGTTGAAGTACTCCCCGCAGCGGGGACATTTGACGAAGCTCGTGAGACCCCCCACAATTCCCAAGAGGCCGACATAGCAGAGGGCAAATACCACACTCGTGGAAGTGGAAAATCGAGAGACCAGGATGACGGCGGGAAGAAATGAGAAAAATAACACCAGTGTTCCGATGTTCCGCCGCCGGATCCGCTGCAATACCCTCATCTCCTCTGCATTGGGCGGCTTGGATTCGTGGATAAAAAACGCATCGGTCTCCCGTCCTTTGTATACCGTGGGAATCTTTATGGTTACGAGTTCGTCAAGCACACTCTGAAATGTGTCGTAAGACCAGCCGAGGCCTCTCTCCCGGACCAGCAGACCATAGAGTTTTTCTCTCGGCACGGTCAGGTCTTTGATATCCACCAGATCTTTCGAGGCGATGCATGATGCGATCTCGAGACACTTGGGATYCGGAAGCCTGGTATCCGTGGCTTGCCAGCGGATATCTTGCGGCTCGTCGTYGTCAGGCCAACTGACATGCGCCTCAAYRACATCAAARGTTTCTTTTGTAATTCTTACCGTCGGGTTGCCGAACATCGCCAGATACCCACGCAAGAAATCTGCTCGACGCASAGMCATAGCTTCCCCTCTTATCAGACAGCGAACAAAGGGCATCCTGAAAAGCAAAACGCCTTCACGGCTCTCCTTCACCACAAAGGCGCTGCAATCATTGTGCCTGATAATTGAACTTATACCCTTTTTTCCTGCATCTCCTGCAGGGGGATTAAGTATCTCTAGATTGGGCAAGGCGTGTCACGCACGCCCAGACAGGCCGTCGGGGAATGTCAAGATTCAAGACCTGACCCCGAACCTTTCTTTTCCTATTCCGGCCACTTCGCCTTTCCGGTCTTCTTTAGAGGGGGAGGTGCCAGCGGTCCGGGAGACGATGGAGACGCGGTATCCATTCCGTCGGGTGTGGCCAGACCCCCGGATTGAAAGTTCCATTCACAAGAAATTGCTCCACCGACCCCTTTGTTTCCTGGAGTGCGCTTCGGGCTGCCGCCGAGTCTGAGGTTCCCTGGATAGACCACAAAGCCGACTGCCCCTCCTCCCGGACGGCAGCAGCGAGTGCGATGAAGTAGGCGAATGGGTCGAGTACCGCAAATCGGGGAATAGTGGACGATAACCTTCGTAACGCTCTTCGCAAGGATTCGGTGAGCGATGTCAATTCCTCGAGACCCTCCTCGTGGGTCGGATCGTAAAACTGCCACTCCGGTGGTCCCCAATCCTCCCCAGTCGGGTTCCGGACCCGGTCCATCTCCGTCTCCCAGACAAGGGCGCCGAGCGCATCCTTGGGATTCTCAAGGACAGAGCTGTCCACTGCGGCAAAGAAGACCTCTCCGGTCTTGCGTCGGTCTGCAAGGAGTCGATCAGCCTCTCGCCACGTGTTCCATCCCTTCTTGCGTGGGTCGAGCGGCACGAAGTAATTGCCATGTGCCGCCCCATCGTTGCACGCAAGCACCAGCAAGACCTTGGCCGTCTCGATCGAGGGAACAGAATTCCAATCAGGCGTCATTGGCGAGGCAAATCCTATACAACAGGGCGCCGAATCTCACGTGACGGCTCAAGTCGTTTGGTCAGCGCGTGGTCGACATGCCACATGGCGCGGCAGTCGTCCTCGTTATATGTGAGGACATTCTCCATGATGGACTCATCTGCGCCATCGAGACAATCCCAGTAACTCATCATCGATTCAAAGGCATCGAAATCGTCCTGCCGCCATCTGAATCCCAGTGCCGGCGCCACACACTTGAGCGAGAACCTGGGCACGGGCAGGTAGACGGCCGACTTGATCACTTGCAACAGGTCGACGCAAGAGGACATCAATGTGCCGAGTGATGCCTCGAGATGAGGCCAGCGTTGGATCACATTCCTCATCTGTACGATTTCATAATCGGTCCAATGATACAGTCGAGTCCGCCGCACATCGCCCACATATTCAAGGAACTCGGCAAAGATCCTTGCTTCGTCCGTGGCCCCCCGAGCAAGAAAACGGACATACCGATCCTGCTCGGCGTCCCAGCATCCGACGAGGTAGACGTGCGGCGGCACGGTCGGATGCAGGTCATCGACGCTCTCAAAGTCAAAGTAGAGATGTCGTCCGGCCCGGGGAATGTTCAGGCGAGATTTAGGCTTTAGAATGGGTTGTCCGGTCTTGTAGGCCTGCGCCACATGATACGCCTGGTGGCCGTGTTTGTTCCCGAGGATTTGACAAACCTTTTCCAGAGGAAAGGTCCAGAGCTCATCGACTCGATGAATCCCTGCTTCACGCAGCTTGTCCCGCTCCTTTGCCCCAACACCCGCCAAGAGGACCAGAGCCTTTTCGCTTTCGACAAGCCTATTCCCATACACCCGCCAGGGTGAGTCCGTCACATTGGGTGGCCTTCCTGGTTCGGGCATGTGGCCGCCGTCTCGCAGGGCCCGCCAGCTTGTCATGAGCTCATCGAGCTGATTATGCCTGTCGGGGTAAGCCACCGTCCCCATCCCATCTTTCAGGACAACTGTCAGCTCCGCCGGGTTATATCCCTGTATCCTAGCCAGCATCCGATTGTAGATGGCAGCCTGTAAGACATGGTAGTCCTGCAAAGACTTAGACCGCTTGATCTCTACCAGGCGATAGTGGTACGGCCCCAGGTCCGACTCGCGCGCGTCGCTTCGAACCAACAGGTCCCCCCTCCCGTAGGTCCCCCCCGCCAGGTCCCATAGCTGTGGTTGATAAATCGCCGAGACCCCATCCAGCATCGCGCGCATGGTATTCTTGAGCGCCTCGAAACCAAAGTCTGGGGTGATTTCTAACGCATCCGGATAGTGCTCGCTCACCCACGCCGCCTCATGCTCGCTTCCAAGTTGGAACCGCATCTCGTCGTAGCGGCTGGTTTCGTCAACGGCCTCGGCACGGGGCGCATGATACTCGCACCACACCCAGAAGGGGTCCTTGAGCACCTTATACACGAGGGAGGGCCGAAATATGGATTGGCGGTCTAACTTCAGTCCGCCCGTCGCCCGCTGAATCAGCTCTTCAACTGTCACTCGCCCACCCCCCTGCACGTTGTGTTCGTACCCATTATATACAGTAACGCCCTCCCAGGTCATCCCCTCCCGGAAGGGCGTCTGAATTTGTGGTGCCCGTCGACTGTGCTGCCGGGGATGGGCCCAGGACTACGCCTACCCCGGTCCCATCCGTGTATCTCCTGTAGGGGGATTAAGTATCGCTAGATTGGGCAAGGGGTGTCAAGCGCGCCCAGACAGGCCGTCGGGGAATGTCAAGATTCAAGACCTGACCCCCACCCCTTCAAGGCCTGCCCCCCATCGCCCATGGCCCCCATGCCTCACCGTCGTTGCAGAAGGGAGCTCCTCGGTCTACAATCGTTCCTAGGCAGTATGACTGCACGAAGGGTCCTTGATAAAGATACAACCATGGCGATTAAAAAGCAGGTGTTCGACCAAGTTGAACAGGATACGCAAGAGATCGGCCTGCAAATCTTTGGCCGTCTCAAGGCCGAATCCCCCTGGAGATTTTCCCGGGAGTGGTGGGACGCCCGCATCCTAGAGTGGTGCATGCGGGATGAACCGTTGAAGCTCGGGCTCTTCCGCTTCATCGATGTGCTCCCTACTCTCACGACAGACGAGCAGGTGGCCGAGCACCTTCTGGAGTATATCCTCCCCCACCAGAGGGCCCTGCCGGTCCCATTCAGCTGGGGCCTGCGGCTCGCCACGTCCAGCTCGCCCGGAGTAAGGGCGCTCGGCTTTGCGGTTCGGCGGAACGTACTGCGCCTCGCCCGGCGCCTCATCGCGGGAGCCACCTTCGAGGAGGCCCTGGCGGCCACCCGGAGGCTCAGGCAACAGAAGATGGCCGTTGCCCTAGATCTCCTCGGCGAGACAACGGTCAGCGAGCATGAAGCAGAGACATACCTCCGCAGGTATCTCGATCTTCTCGACGCGCTAGGCCCCGAGGCCAGACAGTGGGAACCACTCGATCTCATCGACCGGGATCACCGCGGGGAGCTATCCCGCGTGAATCTCTCCCTCAAACTGAGCTCCCTCTCCTCGCGGTTCGACCCCGTTGATCCCCAGGGGAATGCCGAGTTGATCAAAACCCGCCTGAGGCCCATCTTGCGCAAGGCAAAGGAAGTGGGGGCTTTCATCCACGTCGATATGGAGCAGTACCATCTGAAGGATCTCACCCTCAGGATCTTCAAAGAGTTGCTGGAAGAAGAGGAGTTTCGCACCTATGAAGACGTCGGGATCGTGCTTCAGGCCTATCTGAAGGACGCCGAACGGGATCTGCACGATTTGCTCGATTGGGTCCGGCGGCGAGGGGCGTCAATCGTTCTCCGCCTCGTCAAGGGGGCCTATTGGGACTACGAGGTCGTCATCGCCAGGCAGCACGGATGGCCAGTGCCGGTCTTTGAGGAGAAATGGGAGACCGACTCGAACTTCGAGCGGCTCGTTCTCCTGCTCCTGCAGCATCAGGAGCTGATCCGTCCTGCCATCGGAAGCCACAACGTCCGCTCCATCGCTTATACCCTGGCATCCGCCCGGCGCCTCCGGATCCCCGAAAAGGCCCTGGAGTTCCAGATGCTCTACGGGATGGGCGATCCGGTGAAGGTGGCCCTGGTTCAGATGGACCAGCGAGTAAGGGTCTATGCCCCCTTCGGCGAACTGATCCCGGGGATGGGATACCTCGTCAGGCGATTGCTGGAGAACACCGCCAATGAGTCGTTCCTGAGACTGAGCTTCACCGAGCACCGGTCGCCGGAGGAATTGCTAAAGCCACCTAGACCCGCAGTCCCAGGCGACCGCCCCGCCGAGCAGCCCTTCCCTGAGCCGCCACCGTTTCGCAATGAGCCGGAGCTGGACTTCGCCCAGGAGGCGGCCCGCGACCGCATGCAGGAAGCTCTGGCTGCTGTGCGGAGCCGACTTGGCCGCTACTACCCGCTGGTGATCGGAGGGGAAGAGGTCCAGACGGGTCGAGAACTGCCCTCGCTCAACCCCTCGTCCCCTGAGGAGGTGGTTGGCCGGTCGGGCCTCGCTGATCTCGAGGCCGCAGAGAAGGCCCTGGAGACCGCCCGACGGGCCTTTCCCGACTGGTCGTCTACGCCCCCCAGAAACCGGGCAGAGCTGCTATTCGCCGCCGCGCGGCTCATACGAGAGCGCCGGACCGAGCTGGCGGCGTGGGAGATATACGAAGTCGGCAAGACATGGCGAGAGGCCGATGCGGATGTCGTGGAGGCCATCGACTATCTCGAATATTACGGGCGCGAGATGATCCGGCTGGGCGAGGCGGTGCAGTTGGGGGAGGCACCGGGCGAGGTCAATGAATATGTATACCAGCCCCGGGGAATTGTCGTCGTGATCGCCCCCTGGAATTTCCCCCTGGCCATCCTGACAGGCATGACCTCTGCCGCCCTGGTCACCGGCAATACCGCCATTATGAAGCCGGCCGAGCAGGCACCGGTCGTCGCCGCGCATCTCATGGGGATCCTCCAGGAGGCAGGTTTTCCACCAGGAGTGGTGAATTATCTGCCCGGCCTCGGGGAAGAGGTCGGGTCATACCTGGTGACAAGCCCACACGTCGATCTCGTGGCATTCACGGGATCGAGGGCGGTGGGCCTTTGGATTTACGAGGCGGCGGCGAAGACCGCCCTGGGGCAGCGGGGGCCGAAGAAGGTCATCGCCGAGATGGGGGGGAAGAATGCCATCATCGTGGACGAAGACGCCGATCTCGACGAAGCGATCCGGGGCCTGGTCGATTCGGCTTTCGGGTACGCCGGGCAGAAGTGCTCTGCGTGCTCCCGGGCCATCGGAGTGGGGTCGGCCTACGAGCCTTTGTTAGAGCGTCTCATAGAAGCGGCCAGGAGTCTTAAGGTCGGCCCCGCAGAGGACCCCGCTACCGTCGTCGGCCCCGTGATCGACGACGAGGCATACCGGAAAGTCCTCTCCTACATTCAAGTGGGCCGGAGGGAGGCGAAGCTCGTGTTGGAGGCGGACGTCTCCACCCCCAAAGGTGGCTACCTCCTTGGACCGACGGTGTTTGCAGACGTCTCCCCTTCGGCATCGATTGCCCAGGAAGAGATCTTCGGTCCTGTCTTGGCTGTGTTCCGGGCCAAGGACTTTGAAGAGGCCTTAGAGATCGCCAACGGGACCGAGTACGCCTTGACGGGAGGCCTTTACTCCCGAAGCCCCGCACACATCCAGCGGGCCAAGGAAGCCTTTCGGGTGGGGAACCTCTACATCAACCGAAAGATCACCGGCGCCCTGGTCGGTCGCCAGCCCTTTGGGGGTTTTAGGATGTCGGGGATCGGCTCGAAGGCTGGCGGTCCCGACTATCTCCTCCAGTTCATGGAGCCCCGGACCATCACAGAAAATACGCTTCGCCGGGGCTTCGCGCCTCCCCGGTCAGATGTCTCATGATCCCAAATCTACTGACTCATCCGGAGGACGAGGCACTTCGCCGCCCCTCCCGCCTTCAGGAACTCGGAAAGGTCGCGCTCGTAGAGCTCAAACCCCCGCCGCGCAAGCTCTTTGCGCAGTGGCTTTGACACTCCGCCGGGTAGGATCACCGCGCGATCGATCACAATGGCGTTGCAGCAAAATCTGAGCGCATCGGCCGTGGAAACGGGCACCGGATCCTGGACATGCGTCTTGATCACCTTCCAGCCGTAGCGGTCAAACGCCCCGGGATACCAGAGGGCCGACGTGGCATCGAGCGGACAGAAGCAGGTATCGAGATGATAAAAGCGCTTGTCGACCAGCTCGAGCGGCAGGACCCGACGATCCAGGGTCTTTGCGAGGTGCTCATGGGCTCCGGCGTCAGAGCGGAACCGAAAGCCAAGGAACAACGTTTCGCCCACCCATAACGCATCGCCTTCGCCTTCGAAGTTGAACTGTCTGGGCATCGTCACTACTCGATAGCCCTGCTGCCGGAAGTACCGCTCGAAGATCGCCTCTTCTCCGCGGCGCTCGGGATGCCGGAAGTTCGTCCGGATAAATGTGCCTCCCGCCAGGAGGCCTGCATTCGCCGTAAAGACCAGATCTGGTAAGCCCTTGACCGGTCGGACGAGCCGGACTGGTAGCCGGAGCGTCCGGGTCAACAGGTCATACAGTGCTTGCCACTGTCGCGCGGCCACTGGCTGAGACACCTGCCTGGTGACCCTCATCCAGGGGTTGATCTCGTACGCAATGGTGTAGTAGCTGGGGCGGGACATCAGAAAAGCCGGCGGTGAAACGGACTGAGCACCCTTAGCGTCGGGCCAGTTTGAGGTCATGACAGAGCTCCCGCAGGAAAGAGGCCGCATCGGAGACGATGCCAATCCCTTGGAAGGTCCCCCGATCGGCGAGCTTTGTCACGACTGCCGGATTGATGTCCACGCAGATGGTCTTCACCGTGGCGCGAAGGAGGTTCCCCGTGGCAATCGCATGGAGGGTCGAACCGATCATAAGGGCCAGGCCCACCCCTTTCAGGTGGCGGCGCATCTCGTCCTGGGCTCTCAGCACGTCGGTGATCACGTCCGGTAGGGGGCCATCGTCTCTGATGGACCCGGCCAACACAAACGGAACGCGGTGCGTGACGCATGCGTGCATGATGCCCCTGGCCAGAAGGCCTTGGCGCACCGCCTGACGGATCCCGCCGCAGGCGCGAATCGTGTTGATGGCGCGCATGTGATGGTCATGCGCGTCCCTGGCCGGGACCGCCCGATCGAGCGAGACGCCAAGCGAGGTGCCAAACAGCGCCGACTCGATGTCATGGACAGCCAGCCCATTTCCGCCAAACAGGACATCAACATATTTGGCCTTGATCAGCCGCTCCAAGTACGGTCCGCCCCCGGTATGGACGATGGCTGGGCCCCCGACGACAAGGATCTTTCCCCCCGCGCGCTTGGTGGCCCGCATCGCCCTTGCCACGCCATCGATGAGTAGGGCCTTCGGCTTCTCTGAGGAAACAGCGCTTCCCATGAACTGGAAGACATCCTTATGCCGCGATCGCTCGAGCGGGGTGACTTGGACCCCGGCTGTGCCGCAGACCACAAGATCCCCTTTCTTGACGTGGGACATGGGCACGCAGGAGGCGCGAGCGGTTCGGGGTTCGATCACAATACCGCAGTCCATCTCGATGTTCTCCACCGGCCGCCAGCTTCCCTGATGCCGCACAGAGGTGGGCAGATTCGTTGTTGAGTAGAACTTTGAAGGGAAGACCCCGTCTTGGCGTGTGCGGACTAGATGGACGTCGCGCAGGGCCAGCGCCGTGGCTCCCAACCTGGCCAGGCGTTTCAGCATCGCCTGGAGCTTGTGCTGGGAACTTGCACTGATTTTCAGCCGCACTGTCGAGCTATCCGTTTTGCGTTTGCCGATGGCAATCTCGAGGATCTCGAATGTCCCCTCGAGATCAATGATCTCATCAAGAATCTTTGGGAGGGTCAGTGAATCGAGAATATGCCCGCTGACTTGGACTGTTTCAGAGACCATCTTCCGTCGCAGCATAATTTGTGCGCTCTCGCCGGGGAAGTGCGTTCCCCGGTTGAGGGTCTACAATTCCTATCCACCGCGGAATTGCGGTTCGAAATGAGCCCACGGATCTCCCCGCACTCCTTGGTCGCTAGTATAGCATCTCCACCCCTGCCTCGAGGCCATTTGCCAGTCGAGCAGCGAGGCGGTATCCGATCCCCGCCACCCGGCTCATTCCCTTCCTCCCACCTTTGAGGCGATGGGCGGTCGCCCGTCTCAAAATGAAAAACGCCCTCGGGGGCCGTAATTTTCCCGTGAGAGCGTATGAGTGCTTGGTGCGCCAGCGATTGTGCCGGAGGGGGGCGAAGGGCGATCGCCCCCCCGGGTTTATCCTTGCGCGGCCCAAATGGTACATCGCAAGCCCGACCCCCCGCATTCCCCAAGCGTCCCCATTTTTTCATGGCCTCAGCCAACCGCCACATTTTCGTATTTTCGCAATTGCGAAAACGTGGTATGCAGGGATCGTGGAAGAGAAGAGGTACCGACAGTCGCGATTGTGCCGGGTTTTGGGGAATCCCCTGGCCTTCGCCGTCGTGCAGACCCTGGCGGAAAACGGGGAGATGAGCCCCAGCCAGATCGCCGCAGCGGTGGGCCGGAGCATCTCGCGGGTGAGCAACGTCCTCGCGGCGTTGCGGCTGGCGGACGTGGTGCGCTATAAGATCGAGGGGCGGACGGCACGCTACCGTCTCAAACACCCGCGCGAGACCCGAAGGCTGCTGGCCGCCCTCGGCGGCTTCATCGAGTCCGCATCCTCGGTTCGCCGGTGATTGCGTCGTTCTGTATTGCGAAAAGCTGTGGGGCTAGCGGCGACACGGCACACTCATGTTTTCGCAATTGCGAAAACGTGTGGGGAATATGAGGTGCACCCATTGGCGAAAAGGCCCCGCTCTCACAAACTAAACGAGCGACACGCAACGGTGCGGTCGGCGCTCCGGCAGGTACTCAGGGAGAGGTCGCTCACAGCTCGTGAACTCTCGGCGCGTGTCGGGATCAGCGAGAAAGAGGTCTCCGGCCACCTCGAGCACGTAGCGCGCTCGCTCAGGCAGAGCAGCGAGCGCTTGCGTGTCGAACCGGCGCAATGCCTCGCCTGCGAATTCGTCTTCAAGGAGCGCACTCGACTGAGCAAGCCGTCCAAGTGTCCGGCGTGCAAGAGTCAGCGCTTGGACCCACCGCGCTTCACCATCCTCACAGGAGGGCCACACGACCGTCGCTGATGGAAATTGGGGACTGGGGCCTACTTCTTCTCCACGATGACGCGGTCTTTCTCGTTGACGTACACACGATACGTGTCGCCGGAGGAGCAGTCGGCAAGGTAGTCGTTGTCGCCGAGCTTCTCGAAATTGACGACCTGGCCGCACGGCTTTCCCTGGAGGGCGATCACCGTACTCAGATCCTGAGCCGTATCAACGGGTTTGGCCTGCGCCATCAGGACCGTGGTCAAGAGCACGGCGCCGAGATAGCACCCTGCGTTCTTCCTGGGACCCATGGATTTCTCCTTTGCGACGACCCGTTATAGCCGGGCAAATTCCGTGGGGTCGGCGAGCTTAGCCCAGAGGATCTCCCGGCCCTTGGCGATTTCCTGACCCAGCGCGGGATCCCGATCCTGTAACAAAGTGACGACCTTCATAAAGAGGAGATTGAAATGGTCGCGCAATTTCTCTAACGGCGTCTCCTCTTCGCGGGAGTGAAAGCGGCGGAATAGACCCATCAGGTCGTCAATCTGATTTTTGAGCGCCAGCTTTGTAAAAAACCCGATCGCCTTGGTGTCCCGAAGGCGTGCCTCGAGCGCATTGATGTCGTATTTCTCCGTGATCGTGTCTGCGGCCGTGTCCGCGGGCGCCTCGGTCTCCGGCGGCTTTTCTTCGGTCTCCCCGGCAGGCACCTCGGTCTCCACCGGCTTTTCTTCAATCTCCTCGGCAGGCGTGACACCGCCATTCCCCCCGGCGACATTCGTGGCCGCCGTCAGGGTCACCACGAGCGTGGCAAGCGCAAGGACGGTCAGATACCGGAATCCCATGGCATTTCCATCTAATGACAGGACGAAGGGTGACGGGGAAAAATTCGAGTCCAACCCCTATTTCAATGCTTCTTTTTTCTGGTGGACTTTATCTTGTCCCGGTGGACCTGCGTGCCAGGTGCTCGGGGCAAACGCACTCTCCAAATCTTCTTTCTTGGCTTCTGTAGTTTTCCCACGAGAACTGTATACTCCCGTAGAGTCGAGGGCCCTTCGACGATGCTCAGGGCAAGTTGAGAGTTGAGTGTCGCGCGACGAGGCGAGGGGTTGCAGCGGTGCCTATGGTGTACCGCGAGACGTACACCCCCTGTGTCAAGCCCAAAAAGTAGCCTATCCCCTTTTCCCGCCTATGCCATCTTGCCGATGATCCGGCTCATTTCTGCCGCCGAAAAGGCGCGAAGCGTTTGCGTACGAACGTTGCCGAGAGCACCGAGGGTCAGGAGCGCGGCGGTGGCGCTTTCATCGTCCGAAGCCTCCATGACAATGACCACATCGTAGGCGCCTACGGTCCAGTAGATGTCTTTCACGGTCACGCCGGTCTTCCGCGCCATCGCCTTAAACGCGTCGGCTCGCTTCGTCGTTTGCTTTACTTTCCGGATGCCTTGGTCGGTGAACCCGAGGAGACTGATAAACGTGGCCATGGCCGTCCTCCTTTTCAAAAACAAAAACGCCTCCGCGGGCCGTGCTCCGCCCGAGAAGGCGTCTCAGTGTGTGGGGCGCCGTCGGTTGTGCCAGCGCTCGGCTAAGGTCTATGCCTACCCCGGTTCCATCCTGCTACTCCTCAGGGGCCTAAGTATCTTGCATTGCGGCAGGGGTGTCAAGCACGCCGAAAGGTCCGAGGTCCTGCATATCGTATTTGTTATTGCAGGGCCGGACCCTCGCCTTATGACGCCGGTCCCTAAGGACTTCCACGTGTTAGTCTCCCAGCTATCCTTCACCGCCCCTTCCCCAGTCGCAGTGATCACAGACGAATGGATCACTCAGTGGAAAGCCGCACAAAGGACATACTTTCTCTTCTTCCTCGGTGTTCACTTTCTTTTCTTCGGTGTTCATTCTTCCCTATCTTTCGAGAGTCCATGCCCCTACCCTCAGAAGTTCCGAACAGAGATAGCTAAGACCACAAGGGGAACTCTGCTGGCTTGAGGATGAAAATGCCTTTGTGGGCTGCGCGCGAGAAGGCGTCTACATTTGTGGTGCGCCGTCGATTGTGCCGGAAGTGGGCGGGGGACTATGCTCACCCCGGGACAATTGTCAAATGTAGACTCGACCCCTTCCGACTCCCGGAGGAAACGATCCCTTCTTGGAGCCGAGGCGGGGCGCCGCATCCCGCCAGTGCAGTTATGAGAACAACCCTGATTGAGAGCGGAAAGAGAATATTTATGGCCCGCCGTTCCTACAAACACCACGAGCGCCGAGGATGCCCCCGACGCCCGTCATGGCTCGTGGTCGGTGTTGTGATTGGATGATCCGTCCGCAGAGGCACCGGTAGGTTCTAGACATCATCATCGTCATTTTGCTGGGACTACTGGGACTATCTTCAGGACAACGCCCTCATCGAAGAAGGGGAGGCCACTGATGTTGCCCATTGGGTACAGCTCCCCCGCGGCGTCCTGACCCCAACCGAGCAACGCCATAGAGAGCTTATTACCGGGAACAATCTGGAACTCCTCGATCTTTCGGAGGTCGTCGTCGCCTGGCTTCAGGTGGAAGAGGCGCCCGTGGTCTTGCGGGCCGATCGGGAATCGGAAGATAATCGAGAAGTCGCCGAAGATGTACCGGCCCTCGAGCTTCTTAATAAGCTCGCTCCCGCGGTAG
>LKGT01008838.1_pt1 | contig 17731 bp, 15 predicted proteins | sample 503861 | NCBI WGS metagenome assembly LKGT01 (sample SAMN04113194, study PRJNA297058) | marine sediment metagenome | biome: marine benthic biome; feature: marine benthic feature; material: marine sediment; isolation source: sediment sample collected at the water-sediment interface from the South......
GACGCTGTTTTGATTTTTGCCGGGAGTTCACCTATAATCCAACTCCTATTATATAAGGTATTGTCCCGCGGAATGAAATGAAGATTCAACTCGACTGGCTGAAAACCTACATCGACCACGGCCTCTCCGTTCAGAAATTGAGCGACCTGCTCACCATGGGCGGTCTGGAAATCGAGGGCCGGGAGTCGGTCGACCTGGGCGGTGGCCGCACCACCGAGGTGATCGAGCTGAACGTGACGCCCAACCGCGGCTATTGCCTGGGCCATATCGGCGTGGCGCGCGAAGTGGGGGCGATGATTCATAAAACCTGCACACTGCCCGCACCGGACAAACAGTTGGCCAAAGCCATGGGCGCCACTCCGGTTAAGAAAAAAATCACAGTGGTGAACGAAGAGCCGGAGCTCTGCCTGCGCTATACCGCGATAGTCATCGAAAACGTAAAGCCGGGATCGTCTCCCAAATGGCTGGCGGACCGGTTGAAGGCTGTCGGCCTGCGTCCCATCAACAATATTGTCGACATCACCAACTTTGTCATGATGGAGTACGGCCAGCCCCTGCACGCGTTTGACGGGGCGTTGCTGGCGGGATCGAAGATCGTCATCCGCCGGGCGCGCAAGGGTGAGCCGTTCACTGCGCTCGACGGCACCGAGTTGAAACTGGGCACCGATGCGCTGGTCATCGCCGACGCCGAAAAGCCAGTGGCTCTGGCCGGCATCATGGGTGGCACCCACAGCCAGGTGGATGAGTCCACCCGGACGGTGGTTTTGGAGAGCGCCGCTTTCGATCCGGTGGTGGTGCGCAAGGCGTCGAAAAAATACGGCCTGCGTTCCGACTCCTCCTACCGGTTCGAGCGGGAGGTGGATATTGAAGCGGTGGCGACGGCTTCCAGCCGGGCGGCGCTGTTGATCCAGGAGCTGGCGGGCGGCGACATCTGCAAAGGTCGGATCGACCTCCCCAAAAAATTGAAGAAAGCCGTCCGGTTCGATTTCCGTATTTCCCGCACTAATTTAGTGCTGGGCACGAACCTCGGCGCCAAAAAGATTCTGAAATTCCTGAAGGGCCTGGGCGTTACGATCGTGAAGGAGAAAAAGGCCGGAGAATGTTATCAGGTCGAGGCGCCATCGTCGCGTCCCATGTTGACCCGTGAAATCGATTTGATCGAAGAGGTGGCGCGCCTCGACGGGTACGGTGAAGTGGAGGTTTCCCATCCGGTGGCGTCGGTGAACCCGGTGCGGTTCACTGTACTTCAAACAGCTGTTCGGCAGAGTAAAGAAGTCCTGCGCACCCTCGGCTATTCCGAGGTGGTCAACTACAGCTTCATCGAAAAGGGGTTTGCGGAATACTTTCGGACTACGTGGGGCGATGGCACGTCGCAGATGATCCAGCTGGACAATCCCATCAGCGAGGAAATGAACACCATGCGGCCCAGCCTTCTGCCGGGGCTGATCAAATCCGCCGCGCGCAATCTCAACCGGGGACAGAAGAGCCTGCAACTGTTCGAGCAGGGCCATATTTTTTTCAAGAAAAAGGGCAGGGGCTCGCACGAAATTGCATGCCTCGCCGCGCTGGCTACCGGGCCCTATCCCAACAGCGTGTGGAAGGACAACAGCAAGCCGTTCGACTTTTATGATGTGAAAGGCGCGTTGGAATCGTTGGCCGCTCATTTTCAGGTGGAGCTGGAGTATCGTTCCGGCAACCATACCTTTCTCGACACTGGGCGGCAAGCGGTGGACATGTTGGCCAGGGGGGAGTTTATTGGGTATCTCGGCCGGCTAATGCCCATCCTTGCAGACCGTTGGAATCTAAACATCGAAACCTGTGTTTTCGAGTTGAATTTGGAAGCATTGGCGGCGGCCCTTCCGGGTCGCACCCGGTTTCAACCCATTCCCAAATTTCCCGAGACCTACCGTGATATTTCCATCCTGGTGGACCGGACCGTCCAGGCCCAGACTGTCAGCGACCTCATCCGGCAGGTGAGCGGTCCCTTGATCCGGCGCGTGGAGTTGTACGACCATTTTGAGGGCAAGCGACTGCCCGAAGGCAAGAAAGGTCTGACCTTTGCCCTTTCTTTTCAATCTTCCGAGAAAACCCTGACTGACGAAGAGGTGAACCCCATTTTCGAGAAAATCGTGGGTAGCCTTTCCGAACAGTTGGGGGCGGCCCTCCGCGAGTAAATTCCTGCCCTTTCAGGCGGTTACAAGTGAATTGACACCCCCCGGCGGCGGTGGTAGGATTCGCCCATGCCCAAGACCCCGATCGATAAACTGGCAGAGTTGATTCCCCAGCTCGTCGAGGAAGCCCGGCTGTTGCGTGAGGACAACCAGCGGTTACAGAAGGAGGCCAAATCCTATCGCGTGGATCTGGAACGCTTCCAGAGAGATGATGTGAAACTCCAGAACAAAGTCAAACGGTTGGGGGAACTGGAAAGCGTGCAGAAACGTTTGGAGAAGGACCAAACCAAAATCCGGTCCACCGTGAAGAACCTGTTGGCGGGCATTGAAAAAATCCGCGTCAGCCTGTAAAGACCATGAGCGAAAAAAACCAGATCACCGTTTACGGGAAAACCTATAAAATCAAAACCGATCTGGCTTCGGTGAATGCGCAGGACCTGGCGGATTACGTGAACGACAAGATGCACGAACTGTCGAGCGGCAAAACCAAACCGTCGACAATCGACTTGGCCATTTTGACCGCTTTGAACATCGCCGGAGAATTATTCGAGGTCCAAGGGACCGCCAAACAGGAAATGACGCAGAAAAAATCGGACCAAAAAGAAGCGGACCAGAAGGTCCGTCATCTGGTGCAGATGGTCGAAAAAGAATTGGGACGGATGCAGGCCTCCCGGGGCGCTGCCAGGTGAGTTATCCCTTGAGGAGGGCCCGAACATTATGCTAGGATATGTCTTAGAAATAAGGGAAATTGTGCTTCCCTGTGGTGCTCGAGTATAATATCAATTCTTGAGCCAACATGTAATAAAGGGGTCGAAACTAGCTGTGGTGAGCATGCCTCCTCGGAGGAAGCCTAAAACAGTATACGGAGATCCCACCTGTCCTTGGCAGGTTCAAAAAATGATTTTTGCACGGCATTCGCGGGGAAGCATTTTTTTAATTAAAGGTTTAATACGCGGGGATATTGGGAGCCGGTCGGGTATCTTTTAAGAATTCGCAGACCCCTCCACACCCCGATTGGACGATCACAACAATGAACGGATCACGAATCAAGGATACGTTTTTAATTGATATAGATACTTGTTGCCTTCTGGAACTTTTGGAATATCGACCTTATCCCGCCGGGTCGGCCAGCGGTCAAGACCCATATCTTTCCTTGATGTCCTTCGATTCCGTTCGTTCGTAACAGTCCCTTTCCCGTGTGGAAACCGGTTTTCATCCGATTCCCTGCGTGGGACAAGACCGGTTGTGCGCTTTAAGAGGCAGGCCCGGTGCGGCCGCGATTCCTTAAAGGAATGAGCCGTCCACACAGAGTGCAAACAACCTGTCCGTAAGGGCAAGGTGGTATGGGAGCAGTGGCGACGGAAACGCTTGTTCGGCAGAAAGCCGCGATCCGCAGGAAAATCCTGGATCGGCGGCAATCCCAGGACCCGGAGGTTCGGGCCGACCATAGCCGCCGCATCATCGCCGCCCTGTTGAGGCACGAAGCGTTTATTCAAGCGAAAGCCATACTCGTTTACCTGTCCAAAGACGAGGAGGTGGGCACCGACGCCTTGTTGGCCCCGGCCTTTGAATCCGGGAAGCGCGTGTTTGTGCCGGTGGTGGATCGGGACAGCGACGAACTCCGGATCGCGGAGTTGTCCGGCCCCGATATCCGGTATCAATTGGGGCCGTTCGGGATTCGCCAGCCGCCGGTCGAGGAGGRTTTGAATTTCGTATCGCCGGAGGCCGTCGATCTGGTRGTRGCGCCCGGGGTGGCGTTCGACCGCAAAGGCGGCCGCMTCGGACACGGCAAGGGCTATTACGACCGCTTGTTGAGCCGCYTGGGTTCGCAYGTGACCCGCGTGGCGCTRGCGTTTGATTTTCAGGTGCWGGATGCCGTTCCCCAGGAYGGGARCGACGTCCGGATGGACACCCTCATTACCGAGAAAAGCACGATGAACTGTTYCGGYATCTAGGGCCCGGCGGRGTTCATTTTCACMRTNNANAAAGAGSATTTTACAATGGAAGTTTTCCWGAACGTTCAGGTYAACYTGATGTTCCTGATGATCGGGGTGATCCTGGCCCTGGTGGCCGGATACTTGTTAGGCTATTTCCTCCGCAAAATATTCACCGATTTCCAGATCAAGGAAGCCAAAGCGCTGAGTGAGAAAATCATCAAGGAAGCCGAGCGCGAGTCGGAAACCCTTAAGAAAGAAGCCGCGGTCGATGCCAAGGAAGAAAAACTCGCCCTGATCAGCGAAGCCAAAATAGAATTGGAAATCAAACAGGCCGAGTTGCACGACAAGGAAAAAGACCACCGCCAGAAAGAAAACGAACTGAACGCTCTGGTCGATAAAAACCGTGAAGCGGAAAGAAACTTCCAACGCAGACAGCAGGAATTGAATGACGAGCAACAAAAGCTGAATCAAAAAATAGAAGAATACAATCAGATGATTGTCGAGGAGATCCAACGCCTGGAGGAAATCGGCTCCTATTCCGCGGAAGAGGCCAAGGAAGCGATCAAAAACCAGGTGGTGCAGAGCGCCCGTCTGGAGGCGGTCCGGGAAATCAGAAAGATCGAAGAGAACGCCAAGAACAATGCGGAGGATGAGGCCCGCAAAATTAACTCCCAGGCAGTGCAACGGCTGGCGTCGGATCAKGTCGCCGAAATRTCCGTGTCYGTGGTGGAGTTGCCGAATGATGAAATCAAGGGCCGKATCATCGGRCGCGAAGGCCGAAACATCCGCGCTCTGGAACAGGCGACCGGTATCGATCTGATCATCGACGACACCCCCGGCGCCGTGGTGCTGTCCGGGTTCGATCCCATTCGCCGGGAAATCGCCCGCCGCGCATTGGAAAAACTGACCCTCGACGGCCGCATCCATCCCGGACGCATTGAAGAAGTCGTCGCCAAATGTAAAAAGGAAGTCCATCAGGGGATAAAGGAGGCCGGAGAACAGGTGGTTATAGAAGTCGGCCTCGACTACGTGCATCCCGAACTGGTGGAATTGCTCGGACGGCTCAAGTACCGGACCAGCTACACCCAGAACGTCCTCCAACACGTCAAGGAAGTGGCCTGGGTGTGCGGCGCCATGGCCGCCGAATTGGGATTGGATGTCCAGCTTGCCAAGCGGGCCGGCCTGCTCCACGACATCGGCAAAGCCATCGACCGGTACACCGACGGCACCCACACCCAGCTGGGCGTGGAGATCGCCAACAAATACAACGAGCACAAATATGTGGTCAACGCCATCGCCTCTCATCACGAGGACGTGGAGCCGGAATCCCTGTATGCGGTGTTGACCGCAGCCGGGGATACCATTTCCGCATCCCGGCCGGGGGCGCGGCGGGAAATGCTGGAAACTTATGTCAAGCGGATGTCGCAACTGGAAGAAATCGGCGACTCTTTTAAGGGCGTGGAAAAAACCTACGCCATTCAGGCGGGGAGGGAAGTCCGCATCATTGTTGTTCCCGACAATATCTCCGATGACGAAGCCCATCTGCTGTCCAAGGATGTGGCCAAGCGGATAGAAAAAGAAGTCACCTATCCCGGTGAGATTAAAATTACGGTGGTCCGGGAAGCGCGCTACGTCCAGATGGCCCGCTAGGCACCCAGACGAAGGCTCCCGTAACCACGGGAGTCCAATCTTGAGGACGCCGTATCCTTGATCGTCTAATCCAAATTCAAAACCCTGCACACGGTTCATGGAAGAATCCACAGACCTGCTCAAACTGCGCCGCGACAAAGTCGCCGAGTTTCGCGAAAAGGGCATTAACCCCTACATCAACCGGTTCAAAATCAACGCCTTCCTCGGCGATTTGACCCGCCAGTACATCGCTTTCGCCAAGGAGGAGCTGGAAGCCGAGCCGCGGGAATTTGTTGTCGCCGGCCGCATCATGACCCGGCGCAAACACGGCAAGACCACGTTCTGCAACATCAAGGACGGCACCGGTGAAATCCAGGTGTACATCAAAAAGGACGCCATCGGCGCCGAGTCCTACGAGCTGTTTTCCAGGTTCGATATCGGTGATTTCATCGGTGTGGAAGGCCGGTTGTCCAAAACCAAGACCGGCGAGCTGACCGTGTTTTCCAAAAAGGTCACCCTGCTGACCAAATCGCTTTTGCCGCTTCCGGAGAAATGGCACGGTCTCAAGGATGTCGAATTGCGGTACCGCCAACGGTATGTCGACTTGATCGTCAACCCCGAGGTGAAAGAAGTGTTCATCGCCCGCAGTAAAATTATTCAGGCGATCCGGGATTTTCTCAACGAGCGGAATTACCTGGAAGTGGAGACGCCGATGATGCAGACTATTCCCGGCGGAGCGACGGCCAAGCCGTTCCGGACCCATCACAACGCTCTGGATATGGACCTGTACCTGCGCGTGGCGCCGGAACTTTATTTGAAGCGGCTGGTGGTGGGCGGCATCGAGCGGGTGTACGAGATCAACCGGAATTTCCGCAACGAAGGCATCTCCACCGAACACAATCCCGAATTCACCATGCTGGAATTTTATACGGCGTATGCCGACTACCGGGACCTGATGGCGCTCACCGAGGAGTTGTTCCGCCACATCGGGCAGACGGTATTCGATACGCTGGTGTTTCCCTGCACCTGTGAAAAAAACGGCGTGACCCAGGAGGAGACGCTCGATTTTTCCAAACCCTTCCGCGAATACACCTTCAAGCAGTCGCTGACCGAAGTGGGGAAAGTCCCGCCGGAAGCGGTGGCCAGCCAGGAGAAGGCAGTCGCCTTTGCTCTGGAACACAAAGTGCCTCTCGAAAAACGAGATACCTTTGGAAAGGTTCTGGGCAAATTGTTCGACCATTTCGTGGAATCGTTGTTGGTGCAACCCACCTTCATCACCGACTATCCGCTGGAACTCTCGCCGTTGTCGAAAAAGAAGGAAGACGATCCCGATTTGGTGGAGCGGTTCGAGTTGTTTGTCGGGCGCCGCGAATTGGCCAACGCCTACACCGAGTTGAACGATCCCATCGACCAGAAAGAACGCTTCGAGCAACAGATGGAGCAAAAGGATGCGGGCGACGAAGAGGCGCACTGGATGGATCACGATTTCATCCGCGCTCTGGAATACGGCCTGCCGCCCACCGCCGGCGAGGGCATCGGGATCGATCGGCTGGCGATGATGTTCACCGATTCCCAGTCGATCCGCGACGTTATTTTATTCCCGCAGTTGAAAAAGGAAGCCTGAACGGTTTAAGCTGTATTCAACGGTGACCGGGCCGGTTTGCCCATTCCTTTCCACGGAGCCCCATGAGTTACGAACTACGAATCAGCTGGCGCCATCTCTGCTCCCGCAAATCTCAGAAATTTATTTCCATCATCACCTTCATTTCCATGGGCGGCGTGGCGGTGGGCGTCATGGCGCTGATCGTGGTGATCGCCGTGATGACCGGGTTCGGCCAGAACCTGCGCGATAAAATCCTTGGAACCAACAGCCATATCGTGGTCACTCAGCTGATAAGCGGTGGGATGGAGGATTATGAAAGCGTGCTTGAGAAAATTAAAACCGTTCCCCAAGTCAAGGATGCCGCGCCGTTCATTCTCAAACAGGTCATGCTGACGTTCAGACAACGAAGTTCCGGCGTGGTGGTCCGCGGAGYCGAYCCGGASCGGGAMGCCAATATTTCCGATCTGCAGAAAAACCTCACGGAGGGCAAGCTCGTTTATCTGGACCGCGCCCCGCCGAGTCCCACTCAGGGCGATTCCGGCATTCAACGCAAGGGGATCATTCTCGGCAAGGAACTCGCCCGTTCCCTTGGCGCATACACCGGCGACCTTCTGGCCATGATGTCGCCGTCGGTGCGCATGACGCCGCTGGGCATCATCCCCAAAATTAAAATGGTGGAGGTGGTCGGTATTTTCGAATCCAAAATGTATGAATATGATTCCAATCTGGCGTTCATTTCCCTGTCGTCCGCGCAGTCGCTGTTCGGGATGAAGAACCGGGTTTCGGGAATCGAGATCAAGGTTGACGATATCGACGCCGCGGGCCATATTGCCGTCGTCATCCAGAAAAAACTCGGCGCCCCCTACTTTGCGCGCAGCTGGATGCAGATGAACAAGAATCTGTTTTCCGCGCTCAAGCTGGAAAAGATCACCATGTTCATCATCCTGATTCTGATTATCCTCGTCGCCGCGTTCAACATCATCAGTACGCTGTTCATGGTGGTCATGGACAAGGCCAAGGACATCGCTATTTTGAAATCGATGGGCGCAACGCGCGCCAGCATCATGAAAATTTTCAGCATGCAGGGGTTGATCATCGGCGTGTGCGGCACCGCGTTGGGTTGCCTCGCCGGGTTCACCATCGTTCCCAACCTTAACAAAATCGTCGGGTTTATCGAACAGTTGTTCGACATCGAGGCGTTTCCCAGCGACGTGTATTATCTGGACGAGTTGCCTTCGCAGATCCAGTATTTCGATTCGTTTCTGATTATCGTGTTTTCGATCCTGATCTGTTTCCTGGCCTCCTTGTACCCCGCCTGGCGGGCATCCCGACTGGACCCGGTGGAGGGATTGCGTTATGAATGATGCCCCGGCGAAATCCGGCCCTCTGCTCCAGGCCGTCGATGTGGAAAAATCCTACCACTCCAAGAGCCAGCCCGTGCATGTATTGTCCGGCGCCAGCCTGGAGGTTCAGTCCGGAGAGTTCCTGGGAATCGTGGGTGCTTCCGGTAGCGGGAAAAGCACCCTGCTGCATATAATGGGAGGACTGGATCGGCCGGAAGCGGGCAACGTCTTTTTCAAGGGACAAAATATTTTTCAACAGAAAAACGGTTTCCTCGAGCAGTTTCGCAACCGCCACATCGGGTTTGTGTTCCAGACGTTCAATTTACTGCCTGATTTTACCGCGTTGGAAAATACCATGTTCCCGGGGTTGATCGGCCACGGCGATAAAAAATCGGTGCAGGAAAAGGCGGAAGAGATGCTGGGCCTGTTGGGATTACAGGACCGGCTGAATCACAAGCCCGGCGAGTTGTCCGGCGGGGAATCCCAGCGGGTGGCTCTGGCGCGCAGTCTGGTCAACCAGCCGGACCTGGTGCTGGCCGACGAACCCACCGGCAACCTGGACAGCCGCGCCAGCGGGCATTTCATGGACCTGGCGCGGAAACTGAATGAAGAAACCCGTCAAACCTTCGTGATCGTGACCCACAACGCGAACATCGCCCGCAGTCTGGACCGCGTCCTGCAGTTGGCCGACGGCCGGTTGAACCCGATCGGGAAGGAACTGATTTTATAATTCCAAACACCCCACACGAGAGATCGTTATGAACCTGCAAGAAATCGCCGAACGAATAGGAGGCACCGTCCAGGGAGACGGCTCCATAGAGATCACCGGAGTCGAGAGCATCGAACGGGCGGAGCCCGGGCAGATTACCTTTGTAGCGGATAAAAAGTCCAAAGATAAATTAAAAACCAGTAACGCCTCCGCGGTGATCGTGCCACAGGCTCTGGAAACCGCCAAGGCACAGGTGATTCATCCCTTACCGGCATTGGCGTTTGCCCAACTGATCGCGGAATTTCATCCCGAACCGAGGCCCCAACCCGGCATCGACGACCAAGCGGCCATCGCCGAGGGCGTCCAACTGGGAAAAGACGTTTTCATCGGTCCGTTGGTGACCGTCGGCTTGGACGTGGTTCTCGGCGACCAGGTGGCCTTGCACCCCGGCGTGGTGATCCAGGAGGGATGCCGGATCGGCAACCACACCACCCTGTTTCCCAATGTCACGCTGTATCGCAATACCCTCATCGGGAATCATGTCACCCTGCACGCGGGAGCAGTGATCGGCGCCGACGGCTTCGGCTACACCCCGGACGAGAAGGGGCGGCATTTTAAGATCAATCAGGTGGGCCGGGTGGTGATCGAGGACCATGTGGAAGTCGGGGCCAACGTCTGCATCGACCGCGCATCGTTCGGGGAAACCGTGGTGCGCGAGGGCGCCAAAATCGACAACCTGGTGCAAATTGCCCACAATTGCGATATCGGGCCGCATTCCCTAATCGTTTCTCAGGTGGGCATCGCCGGTACCTGCAAACTGGGGCACCACGTCATTCTGGCCGGCCAAGCGGGGTTGTCCGATCACGTCACTCTGGGGGACCAGGTGGTGATCGCTGGCCAGGCGGGAGTCACTAAAGACCTCCTGGAACCGGGGTTTTATGGTGGATTACCGGCGATTCCGGCCATGTCCTGGAGGCGATACGTCATGACCTTGCCCAAATTGCCGGAAATGTCCCGGAAAATCCAGGCCCTGGAAAAACGTCTGAATGCCATTGAAAAAGAATAACTTCCCTTGCTACAATAAGAGTACATAGAAATTACCCTTTTAAATTCAATATTTTTACCCGATTGACCGATTGCATATGTCTACGCCAGCAGGGCGGACCCTGGGTCTGCTGTTTTTTGTATTTGCATTTTCCCTGGTTGCGGCCCGGCCGATGCCGCCTGAGGCGCTCGAAAAATATATCGAAAAGAAACTGGGCCGGAACCCTCACACCCTGCGCCTCAACGAAAAAATCATCGGGAACCGAGGGGCGGCACTGTTGGCCCAACCCCCCCTGATGAAAACCGTGAAGGTGCTCAAGATTTACAAGGGCGGGTTGGGAGACGAGGGTGTGCGCGCGCTGGCGAATTCGCAGAACCTGGGCAACCTGAGAGAGTTGCATATCGAATACAACCAGGTGACCGATCAGGGCGCGCGCTATCTTGCGGAATCAAGCGCGCTGGATCGGCTGGAGGTGCTCAACCTGTACCGCAACCGCATCGGGGATGCGGGGGCTCAGCAATTGGCGCAGTCGAAAAATTTTCCCCATCTGTTGGAGTTGAACCTGAACTACAACCGGGTGGGTGACGCCGGTGCCCTGGCACTCACCCATTCTACCGCGCTGACGCGCATGGTCCGGCTGGGATTGGCTTACAATCCGCTGGCGGACGACGGGCGGCAGGCGCTTGAAAATTTCAAGTTCCGGCAGAAGATCAAGGTTTGGAATGAACAGAAAACGCTCCCCAACCTTGAAAACAATTATATCGGGGATTCCGGATTAAAAGCGCTGCTGGATTCGCCGTACCTTCAGGGGATCCGGGAACTCAACCTGAACAACAACAACCTGAGCGACGAAGCGGTCATCGCGCTGGCCCGGTCGCCCAAGTTGAAACAACTGGAGTCCCTGCATCTGGCGGCGAACCGCATTACCGACCGGGGGGCCCAGGCCCTGGCGGAATCCAAAGTGCTGGGACATTTGAAGCACCTGGATTTGAATTTCAACCGCATCGGTAACGCCGGCGCACGGGCTTTGGCCCGGTCGCAGACCCTGTCGCAACTGGAGTCGCTGCGTCTGGGGCAAAATAAAATCGGGACGGAAGGCGCCAAAGCGCTGGCCGAATCCGCGACATTGAAAAATCTCATTTATCCGATTTTCGGATTTTATTGATCGGTAACCACTCAAAGGCACGCATCCAAACTATGGCACAGATGCTCGATTTTGAAAAAGACATCTTCGCAATGGAAAATCAGATCAAGGAATTATATTCGCTGTCGAACATGTATGACAGCGTCGGCGACCTGACCCACGAAATCGCCAAGCTGAAGAAAAAACTCCGCCACATGAAGCGCGATATCTTCAACGGCCTCGACGGCTGGCAGAAAACTCAGGTGGCACGCCATCCCAACCGTCCTTACACCTTGGACTATATCGAAAACATGTTCACCGATTTTCAGGAGTTGCACGGCGATAGGCACGGCGGCGCCGGGGAGTCCATCGTCGGCGGATTCGCCAAGTTTGACGACCAGACGGTGATGGTGATCGGGCATCAGAAAGGCCGTGACCCCAAAGAGAAAATTCGCCGCAACTTCGGCATGTCACAACCCTCCGGGTATCGTAAGGCGCTCCGGTTGATGCAACTCGCGGAAAAGTTCAGTATCCCCATCATTACCCTGATCGATACGCCCGGCGCCTATCCCGGCGTTGACGCCGAGGAACAGGGACAGTCGCAAGCCATCGCCTACAACCTGTTTGTGATGTCCAGTCTCAAGGTGCCCATCATCGCGGTGGTTATCGGTGAAGGCGGCAGCGGCGGCGCTTTGGCCATCGGGCTGGGCAACCGCGTTCTCCTGCTCGAGCATTCGGTGTATTCCGTGATCTCGCCGGAAGGGTGCGCCTCGATTCTGTGGGGCGACAAGGAGAAGGTGAAGCAGGCCGCCCGGGCCTTGAGTCTGACGGCCAATCAGTTGCTCAAATTAAAGGTGATCGACGCGATCGTCAAAGAACCGTTGGGCGGGGCGCACCGCCATCATAAATGGGCCGCTACCCTGTTGAAAAAGGCCCTGCGGACCAACCTGAAAGAGTTAATGGCCCTGAAACCCGGCGAGCTGGTCGACCAGCGGCAGGAGAAATTCCGCAACATGGGGGTCTTCAACACCGAAAAGGAATAAACCCTACTTCCGTTTTCCCCGTTCTTACAAACGAAGTTGTGATTGGAACAGGCTGGCGTATTCGCTGTCGGCCTGGATCAATTCCTTATGAGTGCCGGACTCGATCAGCCGTCCGCCTTTCAGCACCAGCACCCGATCCGCTCCCTCCAGCGTCGACAACCGGTGCGCAATGACCAGCGTGGTGCGAAGCGCCATCAAATGGCTCAGCGCCTCCTTGATCTTGACTTCCGTCTCCGTGTCGACCGAAGCGGTGGCTTCGTCCAGCACCAGGATTGGCGGGTCCTTCAGAAACACGCGGGCGATGGCCAGCCGGTGTCTCTCGCCGCCGGAGAGTTTCACCCCGCGCTCCCCGATCAATGTTTCGTATCCTTGGGGCAACTGCTCGATGAACTCGTGCGCATGCGCCGCGCGAGCCGCCCGTTCCACCTCAGCGCGGTTGGCGTCCAGCTTGCCGTACAGAATGTTTTCCTCCACCGTGCCGTTGAACAGAAACGGCTCCTGCGACACCAGTCCCACCTGCTCCCGCAGATACGCCAGGCTCAGTTTCCGGAGGGGGTACCCGTCGATGCGAATCTGTCCGTCATCGGCGTCATAAAAACGCATGAGCAGTTTGACGAGGGTGGATTTGCCGCTTCCGGTATGGCCCACCAGCGCCACTTTTTCTCCCGGCCTGAGGGTGAACGACACCTGATGCAGAACCTGCTTGGCGGGCACGTAGGCAAAATTCACCGCGTCAAAAACGACTTCCCCATGGACCGGGGTCGCGGGATGCACCGGGTCGGGGTCTTCGACCACGTCCGGTTGCGCGTCGATGATCTCGAACAACCGATCGCTGGWAGCCAGCGCGTGCTGGAGCATATGGTTCAGGGTGTGCAGTTGGTTGATCGGCGTGTAGAACAGGCYCAGGTACCAGATAAATGCAATCAGTGTTCCCACGGTGATCTCCTGCGCCTGCACCAGGCCGATGCCGTACAGGATGATCGCAACTGTTCCCAGCGAACCCAKRAACATCATCGCCGGGGARTACACCGCCCACARGCGCATCACWTCCARSGTGCTCTTGCAGTAATCGCCGCTCCGTTGCTCGAACCGCTTCACCTCGTGGCGCTGGCGGTTGAAGGCGAGGGTTYCCTTGATCCCGGAGATGGTGTCTTGCAGGATGCCGTTCATTTTGGCGGCGCGTTCCCGCACCTGGTGGTACAGGCTGTGCGCCCGCACGGTATACTTCCACGCGCCGATCAACAGAAAGGGAATGGGAATAAGGGACGCCACCGCCAGCTTCCAGTGCAGGTAGAACAGGATGATCATGATGCCGATCAGGGTCAGTGTGGCAGTGACGACCTGCTCCACGCCGTCGATGAAAATCCGTTCGACATGGGTGACGTCGTCGTTGACGCGGGACATGATCTCGCCGGTCGACCGGTTCTCGAAATAATTGAGCGACAGTTTTTGGAGGGCCCGGTAAACGTGCGACCGGATGTCGAACACCACCTTCTGCTCGAGCCGGTTGTTGATCAGGATGCGCTTGTAATTGAAATAATTCCGGCCGAAATACACCAGTACCAGCGCCAGGACGAAGGCGTACAGCCCGCCGTCGTCCACATGGTCCACCAGGCGGTCGACGATCACCTTGATCAGCCAGGGCGGCACCAGGTCCAGCAGGGTGGTGAGGACGGCGAACCCGAGGGTCCACGCGACGAATGTTTTATACGGTTTCAGGTAGCCTAAAACGCGGAGCAGGGATTTCATAGGATGTTCTTACTCAAATAAACCGCGCGGCCCGGATTTCCGACTGACACGGTTGCCATTCAATGATATTTTGGGTCCATTCACTATTAGAACAGACTCGGCCGGGTCTGAAAATGCAATTCTTTAATATATAACAAAGGGCATCCTATGGAATACAGAAAACTGGGCTCCAGCGATTTGAAGGTGTCGGTGATCGGGTTCGGGGCCTGGGGGATCGGCGGGGCGCCGTTCTGGAGTACTGAAGGCGACACGATGTCCGTCAAATCCATCAAAAAGGCCTTCGATCTGGGGATCAATTTTGTCAGCAATTATTCCGTCCAGGAGATGCAGGACTGTCTCAAAACCGGGCCGCTGGTGTCTCTGCAACCGGAGTACAGCCTCCTGCAACGCGCCATCGAAAAGGAAACGGTGCCGTTCTGCCTGATCCACGAGATCGGCGTCATCGCCTACAGCCCGCTGGCGTCCGGAGTGCTGACCGGCAAATACGACCGCGATACGAAGTTTAAGGACTGGCGGAGCAAGGGCATCATCGGCCAGTTCACCGGTGAGGCGTACCAGCGCAATATTGAAAAGGTGGAGCGGTTAAAAAAAATCGCCGAAGCCGCGGGGAAAACCTGCGGGCAGATGGCAGTCAACTGGGTGGTTCGTCAACCGGGGGTGGCGTCGGCGCTGGTGGGGGTGAAAAACGACCGCCAAGTGGAGGAAAATCTGAAATCGGCGGGCTGGCAACCGGATGCTCCAGTGCAGGATGAAATCGACCGCATTTTTGCCGTGGAGGGATAACCGGAACCGGCGAAACCGATCAGCGGCTTTGGCCGGCTCCCAGCTCGGAATATTGCCTGTAGGTGTGTAAGAAATCGCCCGAATCTTCTTTGACCTTTTCAATCAGTTGCTGGACTCCGGGAGGCTCTTTATCGAGGCGGGAAATTGTGACGACCATATCCTCCATGGTTTTTTCAATATGGTTCCGGGCGCCCAGGGTCCTTTCCTGCATCAGGAAATTGACCTGGGTTTGGAGATTCCGGGTATCCGGTAGAGATTCTTTTTGAGCCAACTGCAGCACATAGTTGTAATAAAAGAACCCGCCCACCAGCAAGATCACCGCCGTGACCAGCATGAGTTTGAGGCCCAGGACATCCCTGCGGGTTTTGCGGACCAGGCTTTCCAAGTCGTCAGAGGGCATGGTTACGTCGTTTTTGGATTTGGAARTTAAACCGAACGCCATAYAAATTGATTCCTGTTTTATTRRTTTCTATCAGTGTAACACCCGCTCAGCKGGSTCACAACGGTTTCGGCATAAARGTGTTGATGTACCAGTCGACGATGGGGCCGCCGAAAAAYATTGAAATCAGGGTGGCCAGCGCGAGAAAAGGGCCGAACGGAATCCGGCTTAAAAAATTCAKTTTYTTGAAGGCYATGCCCAGGCCGCCGAAAATGCCTCCSGCCAGCGCGCCGATGAAAATGATRAACAGCACCTGCACCCAGCCCATCAGCGCACCCGCYGCGGCGATATATTTGATGTCRCCTCCGCCCATGCCCATCGCCCCCTTGAGACGGAAATAGCCTTCCGCCAGGAGCCAGAACATGCCCCCACCCAACGCCAGCCCAATCACCGAATCTAACCATCCATTCAGATAACTGCCCGCCGCCARGCCGAAGGCGATGCCGGGAAGGGTGATCACGTCCGGAATGATCTGGTGTTCGATGTCGATGACGGTGATGATGACCAGCGCCGGCACGACGATGGCGAAGATCAGGCATTCCCACGAAAAGCCGAAGCGGTAAGACACCGCCGCCATGAGCAGTCCGGTGACGAGTTCGATCGCCGGGTAGATCGGCGAAATGTTCTGGCCGCATTGACGGCACCGGCCTTTCAGCAACAGATAGCTTATGAGCGGGATATTGTCCGCCGCCCGGATGGCCAACGCATCGACGTTCCTGGCGTCCTCGGCTATCACCGTCTCGACGAGACCGCGGACGCCGGCCCGGTCCTCCCCGGCGAGCCGGAAGCGGGCGAGCTGGACCCGGGCGGCATTAACGTTGTCGGCATCGCCGCCGCGCGCGATGATCTCCTCCAACAGCGCGCGCGCCTCCGCCGCGCGGCCGGTGCCATGATCGAGCTGTGCCAGCGCCATCTGGAAGGTGAACTTGTCCTCGGCCGTGGCGATCAGACGCTCGAGTTCGGCCCGGCCGGCCTCGACCCCCTCCCCGCGGATGAGAAACCGCGCCACATCGAGGGCGGCGGCGGAGTTCGACGGGTCGGCCTCGGCAATCGCGCGCATCTGCGCCTCGGCCGCCGCCGTGTCGCCCTGGCGATCATAGTACTGGGCCAGCAGCGTGTGGAACTGCGGCAGGTCGGGGAAGATCTCGGTAAGGCGCAGGAGATGCGTCTCGACTGCGGTCTCGTAGCCCATGTTCTGGAGCAGCTGGAGCTTGGTAAGGTTAAGCGGGACGTTCTTCTTGTCACCAGCGAGATAGCTGTCGACGAGCTCGAGCGCACGCTCCAGATCGCCCGCGCGGACCCGCTCGCCGACCAGCACCATGCCGGCGTTCGCATTGCCGGGATCGGCCTCGAGGGCTGCGCGTGCCGCACTCAGTGCCCCGGCAACATCACCTTGGCGCAGCGCAAYCCCYGCCTTGGTKGCGAGCACCTCCGGATCCTGCGGAGCGGCCTTGAGCGCCGCGGCGACATGGGTCTCGGCCTCGTCGAGKKRKTCGCGGTCGCCGAGCATCATGATCWGGGCGAGCTTGACCCTGGCGCCGACATGGCCGGGCTCGAGCTCGATGATCCTGGTGAGATGGGCGAACACACCTTGAAAGTTCTGCTCGCGCTCGTACAGCTTAGCCATCTCGAAATGTGCCGGGACAAAGCCGTCGTTGAGTTTCAGCGCATTGCGGAACTCGAGCACGGCCTTGGTGTATTCGCCCGCGGCGACCAGCTCCAACCCGCGTTCCTGATGCTTGGCGACGCGCTCCTCGGCGCTGTCACAGGCAGCGAGGACGACCGCACCGACAAGGACCAGGAGACGCGCCCGGGACAGGGCATAACGAAGATAAGCGCGGACCATGTCGCCCCCAATTCCAATCCGGATTCGTGCGCGGTGCGTCGGGCGCCCGTGCACGTCCGGTGACTACGTCTCATAACTAWCACGCAGACCGAGGCAAGTCCAAAGCGGATCGGGCCGCGGACTGGCCCCGACAAACGGCGAGAGCGCCGCACAAGGCTTTGTCACGCGAATGCTCGCGTCAGCTGACTAGATGTCGGACCTCAACAGTTTGTCCCCGGTCAGGCCGAGTCTGCTGATAGGTTTCTGTAATCCTATTCCGCCACGGGGCCCGTGCCAATTATAGCTGGTTCTTCGACGTTTCAAATAGAATC
>LKGT01001785.1_pt1 | contig 17718 bp, 19 predicted proteins | sample 503861 | NCBI WGS metagenome assembly LKGT01 (sample SAMN04113194, study PRJNA297058) | marine sediment metagenome | biome: marine benthic biome; feature: marine benthic feature; material: marine sediment; isolation source: sediment sample collected at the water-sediment interface from the South......
TGGAGCCTTAGTGTTTATTGGCTACCCACGCGACGCTGGTTGAACCCATCGTCATCGTACGAGAGCACATAGCCGCTGCCCTGCAAAGTGGTTTCCAACAGCACCTCACGGCCCCATAGTTGGTAGACATAGGCGAGCGTTTTTTCGGCGTAACCAAGTTCTAGATCGCGCCCATCATGCGCGTGAGTAAGGTAGAGTACTCGATTCTGCTTATAGTCCGCATCCTCGATGCGAATCACCGGAAGCGACCCCATACCGGTGCCCGCGATTAAAGTGTCCTTCACCCGTTGCCAATTCTCCTCATCTGAGACTTGACTGATAACTAGATCGTCGCCCCGTCGTTCATACTCAAACATATCCATTTCACGCATGAGCTCTTCCGTGAGAAATCGACGTAAGAACGACACATCACGGTCAACCTCGCGTACTTCAAAGATCTTCTCAGTACCGCTTTTGTCAGGCTCACCGTATTTTTCGATCTCCTCGGGTGTTGGCTCATCGTAACTGCGGCGGATCTCATGCCAAAGTTTAAACCCCAAATAGTAAGGGTTAATACTGCCGGGATGAGGTCGCACCACCTGATTGTGATGAACCAAGAACTCCATATGCAAGCCCTCGGGTAGATCGAGGCTGTTCATCAGATAGTGGTGCCAATAGCTGGCCCAGCCTTCGTTCATGATCTTGGTCTCGATCTGAGGAATGAAGAACTGTGCCTGTTCGTGGGCAATAGTAAGTAGATCTTTCTGCCACTCACTCAAGTACGGGTTGTGATCACGAATGAATAGCAGAATGTCTTCCTCTGGCTGCAACGGTACCTTCGTCAGATCGGGTGGTACATACTCGATCGGTTTATGAATGCTATGGAATGGATCCGCCTGCGGTTGCGCGGCTATCAGTACTTGCTCCTCTTGCTCTTCACGCGAGAGCTTGCGAATCGCCATGTTGCGTCTACATTGATACGACAGCGCATGTGCAGCATCCAAAATCTCTTCAACCTTGTCCACACCTATTGACGGGTCCTCACTATAGGCCCGAACACGATCCGCACGTACCTTAAAATTACTAATTGCGAGCTCGGGGCGTGTGTCTCGAAATGTAAAGTTGTTTTTGAAAAAGTCGTTGTGCCCATAGACATGTGCGATGGTCAAAATTTGCAAGCACAACGAGTTGCCGTGCATTAAATACGCCAGCGACGGATTGGCGTTTATCACCATCTCATACGGCAATCCACTTACGCCATAGTCGTAAAGCGTCTTTAGTTTTTCGTAGCTTTTTCCGTAGGACCAGTGAGGATAGTGGGCGGGCATCCCAGAATAAGCCATATAGCCCAGCATCTGTTCATGATCGCACACTTCGAATTCTTGGGGAAAGCACGATAGGCCGACTTCTTCGACTCTCTCCCGAATCTTTTCATCCCAGTACTCGAGATCCTTGACCGTCCAGGGCTTACCCATGATTGTTCCTCCGAGGACCGCGCAAAAAGCGCTACGACTCTGTCTTCTCACGCGCGAGGAGTGCCTTGAAACTTGGCCAGATATCCTCTTTGCGCTCTATCAACGTGGCATGAAAGTTAGACATGCTTATTGACTTAAAAAGTTGCAGCATAGAATCTTCGTAGTGGCTTGAGCTCAATGGTTTGATCTCTCCGTACCCGAAAAGGTTGGCGATCTCACATAGCTCTTTTGCCGCCTTTAATGCGGCGTCATTATCGTTAGGAAAATTGTCACCGTCTGAACAGTGAAAAGCATAGATATTCCATAACGTCGGATGGTAGCGGGCCTGAATAATCTCCAAGGTCTTTACATAACCAGAGGAAATGTAAGTCCCACCAGACTCACCTTTGTTGAAAAACTCGTCCTCTGTTACTTCCTTAGCCACCGTGTGATGGCCTACAAACACTACTTTCCCATTGTTATAGCGGGCACGAACGAATTGATAAAGAAGAAAAAAGAAACTACGTGCCAGATACTTCTTGACCGTATCCATGGAACCGGATGTATCCATAATACAGAACACCACGGCGTTGGATTGTGGTTTCATATCCTGGCGCAACCGCCGGAAGGTTATGTCGTTACGGTGAAAAGGAAAGCGTTCTTCTTTCACCTCGAGTGCGACGTTCCGGCTAGAAGCCACCCGGCGACGAATGCGGGCGATCGCGGTTCGACGTCTGTCCATATGGACGTGAATACCGACCCGACGATAGCCCTTGCGCTTACTGGTGCGCTCTGCCAACAGTTCACGTAGTTTCTTACGCTCCATGTCAGGTAACTGGAGATCTTCGAACATGATCTCGACCAGTTCGTCTATAGTCACATCGGTTTCGTAATAATCGACACCCGGCTGATCGCCGCCCGGACCGCCCGCTTGTCCCTTGCCTTGCTCTTGTCCTTGGTCAATTACCTGACCCGGTTGTGAGTCGCCGTTGCCGGTACCAACGCCGGGGGCATTATCCCCATATATAAAGCGATACTCTTTTACCCCACGTATCGGTACTTTAATGATTCGATCTCGGCTTTGCCCAATGATCGACTCTTCGGAGATGATGTCGGAAATATTCTCGCGGATTGCCTGTCGTACCTTGTGCCGATGACGCAGACGATCGCCAGCACTGCGGTCGGACCGCAGTGCATCAGAAGAGGAATAAGGACGGAATATGGTGGTCATGGCCGCGATCGTTACCATCCCATATCAAGGGGCCACCGAGTAAGTTCAGCTTCCCGGGTTTGAAGCCAAAGCCGGACCCGTGACACGCCTAAGTATCAGCCCGCACTTCTCGCCGGGTATCGTAGCGAGGGCACGTAGCTGCCCGTGGATAGAAGGCGCGTGAAGGAAAATGCGCACAGGCGTACTTGATCGTACGTTGAGCCCATTTTCCGAACGCAACGCACTCGGCGCGGGTACTTGCTTCGCTTCGCTGTCCTGCTCTGCTCGCAAGTCCAGGGTTCGCCATCCGTGGCGAACCCGCTTGGCGGGCAGCGCGTCCACTGGACCCGCTGCTTGTTCCGCCTCGCCCGCGGCCGCACGACCACATGGACGTGGGGGGTAGAATCGCGTCGGGAACAGCGATCGAGTAGAGACCTGGTGAGAAATGCGGGCTAATCCTTCCATAGATTGTTCGCCGCGTACCTCAATACCACCTCGGCCGAATACTCATTATAGCCACGCTCGATCAAAGCCTGCAGCAGATCGGTATACTTCTTCGCCTGTTCTTCATCGCGGGTTCGGGCCTTGGTGATCACGCGGCTCATGTCGCGCACCGAACTCATAAGCTTCTTCTCAATCGCTTCTTTCAATGGCTCATAGGACTGATGACTCACTTTGGTACCGCGACGCGTCGCCGCCCACAGATAGGCCATTACTTCCTGACGGAAGCCGTCGGCAGCCGAGCCGATAATGGCGATTTGTTCCTCGACGGATTTCAAGAAACCTTCGTCAGGCTGTAGCTCTTCACCGGTATTGCGGTCCCTGACGCGGGTCTTGTTCACATAGGCCTCAGCGTGATCCAGATAATTCTGGAAAAGCGCGTCGGCCTGCTCCTCAAACGAATACACAAAGGCCTTTGTAATCTCCTTCTCGAGGATTTCGAGATAGGCCTTGTGCAGCGTGTCCTGTAAGAACTCCAGATATTGCTTGCGCGCATCATCCGACAAATCAGCTGCCTTAACCATGTTGATCAAGGCCTCGCGCCCATTGATGGGATTGATTCCTTCCGGGCTGTCTGCCAGTGCATTGTCCAACGCCTTCATAATGAAGCGCGTAGAAATACCAAACATAGCCTCGCGCCGGGCCTCATCTTTAAGCTCGCGGACGTTGATCTTGAGCGTCTTACCTTTCTCGATGACTTCTTTGCCATCGTAGAGACGCAGTTTGGTCATCAGATCGCATTTAGCAGTCGGTTCGAGTCGAGTCAGGATCGCGAACATACTGACGATCTCTAAAGTATGCGGCGCAATGTGCTCACGGAAGTCGGAGTATTGGAGCATCTTCTGGTAAATCTTTACCTCTTCGGATAGCCGGAGATTGTAGGGCACCTTAACCACCACGATGCGATCAAGAATGGCCTCGTTAGTGTGATCACCTCGGAACTTCTGCCATTCGGCTTCATTCGAGTGAGCGGCGACAACCGCATCGATATACACGGTACCGTGACGCCCCGGTGCGGGGATAAACTTTTCCTGGGTCACCGTGATCATGGTATGCAAGTATTCCGCTTCGTTCTTAAATACTTCGATGAACTCCACCATACCGCGGTTACCCACATTGAAAGCGCCGTTGAGATCAAGCACCCGTGGATCGCCCTCGGAATACATGTCCAACTTCGATATATCCTCGGAACCAATGAGTACTGATGTATCTTGATTGTTAGGATCCACCGGCGGCACGATTCCGATTCCGCGTCGCTCGTGCTTGGAGAATGCGACGGTGCAAACGGGAACGTCTTCATAACGCCCTTTGAACTCCTCCTTGAGACGATAACGGCACACCGGACATAGCTGCCCTTCTATGTGAACGTCCAACATCTTCTCGAACTCTTTGCGCAAGTTACGGGGGATAAGGTGCAGTGGTTCTTCCGCCATCGGGCAACCTTCGATCGCGTACACCGGACTGCTTTGCTCGAGTCCTCGCTGCAGGCTCTCCATCAACGAGCTCTTGCCCGCACCGACCGGGCCCATGAGGTATAACACTTGACGACTTTCTTCACCCTGCAGCGCGGCAGAATGAAAGTAACGAGCAATTTGGGCAATCGTGGGTTCGATGCCGAAGAACTCGTCCTTGAAGAAATTATATATTTTGATGGGCTCGTCACCAAAGAATTGCGCCGCCTTTGAATCACCAGCCTCCGTCGTGTCGCTGACACCCTTGTCCATCAACACTTTGTAGAGTCTTGCGTGTGCTAGCTTCGCGATTGTTGGATCTTGCTTAACCCTTTCCAGATACTCGATGAAAGTGCCGCGCCAATCAGTACTAGTCTGTTGCGCCCGGTCTTTCTCAATAATCTCCGCGAACTTTTTTTTACCTTCTGCCATAGCCGTAACCCCCGCTTGCTGGTTGCCGACTGAATAAGTCGTTTAACTAGAATCTAAGATGGAAGACTTCTCCATCTCAATATAGTTCCTTCGATCTTCCATGATTGCTGCATATAACGTGCCAGCAGGGAATTTCCAAGAACCGGGTTGACTTCTGCCTACTTTAGGACAAATGATCCCACACAAGCTGCGAAAAAGGCGGTGAATAGACCCTAACTGACGTTATCGGCAACCTGATACCGCAGCTTAATAGGCGAATAACGTAACCCCCAAGATGCCAAAATCTCGTAGCAGGTCGACTTTGACGCAGCGTGTAGATCCTGGGATCGCAGACGCCTGGATCTTCTAGTTTAAGTCTAATCATCGCAGCCAATAACGCCAATACCCTGCCACCGCAACAAGAATCACATACTATAAGTAATTGTGGGATTAAACGACATGATCACAGCACGCGCAACCGAAGACGCCTGCTGACCAGTCTTTGGGTTCCTCGATACGAAGAAATGCTCAGACAAAGCTATGCGTACGCGGTTTGCCTCTCAAGCATCTTTGGCTTCATCGGTATTCAGCATTTCTTCACAGATTCTACGTCGGCAAGATCGGCACCGGCATCCTCCAGCGTGTTACCCTCGGTGGATTAGGTATCTGGGCGCTGGTCGACTTCATAATGATTGTGACGGGTAATTTCAAAGACAAGCAAGGGCTGGTAATTAAATCCGCTTAAACCAGCCTTGTCGTTATAACGGATCGACGGCGTGGTTTACGGCGTCGTCGCTTTTTGCCATTGTCGGTAGTTAGCGGCATGTGACAAAAGTGCCACCGCTGCCGTTTCGATACGCAAGATCGATTCACTGAGGTTAATCATCTGCCCACCCGCTCTCAGCAAATAGGCTAGTTCGTTTTCGCTAAACCCGCCTTCGGGTCCTACCATCAGCAATAGGCAGCTACTTGCCCTGTCAGCTTTCACGTCTGTGATTTTGACGCCGGTGGACTCCGCCACCCATATATCGCATCCGTTCGTATCCGCGAGTACTTGTGCGGGCGTGGCCAACGAATAAACAATCGGTAGGTGGGGGCGACGGCTTTGCTTACATGCTTCTGCGCAAATACGTTGCCACCGCGCATGGGCCGTGGATCCAGGCCTAACCACACTGCGTTCACATTCAAGCGGCCGAAATGCTGCCATCCCCAGCTGTGTTGTCATATCTAAAAGTATGGCTAGACGTTCACCTTTGGGGAGCGCGCAGGCCAGTTCGATTCTAGGTGTCGGCGCCGGCACAACCTGGCATTCTTCGACCTTAGCCACAATCGTCTTCCCGCGGCGATCAATGTTTTCTATGGTAGCGCGGTCAAGAGTTCCACGACCGTTAAATAGACATAGGCCGTCACCAATCTTAAGTCTGCGCGATCCGGCTACATGACGGGCCTCTGATTCCTGCAAGGTTACGGTATCACCGACCCCGGTGAGTTCTGGGCAATAGAACATCGGATCCGACATATTACCTGCCTATAAGCTAGTCAGACCTTAACGAAATAGACATCGTATCTCACCAGCTTACCCTCGTGACTAGTCGAAGGGGCTGGCTTCAATGGGTCGGCATAACTCGGGCGTTTGACGACAACACGGTTAGCGGCGTATCGCAGACACACCGATAGTAACTCCATGGCATCATCGTCGTTACCCACTAGATCACGTAGGGTTCGAACCGCTTTTTTTGCAAGCGCTGAACGCTTGCGTTTGGGTGGAAACATGGGGTCCAGATAAACAGTGTCGGGAGCAGGGCATATACTCGGCAAGACCTCGCGCGCATCACCGGAAATCACATCTACGCGACCGGCCAGCAAATCGCCCGCCCGCGACAACCCATCTTGTAACAGGGCAACGATGATGGCCGAACGCTCAATTGCGGTTACGCGATAACCCAAGAGCGCTAGCAAAAAGGTATCTTGGCCAATGCCCGCGGTGGCATCAACGACAGTATGGGTGTGAGGGCCGACAGCACGCGCTAGCGGTTGGCGCCGTGAAAGATTAAGTGTCGATCGGCGTCTTTCGAATACGGTTGTGTCGACATAGAGCGGCCGCGTCATACCCCCATGATTCTCGCGCAACTCCAGCCTATTTGGGGTGGCGACTAATAGATACTGGAACGGCTGCGCGGTGTCAGCAGTAACTAGCGACAAATTGAGCCTCTCCGCCAATTTGGAAGCAGTTCGGTCACACCTAGCGTCGAATCCAGTCATCACCGCGACTTTCTTAGGAACGGGCTTGGTCAGCTTAGATTCTGTCCTTGCACTGGGCACGTTGTTGCCGCTTTTCACCATTCGATCATCATACGCTATCATCACAAGTCGACCCTAGAGATGCGCTGAATACTTAAGACCAATGTCAATCAATATAATTCGTCATCTTCAAATTATTCTCATCCTGATAAGCCTACCCCTCAGTGCCATCGTCCGTGCCGACTCGGCTGCGGTGGTCGAAGGCTTGCGGCTGCCCGTGTGGCTAGAGCGCAATGGCATCCGTCACTCGCTGACGCTTGGCATGTCACTTCAACAGCAGGATACGGTTGAGACAAGCCCCGGCGCGCGATTACTAATACAACTAGAGGACGGTAGCTTAGTTAAGCTTGGTGAAAACGCTAGCCTCACACTCGCCGAGCTTGAACCGGCCGCGAGCAGCCAGGGAATTTTTCCAGTCTGTTGAATGTTGTCCGCGGTGCGTTCCGCCTTACCACCGCCAAGCTTGCACGTCAGCGTAAGAGTAATCTGGAGATCAATATTGCCAGTTTGACGTTAGGCGTTCGCGGTACTGACGTTTGGGGCGAGGCAGCGGGCGACAGAGATATCGTCTGCCTCATCGAACGACACATCGAGGTGGCGGACAATGCCAATGACACCACCTTCAAAATGACCCAAGGTCTAACGTTTTACATTGCGCCACACGGCAAACCACCTTTGCCAGTGCAACCGGTGCCTAGCGCGAAATTAGAGGAGTGGTCGCAAGAAACGGATCTCACCGAGGGCATGGGCATCTTGCGGGTTGATGGCGGCTGGACAGTGCATCTATTATCCTTCCCAAAACGCGAAGCAGCCAACGACGCTCGACAAGAACTAAGTAAAGCAGGTTATGCGGCCGTCGTGCGTCAAGCCCTCTCGAACGGGGCCACGTGGTATCGCGTAAGCATACCCGGCTTTGTCAACAAGACCGAGGCGCAAGCATTCCAAGCCAACATAATAGGAAAGTTTGGAATCACTAAGCCCTGGATATCCTGGCGTAAGTCCTAGGCCAGGCGCGATTAGGGGTTAACGCACTTGTAAACCTCAAACTTCTGCTTACCGTCCGTTACGGCTGACATAGCAACAATCGTATCCCCACCCTCGAAGTCTGCGGCAGCGCTATTACGGGCTTGGTATTCAAGATCTCTCTTGACCTTTTTCTCCTTTCGCTTGAAGACAAGTTTCGCTTTGACGGACACCGTCGTCTTCCCTAGTTTTCTGCAACTAGCGACCTCACTGGCCTCCAATACCCGAACCTTTTCGCCTTCAGAGGTCAACTTAACCCACTTAAAGCCCATCACCAGGATCGCGACAACGGGTACCAACACAACAAGACTCTTCTTCATTTCACCCTCCCTTTAATTCCTATTCTGGAAAACTAAATTAATAAGGACCCGAGGCATTATAACCAACTGACTAACGACTTTGGAGATTGGTGATTATTTTGTCTTTTTTAGCTGCTAGAGTAGACATGTGCCAACTTGAGCGTGGCTCATATCTCCGCTTGTGTTCGGTGCATTCAAGGGGATTATTCGCATGCCCGCCGATAATCAATTTTCACTCCTGCAGCAACAGCGTTTTGGGCCGTTTTTTATCACCCAATTTCTAGGGGCCTTCAACGATAACGTATTCAAAAATGCGTTGGTTACGCTTATCGCCTTTCACGGCGCGAGTATCTTATCTGCGAACCCCGATATGCTTATCAATATCAGTGCTGGCATATTTATCGTGCCGTTTTTTATCTTCTCAGCCACGGCCGGGCAACTCGCCGATAAGTATGAAAAATCTCAGCTGATCAGATGGATAAAGCTCCTGGAAGTGGCGATTATGGTATGCGCAGCTGCCGCCTTTTATTTGAACAATCTGGCATTACTGATCGGTCTGTTATTTCTTATGGGGACGCAGTCTACGCTGTTTGCGCCGATTAAGTATGGAATGCTGCCGCAGATTTTGCGTGACCGAGAACTTGTCGGCGGTAACGGGCTTGTGGAGATGGGTACGTTCGTGGCCATTCTGTTAGGGACAATGGTAGGCACAGCAACCATAGGTCAGCCAGGAATTGGTGCCGCGCTGATTGCGATAGTTATCGTCTCGGTAGCCATTGCGGGCTACATCACGAGCTACCGGATCCCGCCGGTGGCGCCGGTAGACAGGAACGTTCGCATAAACTGGAATCCCGTTACCGAGACTTGGCGAATCATCCAATTCGCTCGGCGAAACCGCACTGTATTTCTATCTATCCTTGGTATCTCTTGGTTTTGGTTCTTCGGCTTCGTCTACACCGCGCAACTACCAAGCTACACCAAGTTTACGCTCGGCGGCAATCAGAACGTGCTGATCATATTGATCACCCTTTTCACGGTAGGCATCGGCGTGGGTTCCTTATTATGTGAACGTTTATCCGATGGGCGGGTGGAGCTGGGACTTGTACCTTTCGGTTCTATCGGTCTAACCGTTTTTAGCATTGATTTATTCTTCGCCGCATCGAATCCAATCGGCGACGAACTCATCGGTGCCACCGCGTTTCTACAATCGGCGGCAAGCTGGCGAGTGTTGATCGACGTTATGTTAATCGGTTTGTTCGGCGGCTTCTACATTGTTCCGTTATACGCCCTAGTACAACAACGTAGTGAACCGAGCCATAGATCCCGCATCATCGCCGCAAACAATATCATCAACGCCTTGTTTATGGTGATATCGGCAGTCATGGCCATCGCCCTGCTACGTGCGGGTCTTACAATCCCACAATTATTTCTCGTCACGTCTGCGCTGAACGCATTGGTAGCCATCTATATCTACACGCTGGTACCTGAGTTTCTTATGCGATTCATCGTGTGGATGCTGGTGCACACGGTCTACCGTGTCGATAAACAAGGCTTGGAACGCATACCGGAGGAAGGCCCAGCAGTACTCGTATGTAACCACGTAAGTCTCGCGGACGCGCTTGTCATTGGCGGCTGTGTGCGCCGCCCTGTACGTTTCGTGATGTACTACAAGATTTTCGAACTGCCGGTGTTGAATTTTGTCTTCCGCACCGCCGGCGCCATCCCCATCGCCCCAGCCAAAGAAGACGCCAAGATGCTCGAGCAAGCCTACGAGCGAATCGCCGACGCTCTCGAAGGCGGTGATCTGCTCTGTATATTTCCCGAAGGTCAGATAAGCAAAGATGGTAGGTTGCATCCGTTTCGGCCTGGCATCGAACGTATTCTTAAACACAATCCGGTGCCGGTTGTGCCCATGGCGCTGCGCGGCCTTTGGGGAAGCTTCTTTAGTCGTCGCGGTGGACCGGCGATGCGTAAATGGCCGACACGCTTTTGGTCAAAAATTGCCTTGGTTGTTGGTGCGCCGATGCCCCCAGAAGCAGCAACTGTCGACAGACTCGAGGAACGCGTGCGTGGCTTGCGCGGCGAGATGAGATAGGTATCGCGGGTTATCCTCGTGGGATAGGTCATCCTATGGTGCTCATTTAACTTCAACCAACAGAATCGCACATGATGAACATCGAAAAACTCATTGCGGATGCCGGCAAATCAAAGTTTGCGCTATGGAAGCTCAATTTCGCCTTGTTGCGCGGTATTCCCTTCAATAAACCTCACAACCTCGAAGTCATCGGCATCTCTGGAGACGAAGTAGTCGTAAGATATCCCTACAAAAGATCCAACCTGAATCATATAAAAGGATTACATGCATGCGGCTTGGCGACGGCCGCAGAATACGTGGCCGGTCTAACGCTACTGGCCAAACTGGGTGCATCTAAGTATCGCTTTATCTTGGAATCGCTGGAGATGAAATATCACTATCAGGGAAAGAAGGATGCGATTGCCAAATGCATGGTGGATGAGGGGAGGTTACGCAAAGAAGTGATTGAACCACTAGAGAGCGATGACGCCGCCTACATCAAATGTGAGGCCGAAGTCTACGATGTGGACGGCAACCACTTATCCACTGGGACTTCGACCTGGCAGATAAAAAGATGGGAGAAAGTAAAGACCCAAGTAGGAAATAGTATGAGGCACTGAACTGTGGTGCCGCACCAGAGTTAGCTAGCTTCCCTTTTCTACCAGCACCGGTCGGTCGCGATCGGCCGGCACCATGCAGAGGAATCCAAAGGGCTCGGGGCCATCTGGATTGTGGAATTGGTGCACTTCCCAAGGCGCAATGTAGACAACGTCACCAACAGACACCGCCTCTTGACGATCACCGAGGGTCACCTTGGCCTGACCACGAACCACGACAATAATGTGCTGGTGCGCATGCTTTTCGTGACTCGAAAATCCACCGACCTCGACTTCGAAGTAGCGCAGATGAAATGGTGCAGGTACCTCGTCAGCACCACCTATTAATGAGGTACGCGTAACACCACGCCAACTGCCAGGCTCATCCTTATAGATCTTCTTGATTGTGTCCTGCCACGAGAACCCGTCTTTATACTTGACGACCTTACTCTTGTCAGCCGGTATCAGATCGTTTAGCTTTTCTTGCTTCATTGATCGAAAATAACGAGCACTTTCAGTACTTCACCGCCCCTTTTGGCGGTATCGTAGGCGGTTTGAATTTCATCGATTTTAAATCGATTGGTTATCAACGGCATTACATCCACTGCTCCCGTCCTCAAGAGGTCATAGGCACGCCGCGTGTCCTGCGGGCCACACGAGTACGACGGCACCAAGCTCACTTCACGAAAGTACAAATCATCGAAATCGAGCGCAGTCGGTGAGCCGGTTGGCGTCGCCGTAAACAATACAACGGTGCCGCCATTTCGTACATAGGCCAACGACTGCACGATAACCGTGGGATTTCCAGGCCCGACGATTACATAGTCAGCGCCCTCAAAATCATCTGCCCTCGCCCTATCCGCCAACTGCTCCGGGGTAAAGACCTTGTCCGCCCCGAATCGTCGCGCGTATTCCTGTCGCACTGGATCGGGTTCAACTGCCCACAGCAGCTTAGTACCCGCTGCTTTGGCCGCGGCCAGGTTCAACAGACCCATGACCCCACAACCAACGATAATGCCATGATCGCGCGGACAAGACCCAAGGCGCGCTATCGCCTTGACCGAGCAAGCAAGTGGCTCGATAAATGCGCCGACCTCGGGCGTCAGATCATCGATCGGAAAGGAATCGCGTTGCGCATTGACAGACGGCACACGAATGTATTCAGCCATACCACCCGGGTCCAGTTTGCTCTTGCGCCAAGTAACGCAGTGCACCGCATCACCAGCGCGACAGTAACGACATTCCATGCAGGGTGCGTGATGATGAACAAAAACTAACTGACCGGGTTTGACGTGATTTAGATCGGACCCGACTTCCTCAGCATAACCCACCACTTCATGTCCCAGCACGGTGTTTACTTTGCGCTCCATGTACCACTCCATGAGGTCGCCGGAGCAAATACCGCAGGCAGCCGTTTTCAGCAGTAGTTCACTGTCAGACTGCAGCACCGGTTTCGGTACTTGTTGTACCTCGAATTCCTTAGGCCCTCGAATTAGCGCCTGCAACATCACTTTGTGCTTCTCAACCTTGCTTCAAACGGTTACATCCATGGATCTATAGCATACTTGATGCCTTGGCCGGCCTCCATCTGCTTGAGGGCGGACTCAAGGTCATCCAATCCCATTTCGCCACTGATCAGATCATCGACCCTGACTTCACTATTCTCAAGTAGCCTTGCCGCCTTGCGCACATCAGGCGGGCCGAAGTGAAAGCTGCCCAGTACGCGGGTTTCTTGGTAGTGCAATTGGAACGTATCAATCTCAAGGACGGTCCCCTGGGGTAAACCACCGAAGAAGAGCACCTGGCCGCCAGCATCCACGGTGCCTAACGCTGCGTGCCATCCGTCAATCTGTCCGGTGCATTCGATGACGCAATCGACACCCCTATCACCTTCAAGTTGGTCTTTGAGCGATATCTCTTCGACATCGAGCACCTGCTCAAGGCCGTAACCACGGGCAATCGCCAGGCGTTGTCGGTTACGCCCACCAGCCACAATCGCGGCGTGTGTGTAGTGCGGCAACAACTGACAGAAAAGCAACCCCATGGCCCCCAGGCCTAACACCAGTACCCGATCAACCCCTTGCCAATCGATACGTTCAAGCGCATGCACCACACAGCTCACGGGTTCGAGAAATGCTGCCCGCTGTGCTGGCATGTCCGGTGGGCGCCCCAATAGGTTTTGCCGCACCACCCTCGCGGGTAGACGCAGATACTCGGCAAACGCCCCGAATGCCATATCGGTCTGCAGTTCTGGACACAGGCTGTAACGTTGCTTCTGACATTGGCGGCACTGCCCGCAGGGGCCACTTTGCACGCCCCAAACGGGCATGCCTATTTCGAAACCCTTTACTTCTTGGCCAACCGCGGCCACCTCACCGGCATATTGGTGGCCGAACGGGCCGGGCATGGGGATAAGCGGGTGCCCGCGCCGATACGCCTTGAGATCCGTGCCACAAGTGAGTGCGCGCTCGATTCGCACAAGCAATTCACCGGACTCAAGTTTAGGATCCGGGACGTCACGGATTTCGATCTTCCTGGGTTCGACTAGATAAGCAGAGCGCATAACAATAACCATAGCGATAAGGCGCCGACGGTCACGCCCAGTGTAAATGATTCCTTCGGCATGTGCCTTTGAGCTATGTTAGCGTACCCGACCCAACTTGGAACGCAACAGGTAGCAGTCTCAATGAAATATCGCCGACTCGGACGTACCGACCTTGAAGTGAGTGTCATTTGCCTTGGCAGCATGACCTGGGGTGAACAAAACACGGAAACGGAGGGTCATGAACAACTCGACATGGCGCTCGATGCCGGCGTGAACTTTATCGATACGGCCGAGATGTATTCGTTCCCAGCGAGAGCGGAGACCACCGGCGCCAGTGAGCGATGCGTCGGTAGTTGGCTCAAGCGGCGTCAGGTTAGAGACCGGGTCGTGATCACCACCAAGGTAACTGGCCGCGACTTCTGGCTACCCCACATAAGAGGTGGTAAAACGCGCTTGGACCGCAAAAACATCGAGCAGGCGATCGACGGCAGCCTGCAACGCCTACAAACCGATACCATCGATCTCTATCAACTGCACTGGCCTGACCGCAAGACCAACTTCTTCGGCAAGCTCGGCTATGAACACGATGAAGATGATGTAGCGATACCTATCACCGAAACGCTGCAGGTGCTCGGCGATCTCGTGACGGCCGGCAAGGTTCGCCACATAGGTCTGTCAAACGAAACCCCGTGGGGTATTATGAGTTTCATAAAATGCACCGACGAGCTTGGCTCGCCTCGCGTGGTCAGCGTGCAGAATCCCTATAGCCTGCTATGCCGAACGTTTGAGATCGGTAATGCGGAGATTGCCCATCGCGAAGACGTGGGTTTGTTGGCCTACTCGCCACTTGGCTTCGGCGTTCTTAGCGGAAAGTATTTGCATGGTGCCCAACCATCCGACGCGCGCCTGACCTTATATCCGCAATACTCGCGCTATGCCAATGACAACGCGATCCGCGCTACCGAATCTTATGTAGCGCTGGCAAAAGAACACGGCCTAGACCCAGCACAAATGGCGTTGGCCTACTGCAACAGCCGGTCATTTCTGACGAGCACCATCATCACTGCCACCACACTCGAACAGTTGCGCACCGATATCGACAGCGTCGATCTCGATCTTTCGGCTGAAGTACTAGAAGGCATCGAGGCTATACACAACAATTATCCAAATCCAGCGCCGTAACCCCTCCCCGACCGGCAACTGCTCCTCGACCGCTGTTCCCGACGCGGTTCTACCTCCTCCATCCATGGAGTCGTGCGTTGCTCTCGGTTGCTGCTCCTGGCGCAACTCTATCTCCTCCTTCCATGGAGTCGTAACTTCCTACGTCTGACCTCCGGGGATGGAGGAAATGCAAAAGAGTCGCAGCTTGCTACAGTGTAAAGCGGCGCGTACGATACTTTCGCTGAGTAATCACGTAAAAGGAGGAGAGGAACAATGGCAAAGTCTTTTATGCAAATGGCCGAAGAGGCGATGGCCGAGGTTGAGGGAGTCGGTCCTCTTGAGGTTCAGCAACGATTGGAACACGACCCGGACGCTTTGGTGGTGGATGTCCGAGACGCGGCGGACGTTCCGTCCACCGGCCTGGCGGCCCGCGGAGTCAACATCTCGCTCGGCATGCTGCCGGTCAAGGCGGACCTAGAGCTGCCAGAAGAGTGGCGTGATTCCCGGCTTCAAGATCGCTCACGCCACATTATCACCACCTGCCAAACGGGGGAAAATGCCGCCAGAGGCGCCAAGCTTCTTAAAGAAATGGGCTTCACAAATGCCTCCTACATGAAAGGGGGTATGGAAGCCTGGAAAGCCGCTGGCCTTCCGACCGAGTAGCCCTGACTGGCAGAATTTGTTCAAAGACCTTCTCCCTCCCCGCTAGTCGGGGAGGGCTGGGGAGGGGCCTTCGGTACGACCCTTGGCCTTCCATCATCACCAATCGCGACATAGGTAAATGTCGCCTCCGTGACCTTTACATATTCTGTGGCAGCGCGCCGCTCTGCATAGACATCGGTCTTGATCGTAATAGACGTTCTACCCACGCGGGTGACCGCGGCATAACAACTCACGACATCGCCAACGAATACCGGCTTTTTGAACTCCAGCGCATTGACGGCCACCGTAACCACCCTACCCTGGGCTCGGCGGGCGRCRSCAATGCCGCCGGCGWCGGCGTCGAGATCGAGCGCGGCCGCGACACCGGCGCGCCGCCCGAAACGCTCCCGTTCCCGCCGACGCAAGGCTGAACCGGGGCGCGCGCTCGGCGCCCGCCGGCATCTCGCGATTGACCGCCTTTGGGACTCCTGTGGAGTGACTCCCTAAAAGTGGTCCAGGTTTGTTGAGAGATTTGGTGCATTCTGACCCTTAGAAAAGGAGGACGGAATGAGCCGCAAACGTTACACCCCGGAACAGTCGAAGCGATCGCCATCCATCGGTCTCTCGCGTCCGGTGGCCGAATTTTGGAAAATCAACGGTGGATTCCCTGATCCAGGGCGTACCCGGGGAGGATGAGATGAAGACACGCGCAGCCATCGCGTTGGAGGTCGGCAAGCCGCTGGTCATCGAGGAAGTCGACCTCGAAGGGCCGAAGGCCGGCGAGGTTCTGGTCGAGATCAAGGCGACCGGCATCTGCCACACCGATGCCTTCACCTTGTCGGGCGATGATCCGGAAGGGACGTTCCCGGCGATCCTCGGCCATGAGGGGGCGGGCGTCGTCCTCGAGGTCGGCGACGGCGTCGCCTCGGTCGCGCCGGGGGATCACGTGATCCCGCTCTATACGCCCGAATGCCGGCAATGCGAGTTCTGCCTGAACCCGAAGACGAACCTCTGCCAAGCCATTCGCGCCACCCAGGGCAAAGGCGTGATGCCCGACGGGACCTCCCGCYTCTCCCTCGATGGCCGAGGAGTGGACAAACACGTCCTCCCCCGTCGTCCGTTTGATGAACCCGTAGCCCTTGTCGGCGCTAAACCACTTCACGGTTCCTTGTACTTTTGTTCCTTCGCTCAACTGTGTACTCCTTGAAAATGGATTCTGCGTCCCGTCTCGTACCGCCTCTGCACCGGCAAACAAAAAGGCCTCCGGTCGATTCGACCCGGCAGCCTCTCAATCCCGTGCTTTCCCGAGGATGGGTTTGAACCCGTCAACTGCGACTACAAGAACAACAAACGCAAGGCTATCCTAGCGCAAACCCATCTGACTGCATACCCTGAAATGGGGTGGCCCCACCCGCAGGCAAGTCAACGCGGGGTGGCACAATCACGGTAGGCTATCCATCAAGAACTCTTCCCAACCCATTCTTTCGTGCTAGGATGTTCTCCATACACATCAAGAGAGGCGCGAGGGAACTGGCCCTACGACCGCCCGGCAACCTGGTTTAGCCGCCAAGGTGCCAACGCCAGCCCGGAGACGGGGACGATGAGGCTCAAGTTGAGCAAGCAAAGGTGCCCACCATTCGTGGTTTAACCTCACACAACGCACCCTACGACATCGACTTCAGCAGGCTGCGTATCTGTTCGAGCTGTTTTGAGATTCACGGCCCTTGGCAGGACATCAATCTGCGTGTGCAGGGTGAACTCGAATGGCCTTACCAAGGGTGTGCCTGCGAGCAAAAACTTCTGATGCAAGACGAGAGGAAATGGCCGGGCTTCGATTTCAATACGGTTGTCGAACTATGCAAGTGTTGTGGGGCGGAGCTTTTGAATAGCGGCTCACGGTGGTCGGTCTGGTTCTGTGACGTCTGCAAGCAGAGGGTGCGGATTCTTCATGGGAAGTACCAGCGGTACATTGTCCCAGTTGGGCGTCACTCTATGATGGGCGGCTTTGGCCTCAGTGAAGAAGCCCTGCACCAAAAGGCAGAGAGAGAGTACTTTGTGATTAAGTGGAGGA
>LKGT01008837.1_pt1 | contig 17601 bp, 15 predicted proteins | sample 503861 | NCBI WGS metagenome assembly LKGT01 (sample SAMN04113194, study PRJNA297058) | marine sediment metagenome | biome: marine benthic biome; feature: marine benthic feature; material: marine sediment; isolation source: sediment sample collected at the water-sediment interface from the South......
CCGCGGCAACTTCCATACCGGCCATACGGGCTCCGTAGGCACTTCCCCCGCCGCCACAGAAGAGATCCAGCCCCCTGATCATCGACGGTCCTATTGCTAACCAAACGACGCAGCTGACATTACCAGGTTCTGCGGGTGTCGGCCAAGTGCTAACATTGAAATCTGGTTGTGGACCGATATTCCAGACCAGCAGATCAACGCCGTCAACGCCAAGCTACAGAGAGGAGCTTTTGCCATTGGCCGACGTTTTGACAGCGGAGCAGCGCAGCTACTGCATGTCCCAAATCAGAGGACGGGATACTAAACCGGAGGTATCTCTAAGGAAGGCACTGTGGGCGAGGGGGCTCAGATATCGTCTGAATAATAAACTTCCTGGCAAGCCGGACATTGTGTTTCCGCGGTTGAAGGCGATCATATTCGTAGACGGCTGCTTCTGGCACGGCTGTCCGATCCATAGTACCCGCCCCGCGACAAACGTTAAGTTCTGGCGAAAGAAAATTGAATCCAACATACGCCGCGACCAAGAAGTTAACCAACGGCTCAATGAATTGGGCTGGTCGGTAATGCGAATTTGGGAGCACGAAATCAAGGACAATCTCGATGACGTTGTAAAACGAATTTCAGACGGCACTACTAACAGAAAACAAGCAGAACCTCCGGGCAGGTGAACTCTTCATTACGCCACCAAAAACGCACATTCATTGGATTGTTACCGCGCAGCCACGGGATCTTCCGGCTGCGGGCGGGGCTGTCAATTCCTGAAGTCCATGGCTGGCAGCGTGTGGGAAAGACTGGCGTCCCCAGGGGGACTCGAACCCCCGTTTTCGGCGTGAGAGGAAGATAACATGCACTTCCAGGAACATCCATGGACACCGCAGATGACTGTAATATCAGACTGTTAGTCATCCAAGGTTCACCCTTGTTTCCGGAGGTGCCGCTACATATATTAGGGAAAAGTTGGGGACGTTTCAAGGGAGAGCACCCTTATGGCCCGCACCATCAGAGACACGAACCTCGAAACACGAACAGCCCGCAAGCGCCTCCCGGCGCGGCGCAAGCCTAACTGGCGCAAGATCGACCAGGGCTGCCATGTCGGCTATTACAAGGGCAAGCGGAGCGGCACCTGGATCGCCCGTTTCTTCCTCGGCGATGGCCGATACGCGGAGACTTCCCTCGGTCTTGCGGATAACGTTCAGGACGCGGACGGAGTTGGGGTCCTGTCCTTCAGTCAGGCGCAGGCGAAAGCGCGAGAGTGGTTCTCGGAGCAAGCTCGAAAGAAGGCGGGCCTTGAGCCGGCCCACCCTTACAGCGTGGCGGACGCAATGCGGGACTATCTGGCCTGGTATGAAATTCACAGGATGGACATCCTTAATGCGCGCAACCGGTCCAACTCGTTCATCGTCCCTGCCCTTGGCCAGCGAGAAGCGGCCAAGCTGACGCCCAAGGAAATCAGGGCTTGGCATGAGAGCCTGGCAAATACGGCCCCGAGGCTGCGGACAGCACGAGGCAAAGCGCAACAGTACCGGGAAGCCTCGGACGATCCCGAGTACCAGCGCCGGAGGCGTGCCACCGCGAACAAGACGCTGACGCTGCTCAAGGCCGCCCTCAACCAAGCTTGGCGGGAGGGCAACGTACCCAGCGACGACGCGTGGCGCCGCGTCAAGCCCTTCGCCAAGGTCGATGCGCCCAAGGTCCGGTATCTGACCGACGCGGAGATCACGCGACTGGTCAACGCCTGCGAGCCCGATTTCCGCCTACTCGTGTGCGCGGCCTTGCTAACCGGCTGCCGCTATGGGGAGCTTGCGGCCATGTGCTGCGCGGACTTCAACCCGGATACGGGCATGGCCTACGTGCGTYCCGGAAAAGGCGGCWYGGCGGGCGGGAAACAGCCTTGGCGTCCGGAAATGGCTGGGTTGGGACCTCTCCGGACCGCTTGGGGGCCGTAGACTTGGGTGCCAATCGCCTCAGGATTTGCCCGCAGATTTGCAGGTGGGCTGAAAGGAAAGCCCCCGGCGACCCAAGAAACCAGGGAGGTGATGAATACGCTCACAACGTCATTTGTCAAGCGGCTGCGGGACCGCGATGACGCGCCGCGCACGCCGCGCCCGATCGCCTATATCTCGAAGCTGAACATGTCGGTGTTCGAGACCCCGCGCGGCGACCGCTTGGCCGCCGCTCTCGACGCCGGTGACGGCGTAGTCGCGGCGCAAAAACTCGGCCACGCCCTCGCGGCGTTGCACGAGACGCCGCTGGTGCTGGGAAAATCCCGATCAGTCGAGGACGAGCTGGCGGCGACGGCCGAATCGTTCGCCGAGCTGTCGATGGCGCACCCCGACATCGCGGCCGAGGCGGACTCGCTCTTGTCGGCGGTGGCGAAGGCCTCCCGCGTTGCGCCCAAGCGGCTTACGCCCGAAGCTGAGATACATGCATGTGAGCTACCTTGGCCCGGTAACGTGCGTCAGCTCGAAAACACCTGCCGCTGGCTAACCGTCATGTCACCGGCTCAGACCATCCGTCTCGATGACCTGCCGACCGAACTGTATCAGCGAGAAGACGGAGGTCAGGAGGCTAGCGACTGGGAAAAGAGCCTGCGCGATATCGCACGACAATCACTGGCGCGTGGCGAGTCAGGAATTTTCAAGGATTTAAACAGTCGGTTCGAGCGCATACTTATCGAGGCTGCACTCAAACATACAAGCGGCAGAAAACAAGACGCAGCACAAAGACTGGGACTTGGGAGAAACACCCTGACTCGCAAACTCAAGGAGCTTGGGATGTCGGATGCACGCTAGTTTGTCGTAGACTGGCTACGCCATTCCTGTATATGCACATCGTTGCGTCTCTGCGTCAACCGTTTGATGTGCGCGAGGCATCGCTAAACATCAACTATACTAAGGCTATCGTCTTTACGTTACATCAGCAGACGTGCGCTATCCGTCATCACGATTACCATGTCCAAAATCGTTGTTGTCTTACTCATCGCTAGCACTGTATGGGGTATCCTGATCTGCAGCCACCTAGTGCACGACAAGAATCGGAGGCTGGCTGCCTGGAGTGATATCGACGTTCAACTCAAACGCCGCTATGATTTGATTCCTAAACTGGTCGACGCTGTCAAACAATACGCAAATTACGAACACACGACCGTCGCGGCGATCACTAGATTGCGAGTAGAAAGCGAACCGTCTGCGAGCATCAGTGAGCGTGGTCGGCTCAACACCGACCTAAGTTTCATCCTCGGGGAGTGGTGGCGATGGATCCTCCGGTGGCGGCTGGTAAAGCGACTCGCCTGATGACACTTGCAGACAACGAAACCCGCGATCGCTTTCGGCACTTTCTAACCATCCCTACGCGTTGGATGGACAATGATGTCTATGGTCACGTCAACAACGTCACCTATTACTCTTACTTCGACACGGTGATTAATCAGTATCTGGTAAGCGAGGGTGGTCTTGATATTAACCAAGGGGAAGTGATTGGGATTGCGGCCGAAAGTCTATGTCGCTTCCAACGTGCATTCACCTTTCCCGAGGTGGTACAGGCCGGCCTTAGAGTTAGTCACATAGGAAACTCCAGCGTGCGCTATGAGATTGGTCTATTCCACGAAGGCGAACATGACGCGGCGGCAGCGGGCTATTTCGTGCATGTGTTTGTGGACCGCAGTTCGCGCACGCCGGTGGCCATACCGGCTGCAATTCGCGCTGCCCTAACACCCTTATCTATCGCGGATTAAACGCTAGACGTTAGGCCGAACCATCCACCCCATTTAGCCCTTTATAACTGTCTTAATTTCAATATCTTAGAGTCGATCCCTAAGTATGTTCACAGCGCCGATTCTTACGCCCCGCGACGGCTGGGAGACATTGGCCGGCAGCCCGTTTTGTTCTATCTCTACAAACCTTATGTCACACCCTTCCGATCTTTCAGTTACAACATGGCGACTGGTCAGGCATTGTACTCCGGCCCTTAATCACCGCTGTACTTACTCCGACACCATAAGCTCACTGTCACATGATCTCTCAGTGCTTGCGATACCGACACGGTTGGCGTAGTTAAGCGCCTATCTTCTTATAGCGGTTCCGCATACGATGCGTGGTCCGTGAACAATGCAGCCATTCTCACTATTGCCGGCGCTTACAACCTAGTGCTCGGCCTATTTCACTTGGCCTTTTGGAAGCTGTTCCAGTGGAAGCAGGATCTGGCTACCTTCACCCGCTTGAATCAGGCAGTTGTACAGATCCTAAATCTTTGCCTAACATTCATTTTTTTATTGTTCGCCTACATCTCGTTTTTCCATGCCAGCGAGCTATTACATTCTAAGCTCGGTCGATCGCTGTTAGCGCTAACGCGATATTTTGGTTCTTGCGCACCATCGAGCAGATCATATTCTTCGGGCTTAGACCCAAGGCTTCGATTGCATTTTTAATCCTGTTTCTGATAGGCACAGGTCTGTATTCGATCCCCTTGGCCGATCAGCTGTTGCAGCGCTGACGTCGCTGTTTCTAAGGTGTATGCTGGACTACTAAGCGCCACCTTTAGGCCATCACATTAATTTGTGAATGACACGACTAGAAGAAATACACTCGTTTTGGTTCGGTGAGATGGATGCTGACGGCTTAGCGAAGGAAGAGTGGGCCGAGCGTTGGTTTCGAGCAAGTGCTAAGACCGATGAATTAATTCGCGAGTACTTTGAATCAGACCTGCAAAAGGCAATCCAAGAACAATTCCCGTCGTGGCAACAGCATCCGCGAGGGCGACTGGCATTGATGGTGTTGCTCGATCAATTCTCACGCAATATCTACCGCGGCACAGCGCAAGCTTTCGCGCAGGATGAGCTGGCGCTATCGCTGTGCTCACAGGGCATTGACATCGGCCATGACCTCGCGTTGCGATCGAACGAACATTCTATTACTTGCCGATGGAGCACCCGGAAAGCTTGGAGATACAAGATAAATGTGTTCAACACTACGAGCAGCTGGTAGCATCAGTGCCTTCGGCAACAGCGAAGAAACTTCAGCCTTCGCTTGATTACGCCATTAGCCACCGAGATATCATCGCCCGCTTCGGCCGCTTCCCCCATCGAAACAAGCTGCTGGGACGCACGTCGACAGCAGCAGAGCGTGAGTATTTGTCCCAGGGCGGGGCTACCTTCGGACAAAAGTAGTCAATAGCTATAACTTTATACCCGCAGTGACCCGCAATCCGTGAATACAGTTGCAGCGCTTGAACGATTCGATATCGACGAGATTTTGCGGCAATTAGCCTCAGTCGGTGCGGCGTCCGTGCCGTTTCTAAACAAAAACCTCAGGACTTCGTTGCTCGAGGAGGCAGTGGGTTACGCCTACAAGCGTGAGGAGGAAATTGTAGGTAGTGGCGATCGAACCGTAAGACAACAGGTGGGTTCGTTCGAGGATTTTACCGATAGCAGCGAGTTTGTCCGGGTGAGAGCTTGTTTTGAGGATCTCGTATCTAGCGCCTTGGCGACCTTGCCTAGGTATCCATTTGCCACACCTTTTCGACTAAACTCGATGATACTCAATAGATATGAAGCGGGATCCTTGGGGATCACACCCCATAGGGATCTCGCACGCTACATAAATTTAATTGGCATCGTCGTAATCGGCGGGAACGGCCGATTCCAAGTATGCTCGGACCGAAGCGGTGAACATGCCAGCGAGATTATGGCCCCACCCGGTCACGCCATTCTGATGCGGGCGCTGGGGTTTCCCGGCGCAGCCGACAGACCATTTCATTGCGTCCGCGATATTCGGGAACCGAGATACACGTTGGTGCTACGACAGCGACGCCCATAGGGCCTTGTAACCCCCATAAACCGTAGGTTATTACCGGGTTCGTCGCGCGCGGGAATCCAGCTGGCAGCAGCACGCGCTGTCAGCGCTGAGCGGCCTTCTGTCCGAATGCGACCGTCATACGCCGGGGAGCGTCTGGACATAAGCGGCTTATAGTCTAATTTTAGAGGGCCTAACCTAAAACGGTTGTTGGTCGCCTCCTGAACGGGAGGAGCTTTTGAAACGAACACCGCGCAAACACGGCACACGGAAGCGCCCGACGAGATCGTCGGCAGCGATATGAAGGCAGGGCCGGGTTTAGACACTAGGAAGTGGTACCCCTACCGCAATTTACGAGGATCAAGACGGATCCGCTAAATCCTGAATGGAAGCAGAATTGAGGGTGCGAAAGCACGCTCAAAAAGCCGTTACAAGGAAAGAACGGCTAAGTCGGACGCACTTGCGTGCGCCCCATCCTGGATGCGCACACGGATTCGTGCGCATCCACTCATTTTCCCAGTCGCCGATCACTACTTGACCCGGCGCCTGAAGCCACCGCGCTAATCGTACGCCATCGCGCGCCGGCGTTTTCGATTGCTGTTGAGAAGACCCGGAGTTCTGCAATGTCGCCCACAAAGTCTGTATCTAAACATACCGCTAAATGGCGGGCCACTACCTGTCTTTCACTTACCTTACTACTGGGCATCAGCGCTACATGTTCTATGAGCACCGAGCGCATTGTGCCCGCGCTTCAAAAGGCGATCGCCAAACCGTCAGACGAATACGTGCTTACCGCCGCGCCTGACAGGTCTACCACAATTGCACACCAGACTTACGGGCCTATCGTCGACTATCTGTCACAAGTTACGGGTAAACGGATCGTCTACCGGCACTCGCCGGACTGGCGTACCTATCAACAAGCAATGCAACAGGGCGAGTACGATCTCGCATTTGACGGTTCACATTTCGTTAGCTGGCGCATCTCGAGGCTGGAGCATGAGCCGTTGGTGAAGGCCGCACAGGAAGACATCTTTGTGGTGCTCGCATCGAAGCGCGATCATCACCTCAATTCGCTGCAGGACCTGGCGGGACGATCTGTGTGTGGTCACGCTCCGCCGCACTACACGACACTACGGGTGTATCACGAGTTCGGCAACCCGGCACGCCAACCGGTATTAATACGCGAGCGGAGCTGGCAAGCCATTTACCAAGCCATGATCACTGGCAAGTGCGATGGCGCCATAATGTCACTCGAAGGGTATCACCAAGTTGATCCCGATGGCCGACATGCCCGGATAGTCTTTAAGAGCAAAGCAATACCCGGGAAAACATTAACAGCGGGGCCACACCTGTCTCCAGAAGATAAAGCAGCTATCACGCGCGCATTGTTATCGCCTGAAGGACGTAAAGTTACGAAAAGACTACGTCAGCAACTTGGCATAACAAAAATTACGCGAGCGACAAAGTCCGAGTACGCAGGGCTAGACACGATTCTTCACGGTGTGTGGGGTTTCCATATCTAAAAAGTCGACCGTAAGCGGTATTTCGCTTTACTTATTGCTCTCGGTCGCGGATGCGCACTAGCTTGCCAATCGTCAAACCTTGCACGGTAATTGAAAACACCACGACCGTCTAGGTCACAGCCACGATGACATCGCCCTCTGGTCCTGGTGGCAAGGAGAGTGCGAGCGCAACTGAAATCTCTCCTCGCAGACCACCCCACGTTAGTATCTTGATGGCATTAGGTGCAAACGTTCGCGCAACCGCGTAAGCCCGATAGGAACACCTACGTTGGTAAACCGCGCGAACAAGACAATCGGGGCCATCAGTAGTCCAACCAATAGATACTGTTGAGTAAACGCAAGAACACGGCGCGCCGAACAGCAGACAAAACAAAAATGGCAGCTCGAGTCCAATCGCCTGCAATAACCACCAGGTGGCGCCACCGACTATTACTGTCGATGCGATCATGCCGGCCGATGCAAGCGTCCCGATCACCTACTTCTGCTCCGCCAAGTCATTCATATTCACATGCAATGCACCGGCAAACAGCAGAAAACTCAACATCCCGTGCATCAGTGTCTTGTTGAAATGAACGCCGGCCAGGGGATCACGTGCGTAGTGCTCAATCCTGATATCGATGGCACCTAAGCCGAGTAGAACGAGCGAGAGAACGAGTGCGATCAGCATGACGCCGATGGTTGTAGGCAGGCGCAGGTAGCGATGATTGACGTAGTTGAGCAGCGCTGAAAGCGTCAATAGTATCGCTATGAGGTTAAGTAATCCCATGATGTAAACCTAGACAGTCGACACGCCGTTCCAAATCGGTACCCTTTGAGATCGAGCTGGTTATCGGGGTTCTGCTGAGACGGCTGACAAACCTCGCGCTAACCGAGGTAAGTCTCCGTTCAAGCCCGCTGCTCGGCGCATGAACATATTCTTGACAGGCTGAATCGAATCGGTGACATCGAGACCAAGATTGCGCACCCGCGCCACCGCCTCCATGGAATTGCCGAATAGGCGCTTTAAGCCATCGGTGACTGCGAGCATGGCCAGATTGTCGCCTTTACGCCAACGCTCATAACGGCGCAGCATTCGAAGCGAGCCGATGTCGCGCCCAGCGCCGTCGGCATCAAGCAATACCTCGGCCAGCACCGCAGCGTCCAACAGTCCTAGGTTGACGCCCTGTCCCGCCAACGGGTGCACGGTGTGGGCAGCATCACCGATCAGCGCAATTCTTGAGTCTACGTAACGCTTGGCATGCGCGCGTTGTAAGGGAAAAGCGGCACGCGCACTTGTCGCCCCAACGGCGCCGAGTCTATCGCCGAAGGCAGTAGCCAGGGCCTCGAGAAACTGGGCGTCGTCGTGGGCAAGCAAGATATCAGCTTGCTCCGAGTCCGCTGACCAAACAATTGAGCATCGTCCATCAGCCAGCGGCAAAAATGCCAGCGGGCCGGTCGAGAGAAACCGTTGCCAGGCTGTATTCTTGTGGGATTTTTCGGTGGTCACGGTGGCAACGATAGCCTGTTGTGCGTAACCCCAAACGGTGAGGTCGATGCCAGCCTGTTGCCGTACTCGTGACCGCGGGCCATCAGCACCAATCACAACGCTCGCGCCAATCTGTGTGCCGTCGGTTAATCGTAGCGTTACCCGCGAGTCGGCAACATCGATGGTGTCGACATCTCGTGGGCAACACAGCTGCACGTTGCTGCAACGCTCAATACGCTCTATCAACGCCGCTCGGATAGCGTTGTTCTCAATAATGTAGGCCAGATTCGGTTCACCGATATCGGCGCTATCGAAGTGTATGGCGCCGGCGCCGCCCGCATCCCAAACATGCATTTGTTCCACTGGACATACACGCTCTTGATCGATGCCGGACCAGGCCCCCACCCCATCAAGAATCACACGCGAACCGGGGGTAATCGCGCTCACCCGGAGATCATAATCCCCGGTCGGCGCCGATAATGGTTGCGTATGTTCAACTACCGCGATACGCAACTTTGAGATCGCCAACGCGCAGGCTAGGGTTGCACCAACGATTCCAGCGCCGACAATAACAACATCGTAATCAGTGTTTGTAGATCGAGTCATAAAGCTAAATTCTTTCCATCGGCAGCCCACGTGCAAGCCTGGGTAACGGCCCGGCTAGACCGCTGGTTCGACGAATCAAAAAACGCTTGAGTGGTGGGAGTAAGTCGGTAGCCATAAGACCAAGGTTGCGCGCAACCGCGACCGGCATAAAGGAGTTGGAGAACAAACGAATCAGACCGTCGGTAAAGGCAGTAACCGCACGCGTGTCACGTTGGCGCCAGCTTAGGTACTTGCCTACCACATGGGCATCGCCGATATCTCGACCATCACGGGCTGCTTCTACCAGTATTTGCGATAAGGTTGCCACATCACGCAGGCCCAGATTAAAACCTTGTCCCGCCACCGGGTGCACGGTGTGGGCGGCATTTCCAACCAACGCCAGCCGCGCGCGCACGTCCTGATCGACACGTGCAAGCACAAGCGGATAAGCTGCCCGCTTGCCGACCTTGAGAAACTGTCCCAAGCGATCGCCGAAACGTTCTTGCAGTTGCTGCAAAAACATGGCCTCGTCCCAGGCCATAATCAAATCGGCCTGTTGCCGATGGGTGCTCCAGACGACGGTGCAACGCTGATCTTGCATGGGCAATAGTGCCAATGGCCCGCTGTCGGTAAAGCGTTCATACGCCACATTGTGGTGGGGCGCCTCAGGCGTCACGATCGTAACAATGGCAGTCTGATCATAGTCGACCTCGTGGGTGCCGATACCAGCGAGCGAGCGCACACGCGAACGACCCCCATCGGCTGCAACTAATAGACGAGCACTAACCTCACGCTCACGGTTGGCATGTTTGACGGTAATCGAGACCGAATCGATACTGAATACCAGGTCTTTCATCGCAGCGGGGCTGATAACATCGATGGACTCGAGGTCCTGAACTGCGTGATACAACACCGCGGCAAGCGCGGTCGTTTGCACGACGTATCCCAATGCATCGATGCCCGCGTCTGTCGCATCGAGTCTGGTAATTCCGAATCGTCCACGATCAGAAATATGAATTCGTTTGATGGGCGTTACGCCCTGCGCCGCGATCTGCGACCACAAACCCATACCCTCGAATATCCGCCTAGACCCGTAGGCCAACGCCAATGTGCGGCCCTCCTGGTTTGGCGCTACCGATGATTGCCATTCCTTGGCCTCTACAACCGCTATCCGAAAGCCACTACGCCCGAGCGCGCTAGCGAGGCTCATACCCACGAGTCCACCCCCTATGATCACTATGTCGTAATCATTTTGCATGCCGATCTATTGCCGCTCGTTGTCAGTGTCCAAGCGCGATTGTAGCCATAACCACAAGCTGGGGTACACGCAACGATCAGGGCCCTGCCCGTCCACCGGGGACCAGAGGTTGACATTTAAAGGATTTGGGATTAATTTCCCAATTATAAAATATATCCAAATGCCCACCAATGTCCCTAGGGGTGGCGAAAACGAGGCAGGGAGCCAACCATGACCGCATACAAGCGTAAACAACTAGGCTATTCACTAACTGCGCTGGCCGGCGCCTGCCTGCTGCTGATGGCCGCCGCGCCGGTAACGGCGGCTGACACCGTCAGCCCAGCGGCTATCATCCAAACCAGCGAAAACACCGCCGAGTCGCCATCGCCACGCCTACCCCGCTGGTTGCGACAGTTGCTGCGTGTATCGCCGGCGAACGCCGCGGCGACAACAAATGCCTCCGAATTCGTTGGCCAATCGGTACCCGGTAGTTTGCAACCGGGTAAGACACGCACCGTATCGGTCACTATGAAGAACGTCGGATCTACGACGTGGACCGGTGGCGGCAATTACAAACTCGGGACACAAAACCCGCAAGACAATCGGCGGTGGACCGGCGTTACCCGCATCTATTTGGCACCGGGTGAAAACATACGGCCCGGGCAGAATAAGACATTTACCTTTGGTATCACCGCGCCCGCCAAGCCCGGTACCTACGACTTCCAATGGCGCATGGTGCAGGAAGGGGTTGAATGGTTTGGTGCATTTACGACAAACGTGGGCATCATCGTTGACACCACACTCATTAACGCCTCTCAGTATGTCGGCCAATCTGTCTCCGGCAGCTTAAAGCCGGGTGAGACTACCGGCATGTCGGTCATTATGCGCAACACAGGCACGAGCACCTGGACCCGCGCCAGCGGCTACAAGCTTGGTAGTGAGAATCCGCAGGACACTAAGAAATGGGGACTCAACCGCGTCTACCTTTCGGACGGTGAGGAGATAAAACCTGGACAAACCAAGACCTTTACCTTCGATATCACCGCGCCGACAAAACCCGGCGCCCACGATCTGCAATGGCGCATGGTGCAAGACGGAGTCGAGTGGTTTGGCGAATATACCCTGAACGTCAAGATACGCGTCGACGATCTAAAGGTCATATGGAACGACGCCTATTTTGTCGCACAAGTGGTGCCGACAGTGAGGGCACCAGGCGAGACCAAACGCGTCTCGATCACCATGAGAAACATCGGCTTCTCTACCTGGACCCGTGCCGATGACTACAAACTCGGTAGTGAAAATCCGCAAGACAATAAGGAGTGGGGCCGGAATCGCGTTTATCTCTCAGACGGGGACGAAGTCAAACCAGGCAAAACCAAGACCTTTGCCTTTGATATTACGGCGCCAACGACGCCGGGCAGTAAGGACTTTCAGTGGCGCATGGTCAAAGATGGCGATAATAGCGGTTGGTTTGGTGATCGTTCCATCAACCGCGTCATCGAAGTTACCGGCGAACAAGAGCCGCCCGACAGATCTCGCTTCGGCGTTGTTGCGGCACCGGGTATCGGCGACGACCCGTCACGCGTGGACCGCGTACAGGCGTTGGGCGTTGGTTGGGTACGCGTTGCCTATGATTGGAATGATATGCAACCCACGCGCAACGGCCCAATACAATGGGACCTTGCGGAAAGGATAGTAACAAGGCTCAGTGATATCGGTGTCAAGATCTATTGGGATTTCAGCTATGCGCCTGGTTGGGCCAATGGACGCCCCACTAACCACGGGTCTGATCGCACCTACCCACCACTGGACCAACAAGATCTATACAACTTCGTCCACGCCGTCGTCACGCGATTCAAAGGGCGTGTGGATTACTGGGGAACCTGGAACGAACCAAACCTGCCGCAGTTTTATAAAGGTAGTGTCTATCGCTTTGTTGCCCGCGAACTACCAACGACCTTGCGCGCAATCAGAGACGCGGATCCGAGCGCGAAGATCGTTGTCGGCGAGTTGTCATCCAGCCGCAACCCTTATGGTTGGCTACAGCGAATATTAAGCAGCGCCAGGGGTCAGTTCGACGTTATTAGTCATCACGTCTACGACGGCGGTGATAGCTGTGGTGGCAGAACGCGAATGATGGACGAGCTGCGAAGTAAGCTGGTGCGCTGGGGATTTCAAGACAAACCAGTTTGGATTACAGAAACGGGCCTGAACGAATCCGAAAACCGAAAGAGTGCCTTTCTTACATGCTTCTACGACCAGATGGAAACAAGGCCCTGGTGGACCAAGACATTCTGGTATCGCTTGGAACACGAGCCGGGACTGAATTGGAGCTTGCTCAACCGCCGCGGTGAGCCCAAGCAGAGCTATAGAACGTATCAGGATTACATTCGTGGAGGACCGCGCCTAGCAACGCTACCGCCAACACCGCTGCCGTCTCAGACATTCTGGCAGGATGACAATTTCGACAACCTTATAGTTGGCAAGCTCAATCGCCAAGCAGATTGGTTCCGAGCTGCCAAGCGCGCCAGCGCCATGGTTGTGCCTAGCGATGACGGCAATGCGGTCGAGCTCGATCCGCGGGCTGGCACTACCATCGTCATGGGTAAGGACATCGTCGACCAACTCGACGGCCAACACGCATTTAGCCTTCGAGTCAAGGTTACAGGAACCGATTCACCCTCGGTCGCAAAGATCGAGTTCGGTACCCGACGCAACCTCGGTTGGGACAAGAAGTTCCAGATCTTCTTTGGCAATTCTATGCGCGTTAACTACGGCGCCGATGGACGTGCCGTCCAGTTTCTGCCTGCTACCGAGCCTGGACGTTGGTACACCATTGCCGGCGACATAGATTTGGATCGCGACATACTCGACATCGCAGTCGACGGCATTTTGGCAGCGCAAGGGATACCTATCCATCCCGGGCCAATGACATCACTCGGGCTCTCTGCTTGGGATCGACCGGGCGCGGTGACCTTAGATGACTTCCAGGGGTCGCGGTTAGATATCGAGTGAGGGCGGTTAATCATCAGTGAGGATTAAATGATGCGTACAATCTCTAGAATTCGCCAGTTCTCTATCGCCTTTCTCTTGTTGTCACTGTTCGCGCAAGACGCTCTTGCGCAGGTCACCAGTGGACGGCTTCGGATCTACGATGCCTTTGGCAATCAGCAGGGCAGCAACATCGATACCATTGGCGCAGGGCGAATCGTTAGTACAACTTCGGGCTTCGTCGTAATCGACGACGGTGATAGACGCTTGCGCATATACAACGTTTTCGGTGTGTTGCAGAACCGCGCCATACGAACCAGCGGTGCCGCCGGCGTGGTTCCCGCTGGCAACCTCCTTGCGATCATCGATGACAGCCGTGTTCAGATCTACACGCTATTTGGCAGGCCTCAGGGAGCCAGCATACGCACCGGCCGTAGGGCTGACGTGGTACCAGTGGGTAGTGTGTTTGTTGTTGTCGAAGAAAACATCGCTCGTATTTTCAACCTATTTGGGGTCCAGATCGGCCGTTCGATTCTAACCAACGAGCGTGCGCGGGTGGTGCATAGTGATGCGCGTTTCGCATTAATCGATGCGGGGCGTGTACGTATGTTTGACCTCGCAGGGAATCCTGTGGGAAGCACCATATTGACCATTGGAGTGGGTGAGGCCGTAGTTACTAGGAACGACGTTTTTGTGGTTACTGATGATACACGTGTACGTCTTTTCAACGTATTGGGGGGGGCCAATCGGCGCGCCGATATTGACCACGGCGCGGGCAAGTATTGCGTTGACTACCGACCGCAGCGTCGTCATAGATACCCGCGTTCGGATATACCAGGAACGTACCGGCATCTTAGTGAAACAAATTGCCACCCGTGGACAAGCTAGAGTTGTTACCAGCGCCTTTCGCGTCGCCATTATCGATAACGGCGACCGGCGGGTTCGAATTTTTGATTCCGAGGGCAATTTGCCACGAGGCGAGTTGCGTACCACTAGCCGCACCGATGTTGTCATCATCAGTAGTAACCGCCTGGTGATTATCGACGATGACAGAGTGCGTATCCTAGATCCCTTCGGTAGTACCTTGAACGATGCCATACGCACAAGCGGGCGTGCCGATATCGCCAGTGCCACCGACAAGATCTTTATCGTTGACGACACGGCAGTGCGAATGTTCGACCATTTTGGGGTATCACGAGGTCGAACGTTTAGCACATCCGGACGCGCTGAAACGGTTACGAACATCACCGCTATCGCTATTCACGACCCAGGTAGGGTGCGGATCTATAACCATCTGCGGGACGTTGACGCCGGTACGGTTGCCACCCGCGGCGATGTCGCGCTTGCCACAAGCATCGATCGAATTGCAATTCTCGACGGCCAGGATGAGCCCATCGCTGGCCTCATCGCTAGAAACGATAGTCCGACCACGCTCGGCAATGTCACAACGCTGCTCGCCAGCATTAGTGCCGGCGCTGCGGTTAGCTACAGCTGGGACTTCGGTGATGGCACTACCGGTACTGGTGAGACAGTCACTCACATCTATGCGGCGGCCGGCCTCTATACGGCCACCGTTACCGCCAGCAACAGCATAAACTCGGCCACGGCTACGACGATAGTCACTGTCATCCCGTTTGCGCTTGAAGACGACGCAAGATTTATTGCACAAGTGGTTCCGAGCCGTATGCGACCGGGTGAGACCGCCACCGTTTCCATCACCATGGAGAACACCGGCACCAGCACCTGGACTGCGGGCACAGACTACATGCTTGGCTCCGAAAATCCGCAAGACAATACCCTATGGACCGGTAGCGCACGCATCATGCTTACTCCCTTCGATGCTATCGAGCCGGGCGAACACAAGACATTTACGTTCGAAATTACCGCACCGACGGTGCCGGGACGCTATAACTTTCAATGGCGCATGCTACAAGAAGCGAATCCTGACAGGGAGCGGGAACAAAAGTGGTTTGGTAGTTTCACGGCCAATGCAATTATTATTGTCGCGGCCGCACCAGGCGTCCCCCCATGGGAAGATGACGCCTTTGATAGCCTGAGACGCGGGTCGTTGCATGGTCAAAACGGCTGGCGAAGGGCGGCGCGTAACCGCGCAAGTGCGGTCGTAAAACCGGCGCCAGCTGGCGGCAATCTACTAGTGGTGAACCCACGTAGCGGGACTACCATCGTGATGGGCAAAAACGTTGCCGATCAGGCAAGCGGCCGTCATCTATTCAGTTTCCACGTTAGGGTGAGCGCTGCAACCACGCCATCTATCGCCAAGATCGAGATGCAAACACCGCGCAATCTCGGTTGGGATAAAAAATTCCAGATCTATTTCGGCGACTCTATGCGGCTCAACTATGGCCGCGATGGCCGAGCTGTGGTGTTCCTTGCACCGACTGAGATGGGTCGTTGGTACTCGGTGGAGTGCTTGATGAATCTCGACACTGGCATTGTCGATATCAGGCTAGACGGTATCCCGGTCGCAACCGGCATCCCGATGCACCCGGGTCCGATTAGTTCGATCGCCCTGTCTGGGTGGGACCGGCCGGGATCGGTGAAGTTGGACGATCTTCTAGGAACACGTATTGAATAGATAAGCAGACAGCAGCACGGCGGGCAATGAAATCATCCGTTGTTCGCCGGTCATTGTTTCATTAGCGCCTCAATATCATCGATCGACTTCGGTACCTCACGTGTAAGCACCTCATTGCCTTCGCGGGTTACCAACACATCGTCCTCGATGCGAATACCTATGTTCCACCAGCGGGCGTCAACCCCTTTGCTTCCGGCTGGGATGTAAACGCCAGGCTCGACGGTCATCGTCATTCCCGGCTCCAACAATCGCCAGATATCATCCACCTTGTAATCACCCACATCGTGGACGTCCATGCCCAACCAGTGACCAGTACGGTGCATATAGAATTGCTTATAGGTCTCGTCGCTTATGAGGTCATCGGCACTGCCCTTAAGTAGGCCGATGTCGACAAACCCTTCGGTAAGTATGCGCACGGCTGTTTCATGCGGATTATTCCATTGATTCTTGGGTTTAACCTGATCGATGGCGGCGAGCTGGGCTGCTAGCACGATTTCATACACAGCCCGTTGCTGGCCGCTGAACTTTCCGTTGACTGGGAATGTGCGTGTAATGTCCGCTGCATAGCAATCGATTTCGGCGCCGGCATCGATTAACAGTAGATCACCATCCTTGAGTTCGGCGTCGTTTTGCGTGTAGTGCAAGATGCAGCTATTCGCGCCACCGCCGACGATTGATGGGTAAGCGGGAAATGCGCTACCGTTGCGCTTAAAAATGTACAACAGCTCCGCTTCTATTTCGTATTCCATCATGCCCGGCCGACATATCTGCATTGCACGCTTATGCGCTTGCGCAGAGACCTTGCAAGCCCGCTTCATCACGCGAATATCTTCTGGCCGCTTATATAAGCGCATTTCATGCAGGATGTGATTCAGATCGACGAATTCGCCAGGGGCCTTCACGCCGGTGCGTGATTTGTCACGCACTTCATTCACCCAACCCATGAGCCTGGCGTCAAACTCCTGATACCGACCCATGCTGTAAAAAACCTTGTCACAGTTCTCGAGCAGACCCGGCAATATTTCATCGATATCATGGATGGCAAAGGCATCATCGGCGCCGTAGATATCCTTTGCGCCCTGTAAACCAGCACGCCTTCCGTCCCAAATCTCTTTCTCTGTGTCTTTTTTGCGACAAAATAGAATGTATTCACCATTAGCACGCCCGGGGACTAACACCGCTACCGCCTCGGGCTCGGAGAAATTAGTGACATAGTAAAAGTCGCTATCGGGCCGAAATGGGAAGTTCACATCGCGGTTGCGATTGCGGATAGGTGCAGTCGGAAGAATAGCCACCCCGCTGCCCATTTGATCCATGACGTCACGGCGCCGTTTTTCGAGGAATTTGGTGTCCATTTCCTACATTATGCCGGAATTGCTGGCATGTAAGCGACGTACCCGATGAAGTGGTCCTGA